>Ga0307517_10003760_pt1 | contig 23597 bp, 13 predicted proteins | sample 23_EM_MG_FD_194515 | JGI IMG/M metagenome (GOLD analysis project Ga0307517, IMG submission 194515) | Populus trichocarpa ectomycorrhiza microbial communities from riparian zone in the Pacific Northwest, United States - 23_EM | ecosystem: Host-associated > Plants > Roots > Unclassified | place...
TACGCCACCACCTTTAATATGCACCCAGACCCAACCCGGTAGAGGAGGATTGGTGGAGGGGGGTTCATCCGCCCTCTCCATCGGCCTTCGCCCCGTGGAGCAGTCGACGTCTAGTCGCCTGCTTCCATGCCCCCCGTAGACTACCGGCTTGGTTAAGCAATACAATTCTACTTGCGATGGCGCGAAAATCCGCAAGAGATTACGACCTGAAGTGATTCATGAACCTGCGACCGAGAGAATGTATTCTTGACCACCCTGCTACTTAAAGTTTGAACAACATGCGTAAGCAGCTGGAGATCTTGTAATCGTAAGGGGTAGTCGACTACTGGACGACAGGTGGTAGGAGGGAAGCAGGATGTGGGTGCAACTGCATGTTGACGAGGGAAGAGGGGATCCCGTAGGAAATGATGACAGAAGCCGACTATGTGGGGAAAAAAGACTGTGAGTGAAAACGAGATGATGGGAGAAAGGAAGGGGTCAGGGAGAAAAGGATACATACTTGGACAAATGAACCGCTCCGTGAGTGCTATCGAACTTTGCACCCCACGTGGATTGTTCAGAAAGGCCTACGGGGTTATGGAGCTTCGCTCCCTCTGAGGGGTATCTCTTGATGGAGTACAATCACACGTATTTATGCATTGTTGAGATTGTGAGGATCGACTACAGCGACGAGAGGACTGGCTAACCAGGTTTTACGGAACTATCCCTAATGATATTCTGTTCCTCCCGACGATCCTACTTGGAGAAGACGGTACATGGCTTGCAAATAAAAATGAGGATGGCCACGGATGAATCATTAACCAATGGAAGTGGCCAAGGTAGAACAGGCCTCCTCGTTGTCGAGGATAAAGTAAACCTTAATAACGATCGAAGCCGGGCCCGATGTGAGGGAACAGATTACCATGAGTGAGGTTGATGATGGCGATGAGATAGTAGATATAGGAAAATGTAAGGGGAAGGGTAGGAATTCGGGAGGATAGTGTGATTATGGGCCAGGGAGTTAGTCGGCGAGGTGTGTACAAGGACAAGAGGAGAGGAGAAAACATTTGAGTCATCCGTGGGACTCATTGTGTTGATTGGACAACACTCCTCACTCTCTCACAGCTGGGTGTTCCATCAGTGCCCTCGCTATATGCCACACTTCGTTGTTTCCCCGTTCCTTCGCACTCACGTCCGTCCGAGTCTTTCAGGGTCTCACCGATTCAACTTGGCGACCTTCTGTCCGCGGAAATGTTGTGTTATTTGAGTAACGCGATACCGTTACCGCATTTCTCGCTTCGACTCTATCTACTATTAGGTCTGCAAAAACTGCTGCCAGATGTAATAGGATACTTATAGCAGGTGGCTGTCTTTCACTGGCTCTTATATATGATACCGTTGACAATCGCGCGCGTGCACAGGTAACGAATAGTGAATGTTGTCTAAATTGCAGTCACAAGTCTCCTAACCATTTCCGGCATCAAACCATATATTCATCTTTTACATGCCTCTATCGAAGATTTCCTTCGCAATCCAACCCGGTCAAAAGAATCTTACATTGATCTTTCAATTATTCACATTTACGTATGTAGGACTACTAGAAAACCCTCTATCCATGGTGCATCAGTGCAGCAACATGTGGCGCTTTCCTCTTAATTTCATTGATAAGTTGCACTGGAGAAAAGAAATCAGGAGGTGGACCCAAACCATGCAGATGACTGAATCACTTACCACGAACATCTGACTTGGTGTTTTTAAGCAACGCAACTATGCGTGGCACTGCATTTTCCATCGCCTTGGCAAGTTCCGCTGGAAAAAAGAACTCAAGAGGTAGACTGGCCAAACAGACGATGAAATCACTTACACTGCTTCGAAAATTCACCAAGGGCACTCACAGCAGAATACCGAACCAATGATTCTCTGTCCTTGAGCATATCAACAACACGTGGAACCACGCTCTCAATTGCCTTAACAAGTTCCGCTGGAAAAAAAAAATTAAGAGGTCTGATCGGGCAGATGGCTAAATCACTTACGCTGCTGCTGCTTTGAAATTTCACCAAGGGCAGTCACAGCAGAATAGCGATTCCATGAATTGCTGTCTTTGAACATATCAACTATATGTGGCACCATGCTCTCCATTTCCTTGACGAGTTCCGCTAGAAGAAAGAATCAAGAGGTGGGCCTGACCATGCAGATAACACTTACGCAGCTTGGAAAGTTGACTCAGGGCAGCCACAGCAGAAGTGCGATTTCGTAAATTAGTGTCCTTGAGCAACTCAATTAAGTGTGGCACTGCGCTTTCCGTAGCATTGACAAGTTCCGCTGGCAAAAAGAAATTAAGAAATGGGCCTGACTGTGCAGATGACTAAATCACCTACGCTGCTTTGAAATTTCGCCGATGGCAATCGCAGCAGAACGGCGAACCAATGAATCGCTGTCCTTGAGCATATCAACAACATGCGGCACAACGCCTTCAATTGCCTTGACCAGTTCCGCTGGAAAAACAATCAAGAGGTGGGCCTAACCGTGCAGATGACTGAATTACTTACGCTGCTTCGAAATTTCAGCAATGGCATTTACAGCAGAACGGCGAACCCATGAATCTTTGTCCTTGAGCATATCAGCAACATGCGGCACCACGCCTTCAATTGCGAGGACAAGTTCCGCTGGAAAAATGGATCAAGAGGTATGCCTGACTGCAGATGACTAAATCCCTTACGCTGCTTTGAAATTTCACCGAGGGCAGTCACAGCAGAATCACAAACCCATGGTTTTCTGTCCTTGAGCATATCAACAACCTGAGGCACCACAGCCTCAATCACTTTAACAAGCTCCGCTGGTGAAAAGGAATCAAAAGGTGGCTGACCATGCAGACGCCTAAATTACTTACACTGCTTGGAAAGTTTACCAAGGGCAGTCACAGCAGAACTGCGAACCATTGAATCAGTGTCGTTGAGCAATTCAACAACCTGAGGCACCACGCCCTCAATCGTTTTGACAAGCTCCACTGGAAAAAAAAATAAAGAAGTGGGCCTGACTGTGACGATGCCTAAATCACTTACGATGCTCGGAAATTTCACTGAAGGCAATCACAGCAAGATGGGATACCCATGAATCAGTGTCCTTAAATAACTCAACTATGTGTGGCACCACACTTTCCATCTCCTTGACAAGTTCCGCTGGGAAAAAGAAAAAGAGGTAAGTCAGGCTGTGCAGATTATTGGCAGATAACCAACTCATTTACACTGCTTGAAAACTTTTCCGAGGGTAAACACAGCCAAAGTGCGAACCCCTTTATCGGTGTCGTTGAGTGCGTCAACAACATACGGAACCACACTCTTGATCGCCTTGACGAGCTCCACTGGCAAAGTATGAAATCAACAGGTGGACCAACTGAGCAGATGACAAAATCACTCACACTGCTTGAACGTCCCCTTCACGACCGTTCGTTCCTCTGGGGCATTTTCATCATTTCCAGGAGGAAAGTCGCATAGCTTCATCAATATCCCACAAAGGTGGGGAATGGCACCATATTGCCGCATGGCCAAGTGTAGGTCCATTGACCGATCTGGATCAAGGCCCGCAATAGCCTTGACGGCCTCGTTCATTACATCCTCCCGGGTCGAATTTGCGATAATCCATGCCAATATCATCACCTCTGCATCGTCTTTCTCTGGTTTATGGCGCAAATTGGAAATCGTCAGGCCAGACGATGATTTGGGTTGCGTATAAGAGGAGCGAACATATCGTTTATACCGTGCCTTCTTGTCCGTGCTTGGTATAAATCTCGATAATGTTGTTCTGAATGGACATGCAGGTGATAACCACGGCAGCACGGTCACGGCAGTGTATGTGACAATAGTCAACGCGATCAGTGCTAATACTACTGCCCCAATGCTCTTGCTATCGCCAAGAACGAAAATAGCAAGCCCAGCCAGGAAAAGAAGGAGGGAAAGTTGGAGGAGTAGGGGGATCGAAGCAAGAATGCCATCCAGATGCCATTGGTATGCTCGAGTAACACGAAGATGGCGCTCACAGGCGTCTTCAAAGGATTTCCCTGCAGACGCTGGTAGATATGTATCAATCCACCCTTTCGCGATCACAGCGCTGAGTGCGCTGACAAGAGTGAGGGTCAAGCTTAGGAACCATAAGAAGTTGACAGAGAGCGAGGAAGTGGTAGGGTGGAAGGGAGGGGCAGATGTGGGGGATTCGTTCCTAAGGGCCCGGCTGATTTCTCGCAGAAGAACTTGTTGGGGGTCATTCTGTAATCCCTTTCTGCTTTCGAGGAGGAACGCCGCCAGAACTCCTGCGAACAAACCCGCCTGAAACTTTTTAGACTTGCACGTCAAAGAAATGGGATATTGGGACACGCACGAATACCAGCAAAGAGTCGAGGCCGGTTTTCCACGACTGAACAAGTTCCTTGTCTTCTGCCTCCGTCTCCATCATATAAAGGGACCAGATTTTGGCCTCCGTGCGGGAATACTTCGCATACGGGTCCCCACGGGGTTGAGGTGGCTCGGGGGGGTTATTTTCCTGGTTTTCATTTTCATGCAGTCCTGCAGAGGCAAAAGATGAGAATGTGCCCCACCGAACAACTCTACACAGACCTTTCTCTGCCCATGAAGATTCCTTCGTATACTGAAGAAAATTATTATGCAAATTGGGGGGATATTTTGACAACCCTCACTATGCCAAACACAGGTGTTACAGACGACATGGGAGATGATAGTGTCGAGTGCGCGGACTGGATCGTACTAGATGTCGTTATGAGGTGTTTGACGGGTCCGAGTACTCGGTTGGTACCTTGAACTCTTCGACGGGAAGTAGGACGAAGATTCGTGCCGAATAACGGCAGAATCCAGATAGTTCACATGATATGGACGACATGGTGTTCATGGAAAGATGCACTACACTAACCATTCTCAGTGACAAGCGATTTGACATCTCGGGACTGTCTTGGTGGGAAGCCGAAGTAGTGACAATGGCTTCGAGATTCGGACTGGTATTCGTCCAAAAATGGAGGAGACGAAGTAGGCGCGTTCTGCGTTGGGATTCCAGTGTTGAGATGTACAAGAGAAAATTAACTAGACCTAGATGGTGAGGAAATTGGTGGTGTGGGACGGACAGGTTCTAGCGCACTAGAAGTGAGGCCTCCATCGGTACAACGGCCCGTCTTTCCACGCACCGCATCCACTGTGGTGCTTCTCTCAAAACGCTTTCCATGCACTGTGGGTCTACCCAATAAAGGTGATCAACGGACGAGGGGATAGGTACGGGATGCAAAACTACCCCCAAACGGGTTGTTGCTCACCAGAGCATTGGCGGGGATATGAGATCAGCAGGCTTGGAAGTTGGGAGAGAGAGTGGCGCTAATTGAACGCCTAACTGCTTCAGGGTTGGCACGTGGTCACATATTATTGCCTCAAGGAGTACACAGCCGGCCGTCGCGGATGAGCGCTAAGCGTTGAGCTGTCAAACACCTTATCCGTAATAGTGCGGAAGAGCCGTACAACCAGATAGGCTTAGTGAACTATGGCAAGAATCTGGTGAGCGAAGCATCTGAATCAAACGAACATGCTCCAAGGACGGATGAGAAGTTCAAATTTGATCTTTCCTCAGAAATACCGCGCAGACTAAGGAAGTGAGGAACTAGGAATCAGGGGCATGGTACAGTCAGGACATGTTAGACGTACAGCCGCCACCCCTACGCATCAGCGATGACTGAAATTGGACTGAGGAGGAGTAAGAGTTGTACAAGATGTAGCTAGATCCAGCGCGGGGCATGAAGGCAAGATACAGGGGACCAGATAATACCTCGCAAGGTATACTTGGAGCGATGGAGGCGAGCGGAATTGGGATTCTAGCTAAGAAATCGCAGCGATCTACTCGTCTAAGGTCCACTCGACGTGCTTTATGTGCAGAACAGAAATCACGTGACAGGATCGATGTTGCAAAAGGGCCCGGGTCGATGGCATTCCTTATCACTGTAGTCAGTTCTCACAATTAGCGGAGACGCGCCCTCCCTCGAAAGAGAGGCTTGGTTAGCGTGGGATTGGGAATACCTGATTAATGTTATCTTTATCGCTGTACACTAAATCCTCACACATCAAGGAGGATTTGGAACTTTTCGTCGACAGGGACCTGACTAATTTTAGACGACCGTCAGGCCAGCGGTAACCACGCTGCTGAGGGAATTTGTGGTGGCTTGAGGCTCAGGCGTTGCACGCGAGATCTTCGAGTTTCAGCCATGAACATGCTCTAGCAGCTGCGCACATGTATAACACTCAGTAGATTACAATATAATCCCTAGTCAGAACTGGAGATCGACACGTACAGAATCGAGGATAACTGGATATAGTGCACTCCACAATCTGGGAGAAGAGGTTGACGATGGGCCGACAAATGAAGTTCAACAAGAAACAGACGACTAACGTAATACAACTCGTACCATCGTCACTCAGAAATCCCATGATTGCCTCGAACATCTGTGCCGCCCCCAGACCACTTGTCATCGTACAAACTGATGCGTGGTGGGGGGCCATTTGGGTACTGTGCCTTCACACGTTCTCGCATTATACGGCGCTTCTCTACACGAACTGGGTCGTAAAAGTCGAGCGATGGTCTAGCCGTGCTAATATGCCTTGGTTGGTCGGCGAAACATTGGTCTTTCTGGCTGTCCTGGCCACCTGAAGAATTGGTTACATATTTAATTGATGTGAAGAATGTAATAATTTGACTTACACTGAATTTGAGGGGGGAGGGTGGTTTGAGGAGGCTGTAGTGGGGGCGGCGCAGTTTTGGACTTGAGTTGCAGAATTGTGTCGTATAGTGATGCCGCTGAGACTGATTCTGTTAGGCCCATTTCACCCAGTGCGCGAGCTAGTTCGTCAGGGGTGACCACCACGGAAGGGGGCGATGTAGAGGTTGATGGCGAAGTCATAGCAGAGTTGATTCAGAATTTCGTTTCAATGAAGCTTTATAAGAAAGGTCACGTGACTATAAATGTCATGGACAATTGGCCATGCCATAAATTCGCATTTTCTCATTCGATTAACAACCGCGAACCTCTCGTGGTACAATATATAAAAAAGGATTAACATACTTAATGCTATCAAAAAAAAATCCGAGGGATTACGTCAGAGTTGATGATAGAAAATGGTAAGTCAGTTATCAACCACATTAAGTTACTGTCGCGTTATCTCCCCTCGCTCAATCCACCCACACAGCTCAACAAAAATTCAACAAGGCAGCGTCAAAACCGACACGCCCTCCCATTAATACCGGCAAAAAACTAAAACGCGCCAACTCGGCCCGCCTTCCCCGAACATGCGAAGTCTCGCAAGGCTCGAAAATCCAACTCCAAGTCGTGAAGAAAGGTTATCCCAGAGAGCGATGGAGAAGACAACGAGGATTAGGATTAGGGTCAAGTGGATGACAGTGAGGATGAAGAAGACGATGATGGTGCTAGCAATGGCGAGGATGAAGAAATTAAGGCAGTCCATGCCAAACTGCAGGCTGATCTGCTTGCTGAAGGCCAGGGAAAGGTATATTTGCCGTTAAATCTATCTTTTTTATTACTGATCTTGAAGTCATTTACTTAGCCACGGCGAAAACACAACCATTGAGAGCAAGATGATCATACACGCGACATATGTACAATGTTTACGAAGGCAAATTGAATGCAAAAGGAAGATGGAGTGGATGTGTACGGCAATGTATGCAACATATACCGGTACATCAGGAAAAACGGAAAGTGGCAATAGCACCTAATTAGTTTGCCCCAGACCAGGCAAACCATTTTACCCGGCTAGACCAGTGCTCGATTTGTACGACCCAGTTCGTGTCGACAAATGCCGGATAATGCGGGAACACGTGAGGGCGCCTTACCCCAATGGGCCCCGCAGTGGGCAAAGAATCTGGGATTTGGAAAAGACGCCGTCCTCGCACGGCGTCTGCACGGCGGCAACATCCGAAATGGGGCACGTGCTATGTTTTTCCTCACTGGCAGTCCACGGCACCGCCGTGAGCGCTCCGTTGTGCGGCCCCTCCTACATATCTAAGTCTTTATGTGATGAATGTCATTTAAAAAGTACAGTAATTGAGCAGGGTTTGTACATATAAACTACATAAAGCACTTGAGGGACACGATTGATGTGTAAGCATTGCTACCACCTGGCACCGTCGCCCACGCCAGCAATTACCCACCGCCCTTGGTGACCATGTTTGCGGCGCTCGTTTCCAGTGTCGTCCATCTTTTTAGGTGGGTTTATCTGCTCGGAGAACTGGGGCGCGTCCGTGGGACGGTTCGAGATCATGTCGGGTTGGTTTTCTCTTGGTTTTCTCGGTGTGGTTTGGGCGTAAAATCGTGGGGCAGGAATGAGAAGGCGGGGTCGCCTGCGAAGGCGAGATGCGTAAAGAGGGTGGGGATCACTTGATGTGGGCAAATAGCGAAGAACTTTAGGAGGCGATCACTCAGGCTTTCAGCGCTTCAGCGATTTGTTCAGCGATCAATCATCATCACAAGCAGGCAAATTTGGGTAGTTGGTCAGTATATCACGCGACCTCGGGATCGGCCGCCGTTCTTTGATGGCGTTCTGCACGGCGTTCTTTCCAATTCACGGATGCCCTCGCAGTGGGACTATATAGAGGGGTGATCAAAATAGTTGGCAAAATTCTGCGTCCATGCGTGGACGATCTTGGTACGAGACTAAACAACCTGCCTGAATTTCCCTATAAGAAGAGAACGTGACCATAAAATGTGATTCCGAAATGCAACATTTTGCCAAAGCGATTTTGACCCCCCCTCTAAATAGTCCCACTGCAGCAGTGTGGCCACCAGTCATCGGTTTGTACGGTGAAAAGTGCTCTGGAGGCGGCACAGATTTTGGAGGTAATGAGGAAACTCCCCAGTGACCACCCAGCGCAGTGCCCAAAAGTACTATGTTACAGAATGTATTATTTAAATTTGTCCTGCATTTATCCTTGTCATTTTTTCCTAACTTTATCCACGTTCATCTTGCTCCTCTCTGACAACGGAAAAAACCATATGCATCTCTCGATTCTTGCCTATTGCTTGGCCTTGGCAGGTGGAGGGCGCTTATGTATTCAGAAGCGTATTTGCAGTCGTTGCGTAGCCACTCAGTGTTCAAGCAAATAAGGATTCAAGTAAGATATGTAGTCTAATTGCAAGCAGATGATTAGAAGAGTAGACTTAGAGTAAGCAGGTTGGGTGAAAGTGCGAAGCACTTCCCGACCCGAGAAGCAGTCCAACTAGATAACTACGAGACGAGCTGCAAGGGCGGGTGGGAAATCACAAACCCACAGAAGCAACAGATCCTCGAGATGCAACCAGTTGAATAGCTTTCGAGTCAGATTGAGTCAGATTGAGGGTTTGGGATAAAAGGGCATGGAGGGTGGGCGAAACAAAAACAAGAGCTGTCGCGAGGAAACAGAGCTGGGCTCCGACAGCGAACGTTGTGTGTGAAAGTGGAAGAAGAAGTGATGTAACGCATGTCACACCAACGTTTACTCAAAGACGTTATTCTAATCTATGCTCGTTCCTCGCTATGACGAGAATCTTAATCGTTCTGAGGAAGATGATGTCAATGAGCGCTAGTGAGAAGTGAGTACCTGATGAGGGCAAGGTCGTACTCAGGCACAATGCAGATGCAACATAGGGACCAAATAGGGACAGCATAAAAGGCCTCATTTTCCAACGCATTTCTTGACATAATACTTCGAATTCCGGAGGGTAAATATGTAATTGACCTTTTTTCTGATGCAAACAAAAGAAAGAAAACATATCGAGTCCGTACAAGGACGTCATCGATTGTAATTACCATTCCAATACATTAGGCTTGGGATGAGTTTATTTTACATCAGGAAAAACGGAAATTGGTAATGGCACCTAATTACCGTGGATTACTTTGCCCCGGACCAACAGGTGGTAATTGAAGATAACAGAACTAATTGAGTAAAATTAGTTGTGGTTAGTGTAGTTGGTGTACGATTACCTACCAATTAATTCACCTCTCACGTAATTTCCGTCTGTTACCTCAAAAGATTGCCAAGGTTCAGCATTTGGCATAATAGGTACACATTATAAAATCCTTGATTTCACCTAAACGCATACAAACCAAGTTTGTTTTTGATTGTAAGGCACGAGGTACATACTATTTTCTGTGTATTTCTCTCGCATCATCCTCCCGTGGTGAGTGGCGGCTGAGTTTCTTCCAAAGATGGGGTGGTCGCTGATTGTCCGATATCACATTGCAGGAGGGGTACACAGACAGGTAAAGCTGCAGTAGTCGTAGCGGTGGTCCACACCCCTATTAAAGATGGAGCCGCCGCCATGATCATCGACTAAGCATTGTTGAGGAAGGCGACGTCCATGAGTGTCGAGCCGTGCAAATTCAGTTCAGTCGCGAATTTGCAACAAGTCAGTTCAAACTCAGCTAGTACACGTGATCACGTTTGTTGAATGTTGAATTTTCAACCATCGCCTTTTCTCTTCCCAACCACAACCATTTCCAGCACAAGCACCGTGACGAGCACCACCCACTTCGAATGCAGCTGGCAACGCCACTCTACCTACGCTGCCGACGTGACTCTTGTCGCCTCCTTCTCAACACTGCCCTTCCGCCTCCCCTCAAACGGCGTCAACGACGATGCTCCTAATGCAGCCCTATGTACCCCTCCTCAACGGCCATGGGTGTTGTCGGTCACCTCCCACCCCCGCGTCCTCCTCAGTTGCCATGGATGCTCCCGACAGTCAACGTGGGTGATACGGCCACACCTCCACGATATCGGACACGGGTGACGCCACCCCGCCTCTTCTTCTACCTGCGTCGATGCAGTTTCTGGCGCATTTGCTGCGCTCCGATGCAGCGCCCATTTTGGTATGAGCTGCGCATGTCATCTTTGTTGACGATTGCTAACATCCTCAATTCTCAATAGGAGGGAAGGCGGCACTACCGACGCAGTTACCATCTCACTTCCCTGTTCTGTGAAGTGACATGCATTGCAGTATGAGCTTCCTACGCCATTTTTGTTGTTCACCACTAACCATCTAGATTTCCAACAGGAGGCCAGGTAGCGCTACACATAATATCGCCCACCAAGAACACCTCATTGGCGTCAACGTGGTTGATGTTTTTGCACCACCTCCATCCATGCAACAATGACGTCAACTCGCCTGAAGCAGCCCCCGCATCCACCATCTCCACTGCGGTGGATGCGGCTGGCGTAGCCTCAATGAGGACCGGATCTCTCTTAACACCGATCTCGATGGAAGCTTTGAAGTCACCCAGCTGGATGCGAGAATTGGGGTGCGTAACTGGGTTTTAATATTAGGGCTATTGCGTACTGACCAGCTGTTTAGTTGCCCGAAATAGCTTCCCTCTGCATACCTATCTTTCTATATGGTTGCATATACAAGTTTGTTGTCTACTCTTTGTGGTAAATTACATGTACCATTATATTAGTGCCCTTACCGACAATATATACAATTTATTGATTGTCTACTTCTGGTGCCATTGAATTGAGTACGAAATGTGGATGAACAACGGGTGAATTGCTGCCAAATAGGCGTCTAATACATAACTAATCAGAAATAATTGAAAGGTAATTCTGGCAGAATTACCGAGGATGTGGTGAGGAACCTCCCCAAAAACGGTAATCACAGGTAATTGGGGAATGCAAGTAATCGGAGGTAATTTTGGGTAACTATCAATAACTGACGATAATCAGGCCGCATTACCATTATACGCTTTCCCTGATGTTGTGTCGTTTATTTTCGATTGTGCTCTATATTCCTTGGTGCGTATCAAATATTTTCCTTCTTTAGTTCCCTGACTGTCGGATTTGGCAGTCATTGAATTTTCGGTCCAGTGTCTCTTGCGCCTTTTTTTTGGCTCGTTGCCGTCCTGTGCGCGTGTATCTTGCGTAGCCGTGGAAGACAGTATCGTAACTCTTTTGGCCATCCCCTTGATCGTCGTTGTATTTGGCAGTCGTTGTTCTCGGTCCAGTGTCTCTTGGGCCATTTTTTTTGGGGTCGCTGTCGCCCTGTGTCCCCTGTGTCGTTCCGTATTCCTTGGTGCGTATTAAATATTTCTCTTCTTTAGTTCACTGATCGTCGTTGTATTTAGCAGTCGTCGAATTCTGGGCCCACAGTATCTCTCTGGCCATTTTTTTTTGCTGTCCTTTGTGCGCATATCTTGCGTAGTCGTGGAAGACAGCATCCTAACTCTTTCCCCGTCCTATCAGTCTCTCTCGCGGTACTTCGTTTGTTGCCTGTCGTCCTTTGGGCGCACATCTTGCGTATCTGTGGAAGACAGCATCTTAACTCTTTTCGCGTCGTCTCGCCTGTCCGATTTCGTGTCCTTTGCTTTTCTTCTTGTGTTGGTGCGTACAAATGTTCTTTTTCTTTCATTTATTTATTGTTTTTCTGTCCACATTTTGTGTGGGAGACTTCGTTCAGTGTTCGTTGTTTATGTGGTGTCGCTTTGTTCGCCGGTCCTTTTCTTTCATTCATCCTTTTATGATCGTACCATTGTCTCATTGCATGAACATCTTGTCAGACGTCGCATATTCACTCCATTACGCAGCTACACTCAGCTATACTGGTGTGTAATTATATTTTTCGCCATCAATGCTGCTGTTGACTATTTTCTCTTTTTTAGATGTTCTTGTGTAAACGACCATGCACTGCACCTCGTGTGCTTGACATTGTTGATTGCCCTGCTTATAATCATGATCATGATATTGCATCTTATCCTAAATTTTATGATCCATTGTATTTTCCACAATTTTATCCTCAAGTTTTCGCAACCTGGTATTCAGTCAAAGACTGGTTACAGAGTTCACTTAATTCTCATGTTGATTTTTGTCATGTTTGTGCTGCATCTTGTTCAATGCGTGGTGTAAAATTCACAGTTCAATGGCAAGAGTTTTCATTTGTGATTTGTTCTTATTTCTGTGGCAAAATTCGGCAGTGTTTACTTTCATTGGAGGAATTACAGTCCTGTAAATATTCACATTGTCGATTGCTATTGAGGCTTTGTCATCCTATTTCTTTTCCTCATAACAAGATAGATAGTGTTCCTTTTCCTTCCCAGTCATCATCATTACTATCTACTATGGACAAAGAACTTCCTGCATGGTTATTTTACACAGATGAGTTATATACATTGCATTTATCACATCTTTCTGCTTCTGATCTTGCAGCAGCTGCTAAGTGTTGCTCACAGATTTCAGATGAAAGTAAAAGGACACATGCAAAGTCATCATATATATCTAAAATTGTTTCTCATTTTGTTTCTCAGCGTGCTTGTCTTGTTTCTTTATCAACAGTAAAAGGGGTTTCCTATAGTGCCTTTGTGGATTTTATGGAGAAGTCATATGGTGCAACAGTTGCTGCATCTTTACGTGAACCCCCTTTTATGCTTGCTTCTGTCATCAATCGTAATTGTCATTTTTCTCAGTTGGTGTGGTTTAATGAGTCAATTGATGACCTTGTGCATCGTTTGCGAAGTATAAAACTGCAGTCATTATTAGATGCCGTTAAAAGAATTCCTGCTTATCGCCGTCCCACATATGACCGTGCTTCTCATTGAAAAACTGCAAATTTCTTTGTGGATCACATGCTTCGACGAGTTTCATATCTTTCATCTCTTACTTCTTCTGAGCTTTATGAAATCACACTTGCTCTTCGTTGCTATGTAACAATTGAGTTGGACTCACCATCAGAAGTTTTAATAGAAAGTATCATTCGTTATGAATACAGTAACTTGCTTATTGATGCTATTGCAACTCCTATTATGAATAGGTCTGAACGCTTGAAATTGGAGAGAAAAAATGAAAAACAAGCCAATGTACAAGTTCAGAAAGAAAATTTAAATTGTTACACAAATGCATGGCCCCCCCAACTTTCTCAGCAGCATATATTTAAGTGTTTAAATGATTATTGTGAAGGTACAATATGGGCTGAGCCACTTACATGTGCTGTGTGTGGTCAGGGATCTAAAAATATTAAAGAGATACAAGTTGGTGAAAATGTTGCTGAACATTTGTCTCTTGATATTCTACGTCTAACAGATGATTTTATTATTAAAAAATGTAATTCTGAAGAATTCATTTATGGCAATAAATTCTTAGATGGACTTATGCTTGACAAAGGAGGCATTTCAGATTGTAGTCCTATTAATGCCAAATTAAATATATGTACTGAATGTTACACAACTTTAAAACGTAATAAAATGCCACGACTAGCACTAGCAAACAATTTATATCGTGGGACTCTACCTGATGAATTTCATGATCTTACATGGGTAGAGGAAATGGTATGTTCTGTATATAGAAATACTGCACATATAACTTGTTTATATGGTTCTTCAGATCCTTCTCAACCAACAGTTCTTCATGGAAATACATGTGCTCATGAAATGAATGTTATATCAACAGCATCAGTTTTGCCACGTACACCAGCTGATATCAATGGAATGTTAAGTGTAGTATTTGTTGGAAGTGGAAAACTTCATGCAGATTCTTTACATAACATGTTTAGAGTTAGAAAACAAAAAGTGCAAGATTTTTTGTCCTGGCTGAAAACCCATAACCGTTTATATAATAACATTCCAATTGATCCCCAAGTTTTAGATCTCTATCCAGACGATGGATCACTTCCTGGTATGGAAGATCGCATTATTCAAGACAGTGAAAGTTCACCACAATACATTTTTTCAGAGGAGACAGCAGGGTTTTCTGATCATCATGCACAATTATTTCAATCAGAGTCTAGTTTTACTGAAAATCTGGGTACATCTTCTGATAATATTGATTCAACAAAAGAACCTCAGAAAAATGAAATTTTAATTGATAGAACAGGTGTTATTGATCCTGAATGTGATCGTCTTTCAGGGCGGAGTTTTACTGCATCAGCATTAAATAATTTAGCTTGTAACCTTCATCGCTCTGAGGATAATATACAAGATGTTAAAAAGCCAGATTTGGTAATGCACCATTCACCTGCTGCTGTTTCTGAGTATAATAATCCTGAATTAATGCCAGGAATGTTTCCAACTCTATTTCCATTTGGAATTGGAGGCTTTGAAGATAAAAGTCGTTCAACTCCTATTTCATTTAAAGAACAAGCAAGTTACTATTTTAATATTTCAGATCGTTCTTTTCGATATCACTTTTCTTATATATTTATTGCTCTCAATATGCTTCAGCGTCGTATGGCACATTTACATACCTTTTTTACAGTCAAAAATTCCAATTTTGATTCTGTTGCACGCCAGTTGATAGCTATATCACCAGATGTTTTGTCTGATTTAGCAAAACATTTAGAACAAGAAAAAGGATTTTCAAACCTCACATCTGAACAGCGTCATGCACTTGATCTTTTAAAAAAAGTAAATACCATATCTGCACGTATTCCTGGTTCTCAAGCATCTAAAATATTTATTCGAAATGAAATTCGAAACTATTTTGCATTTTTTGGTCTTCCACAAATTTTTTTTACATTTAATCCAAGTGCAGCACATAGTCCAATTTTCCAGGTTATGTTTGGTGACAAAACTGTTGATTTATCTAGTAGATTTCCCAAAGTTGTAAATGGCCGTGAAAGAGCATTACGACTTGCAAAAGATCCTGTTGCAGCAGCTGATTTTTTTGAATTCTGTGTCAAAAGTCTATTTCAATTTTTGTTAGGATGGGATTATAAGACACAGTCATCTACAGAAGAAGGAGGCATTTTAGGAAAATTACTTGCATTTTATGGGACATCTGAATTGACTGAACGTGGGTCATTTCATGGACATTTTTTGCTTTGGCTATTAGGTGGACTAAATCCAGCAGACCTCCATGCAAAATTGACTAACAATATTGAATATCAAAAACAATTTTTTGATTATTTTGAAAGCATTATTCAACATCATTTGCCTGATGTTGAGGTTGATATTCCAAAAGATTATGAACCACGTGTGGAACGCCCTCCTATTCCTCCTTCTATTTCTGAACATCCTGCACTTGATGTATTGAATGATTGGGAATCAGTATATATTACTGAAGTAAAAAAATGTGGAGAAATTCTTCAACGTCATGTTTGTCGTCCTGTATGTCATAAATATGGAAATGAAGGGAAATGTCGCTTTTTATTTCCACATGAGATTGTTGAAGCTTCTTATTTTGACTCTGAAAATAATTCAGTTGTTTTGCTTTGCCGAGATGGCTCAGTAAATTATTTTAATCCATACATTCTGATATTTTGTCGTCATAATCATGATATAAAATGTATCTTATCTGGAAAAAGTGCAAAAGCAGCAATGTTCTATATTACTGATTATATTACCAAAATGGATTGCAAAACATATGAAATGTTAAGTTTACTTTCTCGTGCTGTATCTCGTATGCCAGACATTAGTAATTCATCAGCAACAGATGCTGCAAAAACTCTTCTTCATAAATGTTTATCTCAGTTTACCCGACAACAACAAATACATGCTCAGCAGGCAGCACGATATTTACGTGGGTTTGGTGATGAAATTTCTTCTCATGACACAATTCCAATGTTATCTTCTTTACTTCTATGCTTTGTAAAATCTACCCTACCATCTGAACACATTGTAGACAATATAAATAAAATTGAAGACAATGAAGATGGGGAAGTGGAACAACATTCTACAAAAATTTTAACAGATAAAAGTGGTGAATTAATTGATACAAATCAAATTCATCATTATTGGCATCGGGCTGATACATTATCACATATGTGTTTCTATGACTTTTGTCGCTTTATCAAAATTGAAAAAAAAACTTTAAGATCTAAAGTAAAAAATACCTCTGACACTCGTCTCGGTGTTCTTGAACGCCATGCCCTAAAATCATCACATCCTCTTCATGACACTCATCATTTAATTGAACATACAAATGAAGCTCGAGGGGATGGACATTGTTTATTAGTTCCTCGTGTTGTTGGTATCTCTATTCCTAGAGAAACATCTTTGCTTTGGCCACTTTTTGTACTTTCACATTTCAAACCATTTAGTATTTCTAATCCACTTATTCCATCTGGTGAGACACTAGACACAAATTTTCATTCATACCAATTTTCTCCTGGTGCATTACAGGTAATTAAAAATTGGAATGCAATATATGAATGTGAAGATGAACGTGATGCTGAACGTTTACATAAACGTGCAATCCAAACTAAAGAAAGTCTTGCTTTTACAAAATCTATTGCATTTCCAAAACTAGATTCTGATGAAGTAGAATATACTATTACAAAAAAATCTCAATCAGAACAAGACTTTAAAATACAACAAATGGTGCTTACAATGCAACAATCAAATTGGCTAAAACCAAATTCTCAATATTCTTTTATTAACAACAAATTTGAACAAGAAAAAATAGCTGAGATAAATAACATTACCATTGCATCCTCTGTTATAAAACACTGGAAGGATGAAATTAAGGTACAAGAACAAGCTATTACTGATAAACGACAAAAAGCTCTAAATCCTGATCAGCAAAATACATCAATATTACTTTCAGATGCAAAGGAAACTGAAATTTCTCCTGCTTTTCATACCACATATGCCTCTGATTTGCAACCTTGTTCACCTACTGAACAATCTAATTTTACATCAAGTGATACACATTCTCCTGAAGAGCTTCTTACATCAGTTGAGCATGAATTTCAACTAAATCAAAAACAAACCTATGCATTCAGAATAATATCTAACCACTTTTTGAAAAGATTTATTTTGAAGGATGTATCTGAAAATCCATTGAGAATGCTCATGACTGGTCCTGGTGGTACAGGCAAAACTCATGTTGTGAAAGCCCTTCAAAAAATAATGAAATTCTATAATTGTGAACATAAAATCCGGTTTTTAGCACCTACTGGTTCTGCTGCAAGTTTGATAGATGGCATGACAGTACACAAAGGTTTAGGAATCAAGATTATAAAAACAGATATGAAAGGTAAAGGTAATCGACCTATAGGAGAAAGTGAAGAAGATTATACAGTTCTTGTGAGTATAAAAAATAAAACACAGCTTTGTGATGAATGGCGAAATGTGGATATTCTACTACTAGATGAGGCATCTCTTCTTAATGCTCAACTTTTAAGTGAAATTGATCATGCATTGCGATATGCAAAAGAATCTCCTAATGCTTGGTTTGGAGATGTAAGCATAATATTTGCAGGAGACTTCTTTCAGTATCCACCTGTGGCAGGCACTCCTTTATATGTTCCAATTTTAATGTATGCTGGTCAAACAAATGATGAAATCCAACGACAACTTGGAAGAATGGCATGGAAAACTGTTAATACTGTTATTGAATTATCAGAACAACAAAGAATGAAATCTGACCCTGAATATGCAAATGCTGTGCAAAGACTTTGAACTCGTGAATGTCATTTAGAGGATGTGGAATTGTTTAACACTCGTGTCATAAAATCTAGTATGTATCCTGAAGGAGTTGATATGGGAAATGAAGAAAATTCTACTGCATCTATGATTGTAAATACAAATCTCCTACGAGAAGTACTGAACATGGAGAAAGCTCGTGCATCATGTGCTTCTTCAGGAAACATTGGTCCTGAATTAATTTTATGTGCTGCATATGACATTCCACCATCAGGACATCTTCCATTATCATTAACTGAAGCACATCAAATTCTTCGTACCAATTTTTCTTCCTCTAAAAATCAAGGTGCTCTTCCAGGTTTTGTACCGCTTTTTGTTGGAATGCCAGTTATTCTTCGTGCATGTAATATATCCACTGACCTTAAAATAACCAATGGATCTCAAGGTATTGTGTGCAAAATAGACATGGAAATTTCCCCACAAGGAATATCTTACTGCACCTGTGCAATTGTAGAATTTCCTGATAGTCCTGTAAAATTAGAAGGCTTACCAAAAAGCTATTTTCCTATTCTGCCAACTACATGGTCCTTTGTAACATCCTTTATTCGAGATAGTGACAGTCAAGAAGAAAAAATAAAAATGTCTCGTCATCAAATACCCATTCAACCAGGATTTGCAGTTACAGGTCATTCTGCACAAGGAAAAACATTACCTAAAGTTTCTGCAAGCCTACATGAAGGTGGATTTGGAGCTTATGTTGCAGCTTCACGAGCCAAATCTCGATTAGGACTATGCATTACTCACCCTGTTCGACTTGAAGACTTAAATAAACCAATTCCTCATGATCTATATGTTGAAATTCAGCGTCTTCAGAAATTAGAACATAACACTTTAGTACAATATGGATTCATAACAGGATCTATATTACCAGTTCATGATCCAGAATCTGAATGCAATAGCAAAACAATAAAGATAAAAAGTGAATTTCTTGAAGCAAACTCCAAAAAAAGAAAATTTGACCAAAATAATGATAATGAAATTTCCTCTAATAATTCACATCCAAAAACCAAACACCACAAGAAAAACACTACAACTAATAAAAAAACACCTCCATCATCTTCCCAATCACCATGGCTTTTTTCTGCTGGTTGTCGTTGGGATGAATTAAATTGGTCTTGTGCATATGATTCAATTTTCATGTCTCTATATACTATTTTTGCATCAAACACATCTCACTTTCATCATGATTTTGGCACTATCTCACAAACTGCGAAAATTTTAGAACACTCTTTCACTCACATTTTAAATTCACAATCAAAAACTTCCACCATATTTGATCATCACAGAGACAACTTACGTGATAAATTACATGCTCAGAATCCAGATCAATTTCGTCGTTTAGGACAACATGCAGCTTCTGCTTCTGACATTCTTGACATTATTTTCCCTGCTACTGGTCGGCATTTAGTAACCACTCCATCCTGCCCTAATGAATGTGATCAATCTTTTCAACCACACAACAGACATATTATAAACACTCACATGCCATCCCATGTCATCCACGGTAGAAACTCAATTATTCCAAGGAATTTGAATGAATATATCTCAAATTTCATACTTGAAATAAGTCACCAGAGAGATGCAATGGAAATTTACTGTAACAATTGCCAATCAAGTACATTGACTTTCACAACATCATTTGTCAACACACCTCCTATTTTTTTCTTGGAAATTCCAATGGAAAGTACTTCATCCTTATCCACAATTCTTCCCTCTTGGAATATTGAAATACCCTCACCATTACGACACTATCGGTATCAACTGTCTGCCATTATTTATTTAGGAAGTTTTCACTTCACAAGTCGACTTATTTTAAAAAATAGATCTGTATGGAAACATGATGGAAGAATAAATAACGGAATCCCAGTTTTTGATTTCGGTGCACAAGAAACAAATTCTGAACTATTACGGCTTCAGACTTTAGATGATCGCAGGGCACATATCTATATTTATTCACGCACAGAAAATTAATGCCAGCCGAACATTCGGTCACAACATCATGTAACACACACTTCTCCCCCACAACTCAAACACAACCCATCCATACCTTCCTCCAGCCGTCCAACAATTCCCGCCACTCTTACCTTACGATTCCACCCCTTGCCGATTAAACTACCACGACGTCCTTGCCTCTCCTCTCCTCGAGATGTGGGCAAATCCATCTCTATCAACGTCAATGTGTTTGACGTGCGCCCACCATCCACTACATTCTCTTTTTCCAGCGTCAATAGGTGCCGGCTCCTAATGAGGAATATTCACAACCGACACAGCACCTTCCAAGATCATCACAATCTATCCATCTTCATCTTTACTTCTGTCTCACCATGCTTCGAACTTCGAACTCTTTTGACTCGCAACCGCTTGGATCTCATGCACACCGCCTTTCTGGACGCCCTCATTGGACAACAGTCTCTGATCCTTTCCACGTATATAAGAACCGAAACTGGTCTACTGCCACTTATGGAGCCATAGGCTACCTACATCGGTATGTCATTCGTAATTAACACATCCGAACAGTGACCAAACGAATATAGTATCGCCTATCGACTGCATGATCTTCCTCGGAGCCTTCGTCAATCTCCGACATGATAACAAGCCAATAGATCTAATCCAACTTCTCAGACGAATTCATATACCAACTATCCTGCCAACACCCCATTCATAATCAATACCCCTCCACTCGATTCAATTCAACCCCCTTCCGACTCTTTCCGTTTATATTGCGCAAACGTCACCTTCACCACTGCCACGTCATTTCACCCGCCATCTGACAAATCACACTGAAACCCTCCCATCCCAATAAATTTATTCCCTCCCCCTCCTCCGACTCTCTCCACCTGAACATCATGACTACCGACACCGACAGACTTGATTTTTATACTCATGTACTCGAACCTCATCTCAATAGCAGTGCAACATTCTTAGGAAATATCGAGTTCCCCGACAATTTCAAACCTTCCACTCGTGGCCTCAACCAAATCTTCGTGGACCCGACCTCCAATACTGAGAAAACTTTTCTCATTTTCGGTGAAGTGGCAACTGCCGAACGCGGTACGAAAATTGGAGCGATAGGTAACCACTACCAGGGACCTATGAAATATGACAACATCGTATGTTTCCCTACCTACTACCTACCATACCATCAATTCATCACTCACAATATCATATCAGCCCATTCCCCTCAAAGACAAATCGACCGCAAAGGACATACTTAAGCTTTGCCTACCGTACGACGCTACAGACAATATCGCAGTTCTTTTTTCGAATCAAGCAGTTCCACTTAACAAAGCGATACTTGCCAACAAAGACACGGATACGGCCACAGACACTGTATGTGATCTACACCCTAAATCCCTCTACATAATAACCTTTTCCCTTTCTCAGTTCCCGCTTGCAACGTTCGAATGTATCGACCCCGGTAGCCAAGACTCCGATCTCTTATACACTGTCCAATTAGGCAAGAAATTCGCGGTAAATATTATTAAACATGAGACCAAACTCCAAACTGAACCCAAACCACAGACTCCTCCGCCGACTTACATCCCCGACACCTCGCAAAGATTGATGAAAAAAAGAGCGCTGGCGTCGCAACAAAGCAAAGGTATTGAGCCTGCCAAAGATGACGGCAAAGACCCCACCGAAAACGTCAAACGTAAGCACCATAACCCCACCATGATGAATATGATACTAACACTACGACAGCGAAACCACAAATAGGAGGCTACTACAACCCCGAACTCCTACACAACTACTTACCGCATGAATTCGACCTCAAAACCGACAAACTCGTCCAACACAATATCGTCGACGCCAATGGGGATTTAATTCCGTGCTGGAACAATCTCGTCCAACTTCGTCCTGGCACACTTGTCCTTTGCGTAATCACCCTTCACACTTGGAACATTACAAACGAAGGACGCTTCAGAAAAAAGAACGAGCCGGAAGGGTTTAAAAGGGTAAGCAATTCCTCACAAGAACTATAATAATAATAAACTAACAAACGACACAGTTCTACACCCTAAACGCAAAAAGCGTTCGTGTTCTGCAAGAATCGCCCATACCGTTTTCCACGGGAATCACTTTATCCCCCCCCCATGCGTCCAAGACCGAAGACCCCCCCTTGATATCCGCACAAGATGAGTTCGACAACTTCACCACCAAAAAGAGAACGGAAACCAGAACCGACAATGTCCTCGACACCAAATCGGAGGCCACCCCAAAAGCGATGGCGGACGACATAGCTGAAGCGAAGCCGGCCAACATTCAACCAAAAGCGAGCACATCCAAAGTCGACGCCCAAACGCCGGTCGCCAGCTCCTCCAAAACCGCCGACAAAAAAGAACGGAAAAGGGCACCAAAAACACAACACGTCGATTCCGGGAAAGCAAAGAACGCCGACTTCGAAATGGACACCAGTGTCTAACACACCATTCTCTTCCTTCCGAAAAAAAACGCTCTGTAACGTAAATCCACCCTACTTTCCTTCTACTCCCTTTTTCCTATCTCCCCTGTAACAATAGCCATCTCCTCGACCATATATTAACTGTAACAATAGTCATCTATTTCTATGTATCTTTGTGTATCTTGAATTTCAATAGTACCGTTACGTCTAATTATCACCAAACACGAGAATAGAGTCGGGGACCCGGCGCAAAGCGCCGCTAAGGATTTAATACCTGTCAAACGAAAAAGTTGGTTTCTTCCTCGGATCAATGCAGAATGCACAAACCCCAGTCCCTTGTTTTTTTAAGGTAAACTTGAACAAAATTGCAATAACTTATCTGTTAAAATTTTTGTACTAGCGCGACCTGGCCGACATGACCTCTAGCCACTGACAACTGGCCCTGCTCCACGAGATGCCATGGCTCGCTTCGGTTTTCGGTAACATCGGCGGGTCGAGGAGGCCTGTCGGTGTATTTGTGGATGAAGGTACCCCGTCGCCGGAGGGTGATTCTGAGGCGTACGCCCAGAGCATCGGAACGGATATTGGGGCAGCAGATAGCGGCAGAACCACGAGGATTGGGCTTGGCGTCAGAGCTTGCTGCCGAGGCTAGGGCGCTGAAGGTGGATTTTGGGGTGGATGCGAGTGCTACCATTCGCTGTGGTGAGACCCGGAAATTAAGCAAGATCGAGAAAGGGAGGAGTCCATACCTCCAATATAACATGGACATTGCCCCTGTA
>Ga0307517_10003761_pt1 | contig 23592 bp, 15 predicted proteins | sample 23_EM_MG_FD_194515 | JGI IMG/M metagenome (GOLD analysis project Ga0307517, IMG submission 194515) | Populus trichocarpa ectomycorrhiza microbial communities from riparian zone in the Pacific Northwest, United States - 23_EM | ecosystem: Host-associated > Plants > Roots > Unclassified | place...
CACTTTCACCCCTCAAAGAACAAACAGGAATAGCCCGATTATTGATTGATCCGGTGAACCCCTGGTGAATCTATATTCACACAAACAGCGTGTGGAAGTCATTGTTGATTCATTTCCTGCAAATGACGGCCCGGCCTGCTGACCCTTGGAGATAACATTGGCCTCAGAATCTGGAGTATCTCCTGTGATTTGAAGTCCCTGTAACATGGTGGCAAGAATCTGGACAGGCTGAGAGGAAGTAGGGACAGGAAGGTGGCTCTTGACTGATGTCTCTTTGCTTGGTGCGAGCATCTCAGCGGTAATGACATTGGGATTGAATGGCCAGATTCCGGTCTTGCGGAATGCAGTCTTGATGAGCTCAGGGGTGAGAGCGGTTACATAGGCCTTAGAAATGACCTGGAGGAAATTGCCTTTGTCGATTGCCTTTCCAGTCATACGAAGCAGTGCATCCCGCTCCACACCAAGATAGTGTTTCAGCATGACAAACACCACAACATCAAGACCTTGATAGATGTGTGTCCCGTGTGCGGCGTAGCAGATCACAATAATCATGTGGAGGCGAGCAAGAAGGAGGAAGGCGACAGTGTAGTGTGAGTTGTGTCCGTCCACAATCAGTAAGCAGTACTTGCCATTTGCCTTTGCTAGGGTCACTTGCTCAAATAACTTCATCCATGAGGCAATTTCGCTGTCTGTCCAGCCCTTCTGCTGGTACCCGATCCTAGCAATAGATTAGTTTACACATGTGAAAATGATGATTAATAGAATGACATATGATGCATTAAGGGGATTGTTTTCCCCCCATTTGACCTGGTAGGCGCTCCCCTTGAAGATAATGGCAGGAGGTGTGCTTGTACCATCTGCACAGATTGTAACAATGGTGGTGATATTCTCACATGTTCCAGAGCGCTGCTGGTAGGGTGCAGCTTTTGTACGTGGGCCGAAAACATACTTGCGTTCGCCACCTCCCTGGGCCTGTATCCCAACCTCATCCGATGCATAGGTGTTCTCCTCCTCAATCTTGTATTTTTTGACGGTGTCCCCAGGAAGTTTCCACCATGCCTCATTGTTGTGTGGATTTGTTGCACATCCTTGCTTGTCTTCTAACAGTCAGGAACGCGCGATCTTGATCTGTTCAGAATGCTTTTTAGAAAAGCGGTAAGTCCAATTCACTCCGACACCTTGAACAGGAAAAGCAGGGCCAAGGCGAGCGCTACATATATCATTAACATGCTCCTTCAGCCGTTCATGACTGAGAGGGAACCCACGATGCGCCATCTCATTGATGAAATTGATGATGATGGTGACCTCGGAATTGGTAAGCCAGGATCATTCCGCATTTGCTCGTTCATGCATCATTCCACCTCCAACATGTTGTTTAAGGGTCATATGGCAGAGTTTGATTTGATTCCCCATCGAAAAAATGAATTGAATGTCATTTAAAATAGAATATATATACTTGCCAGTCTCCAAAAAATGATGACTCTCGAAATTGAGGCAGATTTTGCGGTATCCACAACGATCTTTCTTCGGTTTCTTTTGATCTGCCTTGTACGCAACAATGTCCCAGACCATCAGAGCTTCATAAACATGCTTGCATGCATAAGCCTTGTCAACATCAGATTTGGCTCGGCCAGCCATAGTGTAGAAGAGAATATGTGGGGCACTCGATGAGCGGTTAAGCAATATTTTGGGCCCACTCTGACAAGTATACATATGCAAACTTGGAGAGCCTCGAACTAGCCTTGCAGCTACAGGCTGGTAAATTTTCCGAAGCAAATTTGCTGCGTTAAATGAATGCGTGTCTGCTAAGATTACTTCCAAACGTTCATACACCCTCTGGGTACATGAATAGATGAATATTGCGGCTTTATAGAGCATTTTTTCAGCAAGGCTGGCTAAATAAGATTGAAAACACCCCAAATTCATAACCTACCTGGCCTGATCAGTGAGTTGAATGCTTCAAAGTGTGTTTTTTATTTGAAAATTTTCAATGGTCGATTCTGCAGGTATTAGATCTGCAGATTGGAAAAGATTTGAGCAGAGTAGCTCATTTTCTTCTGCCAGGAAACACAAAATACCTCCCAGGTGTAACACTGAATGATTATGTAGCATTAGCACGTGGATGACTGTAAGCATTTTGAGTACTACTAATAATGTGGTGGATATTGGATGCACATGAGATAGTGGTTGTGGTAGAGATCAAAGTGATAGGTGCTTGAGATGCTCATGAAATCATGGGGTTTTGGTTAATGTGGTGGCTATACTTGTGGTGTTTCTAGGCAGATTTATGGCAAATGTAAGTGGGATTAAAAAAGAACTGAAAACAATAATATACACTTTTTTTCTTGTTATTATTAGGATGTCTTGCTCAGCACCTATAGTCTATCTATTATCAGGGAAAATTCTGTGGATATCCAGAAGGTGCTTAATAGTGTGAAAGATTTCATTTAGTGCATATTATATATTGGCTTTTGTTTTGTTGTTTTTGGTTAATTGACATCATTTATATTTAGAGCAAAGAAGATTTTCTGAAATCTTAGAATAGCTATGGGCTTTGATCTTTCTGATAATATTACTGCTTTGGCAGAAAAATTACACTCTCAAATCTTACAAAAATTGGCTAATGTTGTTTTTACTGTTCATCAAAAGAAACAAAAGACCAAGAAGTTGGATTACAAGTTTATAAAGAAGTTGAATGCTTTAGACCAAGAGGTAGTTCCTCCCAAAATGAATGTACAATTTTACTGCAATAAGGTGATCTTATGGTTGAAAACCCAGTATGATATGGTTTAAATTCACTCTATCTTGGTTTTTCTTGATGCTGATTTACTTTAGGCCATGTAACTGGCCTCAAGATAGATGAAGCTAACTTTCCCTGGTCTGAGTTTTTGAAACAAGCAATTACATACACCATCCACATTATAGGATGGTTTGAACATGTGTTCACATGTCCTGGAAGTCTTGGATTCCAGTACAATGAGTTGAAGAAAGATGACTAGAAGTTGATTTGGCAATTGATCAATAAAAAGATTTTGCAAATTGTGTTTCTTGATGCTAAGGTTTTTGTTACAGAAGAGAAAGATTTTTTAGTGGATTTTATTGAATATTTAAAAATCAATGTCATTTATAAGAGGTTTGGTCATTTTTTTTTTCAAGTCAAGGATCAGAAGTACAGAAGCATCAGAATAACCAGAAGGCAAAACCACAAAGGCTATACAAAATATACATGCCTCTTTTTCATTTGTCAATGATGATATCAAAGAGATCAACAATTGCAAGTTGATCCACTTTGTTTCTGAGCTAGCTATTGATGAGGAGAATGATATCTAGAAAATACTCAAGTTCATATTAATCTGCAGCTGTCTCCTTCATAAACCACACACTGCCCTCTGGCTTTTTTTATAAGTTTGCACCAGCCCCATCTCCTAAAAAGCAAGTTTGCTTCAGATTGTTGCCTGCCACTGAAATTTCATTTGTTTTTGCACTCTGAAAAGAAATAATGAAAAAGAATCACAAGCAAAGAATCAAGCAGGTACATGTGGAACTGGACCATCAATATAACATAAAACAATAGCAAATAAATAAAAGAATGACAATGTATGGTATTAGTGTGTTGATGTTGCTATGGACAAACATCCTGCTGTCTGTGATACTGGCAATAAAATAATGCTGGAAATCATCTTGTGCTATTTCAAGAAAAACAGTTGCCTCTTTCAATTTAAAAAAAAATCTAATTCTGTTTCTTATGGAGAACTAGGTTGTAACCATATGGAATCAGGTGTTTTACCTTACCTCCTTTTGTTTTTACTAAAATAATGTAGTGCCACTATTTGCTTGTATGTCAAAGAAAAAACAATGTGCAGTACAAGCATATTAACTCCTATGCCAAACAATAACATCTGGCCAATATAGTGGCTGGTCCTAGCCAGAAAGCTTATATGTAAGCTGTGCTTTGTTATCCTTATTTGTTCTTGTTTTTTGTTTTGACATATATTTGCTTTTTTAATGTTTTTACTTGTCTTTTCATTTATCTTTTTCTATTGCATAAATGTCCATAGATTTTTTAATATTTTTTATATTATTTTTAATATGCTTCTATTTGTTCTAATATTTTAGCTTTTTTGGATTAACTTAGGTAAATAATATGTGATTACCCTGATATGTGATTGGTCTAGATATGGGATATGTTACTACTTTTCAATAAATTCTTTCTTTTATCATTACTTTATGTCTAGTTTCTTGTCCAATTTTGGTGTAAACTTGAAATTCAACTACACAGCAGCTAGTAGGGACAGGGGGTTAAACAATATATATTTTTAGAACTTGTGAAATATTTTTGACTAAAGTCAATAATGTAAATATTTACAAAATATATTAGGATATTGAATATATTTTTAAGATAAATTCAAATATTTATAATGCAACTGAAATATTAAACTTGTAAAAGTGACCAAACTAGAATTTGAATCCAGAACCTTCTGGATTTATCCCAGATGCTCTAACCAATTAAGCTATTTGGTCATATCAGTACCAGTTATATTCTCACTGATACCTTGCACCCTCAGAGTCTTTATTTTTTGCACAACTTATATCAACCTTGTGATTGTATAGAATATGCCAGATTACAAAAAAATATTATCTAGGACTTGGAAAAATTTTTATTAAGCTTTAAAAATATTTTACAAAGCTGTGAACATTTTTCATCAAATTTAGAAAATATTATTCAAGACTTGGAAAATATTTCACTAGGTCATCAAACTTAGAAAACATTATTCATAACCAATTATTAAGAAATCTTTCATTTGGCTTGGTAAACATCAAGTTGAAATATTTTTATAACTTTGGAAATGTAAATAGAAAATAAAGGTTGGAGTGGAGAATTTGAAAGTAAGTATAATGATAATTCAAGTATTAAACAAATTGAATACAGTAAAAAAAACAATATAAATCATATGATTCAAAATAGATAAGCATCAAACAATAAACCATTAAATTTTGAGCGTTTGCTTAATAGAATGCAATTGAATAAATATAAATTATGAAAATTTTTAAAAAAGCATAAGTATCAAATTAAAAACTTAAATTTGACAATTTCTGATCCAAGCTCAACAACACATCAAGAATTATATATATATAAGAATGGATAATAGGAAATAAAAAATTATTATATTAGCTCTATCACTATTCAAAGAAATTACATGAAACAATATGAAAAACAAGCTTAAGGTCATACAGCTCAATTATTTTTTGTACTATTCTAAATAATGGTTTATATATAATGGAAATTCCTAGAACAAGCTATCTGCAAAGGCTAGAGGAAAATTAATAGACCAAAAAAAAATGGCCATGGGGATTCTGAAAAGTGAAGTAAGCTTGACACTTTTTTTTTAAAATGTTTGAAGAATTTTAATAATACTTTTACAATATCTTTGTACAAAATATAGTATTTCTTTGGCCCAAAAAAAAAAATTATTCCAGCACATAATAAAAATAAATAAAATAAAAATACAAAAAATATTCCAATTTCACTAGATTTGTGATATCAACTTATCTGCTAAATTCCAAAAGTGTATAGTTATAATACTGTATTTTTAAAAAAAACATAAACAAAGTTTTTGAAAAAATATATATAAATTATTGTAAATAATTTAATATCTATTCAATAACTTTAAAATTTATAATAATTTTTGTATGTTTTTTTAATAACTTTTTCTACAATTTTATAAAAATATAAAAATATTTTTATTTTTATAATTTAATCTCATAATTTATGTAAAAAAATATTATAAAATAACTTTAAACAACTTTCAAACATTTTCAAAAAAAATATAGTCAATAAAGCTCTAACATCTTTTTAATAATATTTCAATATTTTAATTAAAATATAGTATGCAAAGTAGGCCTAGTATTAGCTTTCTTTTTAGCAAGACCTTTGGCACTGTATGACATTGGAAGTATTTCTAGTATGTCTGACAAAACATTTTCAGATACTTTCAAAATATTTTAAAATCAATGCCAAAAACAAAAATTTATTGAAAGCAGATAAAAACTAAACACAGATAGTTATAAAATAAAAATAAAAATATTAATTAATTAGAACTTGTTTATTATTTGATGTATATAGCATATTTTAAAATAAACATTTTTGTTTCCAAAAAACTATTGACATTTGCTTTTATAGGACCCTGAATATATTAAATTTTTGTTTGTATTTCATTTTCTTATTAAGTAAAATGCAAAATACTTTTCTAGAGCTATTGATAAAAAGAATTTGACTATTAATTATAAGTAATATTTTTTTTACAAAATGTATAAAAATTATGAGATCAAATTATAAAAATAAAAATATCTTTATATTTTTATAAAATTGTAGAAAAAGTTATTAAAAAAACATACAAAAGTTATTATAAATTTTAAAGTTATTGAATAGATATTAAATTATTTACAATAACTTTTATATATTTTTTCAAAAAACTTTGTTTATGTTTTTTTTAAAATACATAAACTTTTTTATTAATGTATATTTTGTAAAAAAATATTATAAATATTATTATAGTAAATAAAGCTCCAACATTTTTATAATAATTTAATTAAAATATAAAATCTTGCACCAGTGAAAAAATATGTGTATTGCCTTATTTAGGCCACTTGTGTGACTATGGGAATTTTCTTTCAAAAAAAATAAATATAGATCCTTTTTTGAAAACCCTAAATTTACAAAAATCATATTAATTACTGCTTTTGTTAGCATGCAAAATATTTTTAAGTCTGGTTTCCTAATTTGGAATAGTCCTGAGACATGCCCTAAATAATAAATAACACAAATTAATGGGCATTCCAGTGCTTCTATTCTAGGTTGAGAACATTTTATGTGGAGTTTAAATAGAGTCCAGATGGGAAGTCCAGGTATATTGAATACAAATATACAAATTCAAGTATATTCCAGGTGGACTCCAGATGAACTCCAGATGATTACTAGAGTCCAGCTAGAGTCCACCTAAACTTTGTGGAGGAGTGTAAAGTACTGCCAGATTTAAACACCAGTGCCAGAGACCGGTGTTGGTTATAATATCTTGTCATTTAGCTTTTTCCAGTGTGGCTTTTATCCAGTCTGTGAACTCATTTATGGTTTCTATCCTAGACCAAGGTTGGTGAGGCTCAAAGCCTATCTAAGGGTGCCATCTAGTGTCCAAAAAAAACAAGGTTTGCTGAGTTAAAAAGTGGACACTAGTTGTTCTGTCATTCATTAATAAACAACTAGATAAATTGTTCTAGCTTTTGGTTAATCTGTTTTGTTTGCTTATTGGTTTGGGGGTGGTAAGCTGTGGATACACCAATCTCAATTCCAAGCTAGTAAAGCTCCTTCATAAACTCTGTGATGAACTATGCACTATGGTCTGAGATGACTTTACAAGAGAGTTCATGGTGTTTTTAGACATACTGGAGGTATAAGTTAACAGTGCCAGTGCCAGTGCCAGTAACCATGGTGACCATTTCTATAAATATATGCTTATTTTCCAACTGAGTCCACAACCACTATAATTGTCCTCTGGATTTAGGGAGATTCCAAGTCACTTTACCAAATCATGCACCAGAACACCTTTTTTTGAAAAAATCATAACTTAATGAGTTTTGCTCAGATTCACATGATTCTTGTGCCAATATGACCACATTTTTCTCTACTTTCATCCTATGTACTTGCAAAAAAAATAAAAAGGCTTGGCATTGTGCCTGGCAAATGATTTGATGAAAAGTGGTATTTTATAGCTTCAAATGTGTTTTTATATGACATATATACTGTTAGATTTGTCTGAATGAGGAAAATCCAACCATCCCATTCTCATTATGTGATTCCTGTGGAAAGACAATCTCTGCAGGCAAATATGGCATTTCTGATTTTACACTATGATTGGAATGCTGGAGTTATGTAATCACAGTGCCCTTTTAAAGGATATGGAATTACAAATTTAATGGTACCGGTTTCATGTCAATCCGAGCAGAACTGATGGAGGAATGAATATTTTATCTGTTTTTTTAAATATAAACATAGGTAAAATATTTATATCTCCATGGGTTTTGCTCAGAAAAATATGATCTTGGTATTGTTAGATTCAGAATTTTATTCTGATCAATACTGTGTATGTATTATGTAAATATATTTCCTCTGTGCAAGATAGAACATAGTATTTCATAGTATTTCTGAAATTATAACATATAAACAGGGGCATGATTATATAATCAGACCATAGGGTGAAAGTAGAAAAAGCTCTGAATCTAACAGTACCAAAACCATGTCAATCCAAGCAAAATTCATCAAGTTATGTGTGATGCATCTGTGATGCATGAGATGCACTGAGATACAATGGTCATGTGATTGCAAGTCATGCACCAGAACATATATTCTCAACAAAATCATAACTTGATGAGTTTTGCTCAGATTGACATGGTTTTGGTACTGTTAGATTCAGAGCTTTTTCTACTTTCATCCTATGGTCTGATTATATAATCATGCCCCTGTTTATTTCAGAAATACTATGAAATACTATGTTCTATCTTGCACAGAGGAAAAATATTTACATAATTTATACACAGTATTGATCAGAATAAAATTCTGAATCTAACAGTACCAAGATCCTATTTTTGAGCAAAACCCATGGAGATATAAATACTTTATCTATGTTTATATTTAAAAAAACAGGTAAAATATTCATTCCTCCATCAGTTCTGCTTAAATTGACATGAAACCAGTACCGTTAAATTTGTAATTCCATATCCTTTAAAAGGACACTGCAATTACATAACTCCGGCATCCTGATCATAGTGTAAAATCAGAAATGCCATATTTGCCTGCAGAGATTGTTCTTTCACATGAATCACATAATGAGAATGGGACAGTTGGATTCTCCTCATTGAGACAAATCTAATGGTATATAATATATCATATAAAAACACATTTGAAGTTATAAAATACTTCTTTTCATCAAATCATCTGCCAGGCACAATGCCAAGCCTTTTTATTTTTTTTGCAAGTACATAGGGTGAAAGTACAGAGCAATGTGGTCACATTGGCACAAGAATCATGTGAATTTGAGCAAAACTCATTAAGTTATGATTTTTTTAAAACAAGGTGTTCTGATACATGATTTGGTGGAATGACTTTAGTGCTACACTTTCTTCTGCATGATTGATAAAAAACCCACAATTGAATTGCAGGTTAAACACTGGCCACATTAATATCATCAAAGGTGATTTTTTATAGCTTTTAGATGAACCCAAGAATGCATAAAATGGTTCAGAATTGATAAATATACAAAGTGATTAGTGCTACATTTCCTCTTGCCTGATTGGTTATTCAAAAATAGTGTTTGAAAGTCCAGTTTGGTCTATTTTTTGATGCCCCAGGGCCTTAATTGTAACTCTAACTGGTATAACTTCATCTCAGCAGTCAAAAGTCTAGACCAGACTGTAAACAAACTGAAAACTATGGTTTAAACTAGTCTTTACCCTAGTTTTCAGTTTGCACCGGTTTGAACCTGTTTTATACTGGTTCTTTGGCCAATATTTTACAATTATGAAATAGTAACTTTGTTAACATTTTTCCTATCTTTAAAATGAGCCTAAGAACATAAATTTACATTAAGAATTGGTGTATTTATAAAATGAGAGAATAACCTATGCTTCATATGGTGTGGGAGTTGTTAGATTAGATCTTTTCAAAATTGAAAGGTTTGGAGAAAGAATCACATAGAACAATTACATTGAGAACTGGAAGATTCATGCAACAACCTCCCCTGCTAAGATATATTTCTGACTTGCCACCTCCTTGTCCTGTTGCTGAGCTAGAGCACACCACAAGTGTGGATCATCTGCAGGTCAGCACAGGTAACCCACTAGAAATACCCATGGGTTTTCTACCTGTGGCTCCAAATCAAATTGTTCCCATAGGTCAAGATGGATCTGGGTGACGATTTCAGAAATTGGCAAATACCCATAGGTGATTTGTTACAATAATCACGACTGCAAGTCTTGACATATATAAGCTCACAAGAAATTACAATAGCCACATAAGATATAAAAGTCAAAGCTAAGCAAAATTAGTATACAGATTGTGGAAATGTACATCAAGAGTCAAAACTCAAAGAGAATGAGTGAAAAATAATGTAAAACTAATCAACAAGCAGCTAATCAACAAGTGGTGGCATCTCTTAATCCAAGTCATTAGTGGTTTACTATCTACAAGGACATGTGGTTCCACCAACCATTGCCAAGTTTAGTGGTGGGTAAAAAAAATAGTTAGTTTAAATACAAAGGCTTTTAAAATAGATGACTCATTTAGACCACAGTCTAGTGCCATTCAGAGGGCCATTTCTTTTTCTTCTTTGGAAATATATCAACACAGCATGGTATTGCATTAGATCATGATGCTTTGGCTCTTGATTGCTATATTAGTCAATCATATGAGAAAACTAAATCAATAGATGTGCTGATTTTCCACCTCACCCACACTACAACCACTTTCTTTGGCTCTTGACTGCTATATTAGTCACTCTTCCAAGATGCCAAACAAAGAAAATGTAAAAATTGAATTGATGGATGCACTAATCTTTTACCTCAACCACCATGACTAAGCCACCATAACTAGTGTTTGAAGGTCCAGTTTTTTGCCTTTTTGGGCATTTTTTGAGCTAGCAAGGTGCCATCAAAATTCTGCATTAAAACTGGGGCATCCAAAAAGGAAATTTTCCAGTCTTAAAACTGGAAAAAGACTGGACTGACCCTGAAATTTTGTGTTCTAAAACTCTAATTGTGGTGGGGAATTTTTATTATAACGTCCTAGCTCAAAAAAAGTATCAAAAAGCCCAAAGACTGGACCTTCAAACACTAACCACAACCATCCATTTCACCTGCACACCCCATTGTCTTGCCTGGTTTCCCTGGTTCAATTTCTCTTTATTATTTCTATTACTCAGAAAGCGAGATTACTGATAAACTTTTGAAACAATATGCCATCCTCTTTAGTAAAAACTATGGGGTTTGGAGCCAAAATTCCACCACCACCACACAGATTTCCAGGCCAGGTTTATCATCTTCTTTTTATGGCTTCTCGAACAAATCTAATCACATGCAGGTTCAAGGGTCAAGATGTTGGGCCCAAGATTGTGCAAGTAATACATTGTGATTTCTGATAACACTATTTTTGTCACTTGTTACCTATAGCCCAATATGACCCAAGGCCACCAGGACCTAGGCCTAAAGCTTGTTGGCCATGCCTTTGCAATTATAATGGCGGTAAGTCTTTTTCAATTGTCAATTTCCTTATTGCTCACATACCTGTTAGGAAAAGTAGGCTAGATCACCCAGCTTGTCGTCTGCATCAACCAGCATCAGTGCTACATTGCGACCTTTTTTCTCCAAATGTTGAAGGATTTCCCACCCTTCACGAGGATTACTATGATTGGTTTGGTCTCCTCTCACCCAGCAGCATGTGATGCACTTTTCAACTATACTTGTATGCCGTTGTTTTCCCTTTGAATATAATACTCACTTACTTATTTTCATTACTTAGCCACGAGAATCTGTTTTGTGACCATGGATTTTTGCAAGGAACATGTGCAAGCCATTTTAAAATTATTTTCCATTGCATACATCAAACATAGTCCTTCATGGCTCCTTTTTCAATGCAAACTGTACCATATAGGCCATTTCTTCAGTTTTCTATTAAATTTGTAAAAGTGACCAGACCGGGAATTGAACCCAGGATCTTCTGGACATATACCAAATGCTCTAACCAATTGAGCTATCTGGCCATACCATAGAAAACCAGTTTCTCCATAATACCCCAAACCATTAGAGGAGAGCAACCTTGTGCTCAGATATCCATATCTGACTCCCCATGCAGGCCTTATATCAACCTTGTGACTGCCTAGGTAAGGGTCCAACCAAACTCAGCTGACCAAGCTGGTCCATGTGTTCATGTGCTCAGATTACCTAATCTAACATTTTCATTAGCTTTTATGTTGATCACACCAAGCCACTGGAGGCCCTGGACAAGTATAAATGGAACAGATGGGTTCTTGGGGAGTGATTGGATAGCTTATCATTTTGCTGACCAAATAATTAGTTTCAACTGATGAGCTTTGTTTCAATTTGCATAAATTACATAGGCAGATAATCACATGACTTGTTTTGGTGTACAAATTATAGTATTATTTTTGGTTTGCAAGCGAACTTCAAAATTTAGAATTTGCTTTTTTGTGTATATTGCGAAAAGTGGCCTATTGTTATGAATTTAGTTGTAAATATATTTGACATTTACTTTTATTTGTAGATTTTTGATATATATCACTTTAGTGGATCCTTTCTGACTCTTCTTACAGTGACTGACAAAAGTATTGCATATAATTTTATAGGCATGAATCTCAGCATCCACTGGGCCGTTTTTCAAAATTCAAAGCACCATGTGCACGAAAGATAATGTGTGACCAAATATGATAGCATTATTTTAAATTTGGTGCAAAAATGGCTGTTTTTGGAAATTATTTAGAATTTTGTGTATAATATTTATATATTTAGTCATCAATTATTCTTTTGTGCATGTTGTGAAAGCTGATAGATAGCCTAGGTTCTTTTCTTGAGCTTTATGCCATAATAAGTTTAAAATATCAAAAAGCTGGCCCACAGGATGAAGAGCTGGAAAAGATTACTTTTTATTATTCAGAATAAGCCATTCCAAAAATATGAAAATATTTGAATAAATAAACCTTTTTAATATAAGTATTTTTGCTGCAAGAACAATTATATATTATCTGAGAACCTTTAGAGTTAGGGTAGTGTACACAATCATTATGAAAGCAATTGCATTATAGAGAGGGGAAATAAGGTGAGAGGCTTTGATTGGACAATTAATGAATTGGGATTAACAGTCATCTATATAAGCTCTTTTTATATATGACATGTCCCTAGTTTGCCAACTAAGAGCATATATCTATAAGACAAATGATCTATCTGGCAAGTTTCCCAAGGACTATATATAACATTATATTTATATAACTAGATAGACTTTTTAAATAAAAAACAAGTTATTTTTGGTGGCTGTGGAATAAACAAAAAATGTAGATTGCACCAATTGGACCCTGAATCCATTTCAATTACATCAGTATGTTATTTCCTTATTAAGAAAAACACAAAATACTTTTCTAGAGCCAGTGGTTTGTGGAATTTGGCTGATGGGAATTTTTCCAAAAAAGAAAACTTTTTGCTAAACCATAAATTCTATTAGTAGGACCCTGAATATATTAAATTTTTGTTTGTATTTCATTTCCTTATTAAATAAAATACAAAATACTTTTCTAGAGCTATTGATAAAAAAAGTTTGGCTATTAAATTTAAAACAAAATGTTTATTTTGATAACATAAATGATTTTTCTTTTATAAACAAACATTATGCACTGTCATTATATTTGTTTGGCTCAGAGGCCATAATATGATATGTGTATGTGACAATGATATAAATAGAGCCAAATCTAAAGTTACATATTACAAAATAATTCCATCAAAGCATAAACAAATCACTTCTGTGGAGCATCTAAATAAAGTAATCTATTACCTAGTTGTCTGAGAATTTGTTTATAAATGTTGGTATATATGGCCCTTGGGAAAACTTGCCAGATAGATCATTTGTCTTATAGATGTATGCTCTTAGTTGGCAAACTAGAGACATATCATATATAATTTTAGCTTATAAGACTGCAGACATCTTTGTCTTTTCAAAAGGAAAAAAATCTACCAGGGTGAAATATTAAAGAAGTTCTATCTGACAGACCAAGCTATGAAATCTGCCCTCAAATTCTACTAATTTTTTGTTGAGGTTCCCCTGAAAAATAAAATATCTGAAACCCAACTAGCAGTTTATATTCACCACATTCTTATTGGCTTGCTAACCTTTGTGCCTCCAACTAGCATCAGAGCCAGTGGGCTCTTTGATTTCACCCTGGCCTTCAAGGACACAAACACAGCTTTGGGCCCACTACCATTGCAAGTGCATACTGTGCAATGTTCCAATATGGTATATGATCAATTATGGTTTACATTGCAAGACTTGGCAGTGGTACAGTGAACTACAAGAGAATTAAGAAACTAGACAGTGAAAAAGTCATCTTAAATAACATTTCCACTGATCAGAAGGAAAGTATAGAAGAAAATATACCAACTCTAGATAAGTACAATCCCTTGGATATAAATAAACAAAAGATAGATGCATTGCTGAAATCAGATCTGGAGCATGAAGTTTAGCTGCTTTCACTGATGCTAGAAAATCCACTGATCAACATCCCAGATAGTTCGGCTGCACTGCAAAATGCTAACACTAGCAACAAAGAAATAAAGAACCCATTTTTCAAATTTGAAAACAGTGAGGACCATTTTGAAACTTCTGAAACTTCTGACTTGACCTGGGTAGTTGATTCAATGTTAATGCTTTAAAATACTCAAAAAGCTACAATTGCTGGATTGTCTAATGACTCAGCTATAAACACATTTTTCCAGCAGATGAAACTAATCTGGAAAATGAAAAAACTAACAACCTTATTAATGATTGAAAAACAACATCAGAATCTTTTTTCATCAGGCCTTGAAGACCTCAGAGTGCAGGAATTGGCACTGAAGGACAATATAGTATTCATAGACAACATTTTTAAACAGAACAAGAATGTGTTTGGTTTTTTTTCCAACAAAGTCTTTGACTAGTTAACTCAGGCTAGGGAAAATTGCTATAAGCTAATACACCAAAAAGGAGAGTATGCCAACAAATTCTATTCCAAAAATGCCTAGGTCTGGTTCAACAAAAAGAAGGAACTACTCAAAAAAATACTAGGCACCATTTTTCTTTCCATTGGGATACCCCCAAAAGCATTCTTTTAAAAGCATCTGAATGAATTGATTGACTGGGTGAACTTTACACAAACTTCAATAGTGAATAAATTGGTGGACCACTCCCAGATGGTGGCAAACAATTATGGCCAGAATACAAAATCATTTACTGGACTTTTCATGTCAAACACCCAAATAGATCAGTTTATGAAGATGAGCTATGCCTGGCAAGCATTGATGGGCATAAAAATCTGGTTAAACATCAAGAACACAGTGATTTATAGCTGAAACTGCATTGTACAGCTAGAAAAGGATGCCACCAATGCCTTTAACACATAGAGAAGGTACAGCCGATCAAAGAAGAGTTGCAGCATATTATGATCACATTTGGCGCTCAACTGGAGGAACCTAGTCCAAAAGCCAAGTCAAGTTTGTACACAAAAATTAAATTGATTTCTTTAAACTAATACTCTAATTCTAGTTGCCTCTAAAAACAATGATTGAATGCTAAAGAGATTAATATCTGAAGAACAACAAAACTGAAATCATCAACCTCTACATTGATTTCTTCAGCGCTCCTGTTATCAAGGATTCAGTTTTTTTAGATGACCAACATGCCACCCTTGGGATTCAATTTGGGGAGAAAGATGGGGGCCACACCGATCTTGGCATTGATTTCAAGGCAAACCTTCCACCCAATGTTCTCACCTCTAATTTTGGGTTTTTGAAAAATCTTTCTCTGCTCCTCAACGAGTATCATTATAAAGACAGGCTTACTCCATGGCAACCCGAAAACAAAGCCCTCTTTAATTCTGAACTCACTGCAGAAAACCCTAACATGGAGCTGCTTAGTTTGTACTGGCATCAAATTGCTGGCCTTCATTCCATTATCCACTCAAACTTCAGCTCTGAACCAGCCCACAACACAACTAATGGCTGTTTTATCACAGACAAAGTTGGTCTAGGAAAGACGTTCCTTTTAGCTATGGTAATAGCTTTCCTGGTGGACATTGTCACACACCAATCGATGATGAAAGAATCAATCAGTGAGTCCGTGAAGCTTTCCCCTATCTTGAGTAAGTCCAACTCCTCGTTTTTGTTTAAACGAAACTAATTTACATTATCAGAGAAGATGCCATTTCTCAGTGAATACAAGGAGCTACCAAAACTTTCTCATCTCATTCTCATCCCTGGAACGTTACTTGCTCAATGGAAAAAGGGGCTGAAGACTATGTTCAAGCCACGGTCTTTTGACATTCTTGAGTATTTTGCTGGCAAAGCCCAACAAGAAAATTATAGCTCCATCTCTGGAGCAAATCTTATCATCGTAGCACCGCACTCTGTAAGTCTTACCGTCAATGTTGAATTATATTTAGCACTAATGAATTACAACTAGGCTCTTCAATATAACTTCTCCTCTCTTTTTACCTAGAAAAAGTGCAATGGTTTTTCAATTGAAACTCTAGCCAAAGAATGAGCAAGCTGCACAAAATACCAGTATTCTATTTTTAAAAAGAGAACCTAATGAATGCCATGGAGCAAGTCTATTATATGGTGTGCTGGGAATATGGTATTGGAGACAACATAAGCAAAAAAAAGACTACTGAAGCTTTGGAATCAAATGCTCATTGAAGTTGTTTCCAAGATAATATATGGATACAAAAGACCAGGTCTGAAAAAAATGGTTCCAGTTAACAGATACCCTGTCGAAACAGTTCTGGAGGCAGTGGCAGTAATCAAATCTGGGTTGAAGGAATAGTCAGGGAGGAGAAGTCCTATCCACAAACTTTGGCTCTAAAAGACTGGATCAAATGATATAAAAGGGAAAATTTCTATTATATGACCAAGGTATTAACCAGCATAGAAGAGGAATAGATTGATCTGGGCAAACATATGTCTGTTTGCAATCAGAACAAATAAGCAATAGTGTTTTGTCATTTTGTTTATTACTAATTTGCCAACATCAAATTCACATTAATTAAACTAAAGGTTCACCAAAAAGTTGCAAAGGGGGGAAAAAATAAAATCAAGCAGTGGATGTTTGAAGTGTAAAATTAAAATGACTAGTCAAATTCAATTGGAGGATATAGCATAAACCAAAGGTGAAGATGAATGAGAAGTTTCTGGAAAATGTTCAGAAAAGTGTGTATTATTGTATGTGCTATTAGTGTTTGAAAGTTCAGTTACAAGACTGGGAAAAAACTAAGACCGGACTGGACCTTAACCGATCAAGACCGGAAATTCTTAGGACCAATCAAGACCGTAACCGCAGTCCGGTCTTCGGTCTTCCAACTTTGGGAAATTATAAAGACTGACAAAAACCAGTTTAGACTGGTTTAAACCGGTCTTTGGGGCCCTAAAAGTACAAGCAGGTAGATTTGTGTAAGAGCTTTCGAATGAATATAAAATCATAAGATATTCTAATACTTTTGCTCTTAATTAGTTTCATTTTAGTGTCTGAACTTCGTCATGTTGACCAAAGTTGGTCTCATGTACATTCCATCCATCATATTGACTCCCACATCGACCCGCCACATCAACCTCGATGTTGACCAGCTACATCAACCTGCACATTGATGGTTGCCACATTGACACCTACATTGATTGCCGTGTCAACCCCAGTTGATGCCTGTGTTGTCTCATGCAATGCATAGCCATTGTCTATCACATTGAACTGCTGTTGTCCACCACATCACTTGTCAACTGGGACCTCCAGCACATGCTAAGTGTCTGCCACATCATATCGTCATTTGTCACATCAAGCCGCCAAAAACGCTGCAATGTAGTTAATTCATCTGAAAGTATTTACAATTGATAATTAAATGCATTTCTTTTATATCTCCTCACACAAAACCCCAGAAGACCAGTCCAGACCAGTTATAAACCAGTTGAGACTGTAACTAGTTAGAACCAGTCTTGTAACTGCAAAAAGACCGAGACTGACCACTGAAGACCGATCTTTGGCAGTTCGGTCTGGTCTTTTTAAGTATCTAGATTTATGAAGACTAGTCTCGGTCTTGGTCCATGCCCTTGAAGGCAAAAGACTGGACCAAACTGGACTTTCAAACACTATGTGCTATTGAGGATATTATTTAATATACTATTGAAGATGCATTGTGGTTGCTAAGTTCTGATGAGTCTTGAGTCATATCCAAGCTTTTGTCTCTATGTTGAACATTTGGATTATCATTTTTAAAAACAGCCCTATCCTCAATTTTCATATGCATTGCACTTGTATAATCAGACTAGCATTAAATACTGTGAAGGGGTACAGTATGCCTCAATTATCAAGGTCAGTGATTAGAAGTGGATTTTGCTGAATTAGTGCCCTGATCACCCTTGATGCTGGCTGATTTACCAACCCCTGAAAACAGAAAGATAAGCCCAAGACAAATACTTTATGATATATATGAAAACCTTCAATATGCAAAACATTGAGCCAAAGCCATAATAGCAATCACTGAAAGGGGTGTAAAATAATTCTAATGTTGTCTGTAGTCTCTTGATACTGCCTTTTGGTTCAATGCTACCCAACCTGTACAATTCTGTTGACCCCACCTCTCTTGCTGGCTACTACCTGTGTTTGCAAAAGCCCAAATTCTTTTACTAGAGTAGATCAGTAGTTGTTTGTAGATGGTATGGGGTTGTTTGACATTTACATTACAGTCTAGTAGATTTGACAGTTAGAATTAGATGAAAATCATTGTTTTGCAACTAATTTTTGTTTTCCCAGATAACATTCCAGGTGGTTAAGTTGTTGCCATTGCCACCGACAAAGAGCATAAATGAGTTCCATCTTCATTTTCATGCTACTGTGTTAAATTGTTCTGGTATAGATTTTCTAAACTTATTGTTTTTTGTGGCTTTTGTCTTTTTGTTCTTTGCACTTACTGATGTCTTTATCAGTATCTGGTCTAGCTATTTAATTGTATCTTGACATATACCAATGAGGCTATTTGACAAAGTCAAAGCTCAAGTTAGAGCAAAAAAGCTGCTCTAAACTACTTTAATAAATTTTAAATTTGTAACTTGGGTGTATTTTTTAAAGATAAATCTATGTGAGTTGTAGAAATAAACATCAGTAAATACAGATATACAGTGAAAGAATATATATATTTGACAAAAAAAAAGTCAATTATTATTTTTTTGAATTTGAATTTGATCTAGTATCTATATCTATAACTTGTATAAATTTGTTTTTTCAAATCTGTTTTTTTCACTGCATATCTGTATTTACACCCAAGTTACAAGTTTAAAAATAATTAAAGTAGTTTACAGCAGTTTCTTTGCTTTAACTTGAGGATTGCTAGAAAAGAATTCTGAGCCAAATATTTTTAGCAGCCAGAATTTAAAATTTGATATTTTAGTCATATCTATGCATTGCTGAATAAAGAATGTCTGTATAAACTGCTGCACCAAGTTTTGGCTTTACTACATAAGTGGTTGGCCTAGTACAATCTATTACTTTAGCAGGACTTTTAGCACTGTATGACATAAAAAATATTTACTAGAATTTCTAGAAAATGTTGTCAAATATATCAAATATATTTCTAAACAGAAAATATATTTTAATAATTGGTCAATACTGTAATGCCCAAAAACAAAAATTTGACACAAGCAAAATAAATAAAATTTTAAGCTGGCTGCTACTAACAGTTCAAATTTTTTTTTCTGTAATGCTTTAAACAGGCAAATTTGAACTTTTTTGGATAAAATAGTGGCTTTTGTATAGTGGACTTACATTACTTACACTGGTTGCAAGATTTTATCTTTTAATTAAAATATTAAAAAATTATTACAATCATTCACCGGCTAATGATGAACTTTGACCAGACCTAGCCAATTCCAATGGAATCCATTGGACTTGACCAAATTCCACTGCTTGTTTGGTCTATGTCTAGTGAAAGTCCAATAAAGTCACCTTGAAGCAGAAAATCATCGGACTTCTATTGGACTTCTGATGGTTCTAAAGGCAAAAAAGAGGCAAAATAAAACAAGTTTTTAGTCCACCAAAAAAAAAAAACTTCTGTTGGACTTTCAACAGTCTTAGACTTAATTCACTCTAAGTTGATATGAAGAGTTTATATTTATATAATTTAAATTAATTTATAATAAAAAAGATCAAATAGGGCAGCATACAAGTTGCACACCATCCATTGTCATTATCAATATATATATATATATATATAGATATATTATTTAACATGGTATTTAATGTAATTTACATTAAAAAACCCTTGTTAAAGAGGGTAAAAAAAATAAAATAAAGATGGTGTGTGGGTACTACACTGCCCCTATTGCTGATACTATGCAAAAGATCCCCCCAATAATAAGAGGGGATAAACCAAGTGAAATTGAGGGTGGTGTGAGTATCACACCACCATCATTTGCTACAAAAAAAAAGAATCCTCTATTATTAGGGGGTTAAATGAAATAAAATGGGTGGTGTAATGGATATCATACTGCCCCATTGTTGTCAATAGAATTTTCCTTATCATTGGGGGGAATAATTCAGCTTGAACAAAGTGGCATATGAATTTCACACTGCCTTATTTTTGCTGTTGTTGGAAAGAATCCCCTCCAAACAATAGGAGGGATAAAAAAGCTTGAACAAAGTGGTGTGTGGGTTGCACACTATCTCACTGGCTGAACAATGCTATAGAAGAGAGAAGGCACAAACGCCCTTCTTTCTACTTGTGGTTTCTCCTTTTCTTCTTCTTCCTCCTTATATTTTCTTTGCTATTCTCTTTGCTTTCTTAGTTTTCATGACATGGCATGGCATTTGACAGCAAGTGCTTTTGTCAGGTGATGTGGCATAGATGGTTGTTGTGGTGGGTGGGTGATGTGGTGTTTAATGGTGGGAATGGTGGGTAATGTGGCATTCAATGGTGGGTGATATGACATTCAACAGTGGTCTGAAGAGGTTGTCAGGAGTGGGTAATATAGTGGATGTTGTTTGTCCACATCCCTCAATAAGGAGAGAGGTGGTAGTAGTAATGTGGGGACCATCAAAAGGCAGTGATGTGATATGGTTGTTGGGGGTGAGTGACATAACAAATGTTATTTGCCCACATTTTTCAATGAAGGGAGGGGTGGTAGTGGTGACATGGTGGACATAGGAACCATAAACATGAGGACTATCAAAAGGCGGTGACATGGCATAGTTGGTGATCATCAGCATTGGCAATAAGTATGCCCTCGTTTAACCCATGTGAGCAATTATGAGGAAGACAGTGGAGGCAGCAGTGGGGGAAATGCAAAGATGGTGGTGGTAAAAACAAGTGAAGTGATGGGACAATGTTTGGCAACTATCTGTTGCCAAAAATTCAAAATTCAAATGGTGGAGACTGTGTGTGCTAGGACATTGTCAGTTCTGTTATTTATGTAGTAAAATACATCTGCTATTAATCTACAATTTGATTTAAAGTATCATTAGACTTATTTATTGATTTTTTATTTTTTATTAATAATACTAATAAGGAAGGCTGTCTGCTTGGAGTCCATTGGAGTCTGCTAAACTTTTGTCAGATTTTCCAGTGGTGTCTGCTGGAATTTTGTTGGACTTTCTGGTGGTGTCTGGTTATTTCTGGTGAAATTTGACTGCTGGTTTTGTGATCTCAATAACCTACTTAAACAATGCATATTTTTTTAGCAAACAAAATTTCCTCAATACCTACATATATTCCCCACCCACAGTTAAAATTTGGTGAGAATTGAATAAATTGCAAGTGCAGGATATCTCAATCAAAAGTAGGTATTTTTCAGATTTAGCCAAAAAGTATCCAATGATACACCTATGTTTTGGGAATTTTTTCAATAGAAACTTAACCAAATGTTCTGAAATTTGGAAAGCATAAAATAGACAGATTATAAAAAATTACTGAATAATTTTTGTACCCAAAAAAAGTGTTCTCAAATTTAAAAACCATTTTAAATGTTTCAGTGTATCATTTACTAGTGGATGACTGTATAAAGATATTCAATATTTACTATAAATTTTTAAAAATGTTGAAAAGATTTATATCAAAAATAAAATTTCAATATTTTTATAAATGTTATATATTGTTATTTTATCTTAGATAACAAAGTGAATCTTCAAATTTTATTACTATTGCATTTCAATTGTATGCTTATTAACAGATAAAACTACATCATAAACTAAACATCTATGCTTTGTATATTCTTTTGTTTTCCAAAAGCAGTATTATAATTTTACCACTTTAGTGAACCACTTTGAACCCTTTTTTAGAGCAATTAATCATGGCAAAAATAAATTTGAAAAATAAAATAAATTAATGAATTTATTTTTGTTTCTTTAACTAACTTTTTATAGCTCACACTGCGGGATTTAGCATCAAAGGGGCTTCAGCGGCGCAGAGTCCGGCCGAGCCCTAAAATTAAGATGATTATTACAAGAGCGGGGGTTCTTTCGAGAGGTACAGCTCGACTGTATGTACAAGTAGAGTAAAAATTATGCGACATCGGTGTAACAAGGCGAAGGCGAAGACGAGAGCGGCAAGAAACACGTAGGCTCAACGCTAAGCGTTTTTGGAGAAGGGTTGGGGGGCTTTTTTGCTGAAAGAAGCATGGAGCCTGCGGTCGATCTCCTCGTGGAGTAACGCGATTTCCTCCTCCATTGCCACGGCGTCGGGATCGTTCCTATCGACGTCGTTTGCCATATCAAAGTTGTCCAGGAAGGCTTGTTGCTCTGCTGTTGGGCCGATCTTGTCGCGTACGGACAAGGAGGTGGAGGACTGGATAGGCGGAGCGAAGACCTCTGGGTGTAATTTTTGCAGGTCGAAACCGTGGTATTTCGCGACGTGGCGCAAGTTGTGGAGGCAGACGCGTGCGTTTTCTGTCGAGTTCTCATCAGGGCAGTCGGAGATGGGAATGATGGTGAAAAAATCCTGGGGAGAAGGGCTGGTCGAGTTCTCGCCAGGGCAGGCCATGTGGCCAAGGGTTCTACCCTGATCGGATGCGGAATGGACGAAGCGATCGGTATCAATGAAGAGGCCTTGGGAGGGGGCAGCAAAATCCGAGTTGGTCTCCATCGTGGGGTCAGCGACGCACGAAGTGACAGGAATCGACGTTAACGCGTCAGGGACCGGCTCAGAGTCGGGGGAATCGTCAACGACGATGGGGTTAAGTGGGCTCCCGAGTAGAAGGGGAGCCGAAATGAGGGGTGCGGTGGCAAGGCCGGGCCGTGCGATCAAGGGAGCAGGACGTGCCCGACTAACACGGCGCATGGCGGTGAGAAACTTTGTAGATACGAGGCGCATTCTACAGGAGAGGGTGGGTGGGCAATGAAAAATAAGTGGCAAGGACTAAGTGATGAGCGCAGGAAGTGACGGTCAAGGGGCTCTGAGGCCAAGACCTGGGCATCTTAAAGGGTTTGAGAAATACCACAATCCTGGGATTTCAGTGAGATAAATAAGACACTGAAGATCGCCGCGGGGGGCGGATCAGTCACAGTGAAATATTATTCAGATTGTCTTAAGCGCTGAGGCCTTGACCGATCGTTAGACGCCCTGCGCATCACGTGTAGTCCGCCGGGTTGCCGTTCATTGAACTTGAGTAAATCTCCGCTTCAAACTCGACCAATGATGGCGCGGACTGATCACACTGCGGGATTTAGCATCAAAGGGGCTTCAGCGGCGCAGAGTCCGGCCGAGCCCTAAAATTAAGATGATTATTACAAGAGCGGGGGTTCTTTCGAGAGGTACA
>Ga0307517_10003762_pt1 | contig 23591 bp, 33 predicted proteins | sample 23_EM_MG_FD_194515 | JGI IMG/M metagenome (GOLD analysis project Ga0307517, IMG submission 194515) | Populus trichocarpa ectomycorrhiza microbial communities from riparian zone in the Pacific Northwest, United States - 23_EM | ecosystem: Host-associated > Plants > Roots > Unclassified | place...
ATTATACATTGTCTATTGAGTCTATCTCAGAGATTATTGTGTAGGAATATATCTATTATATTTCTAGAGCTACTTCCGCAGCAAGCTTATCAACGCGCCGCTTGAGAACGCCATCAACATGGTTTGACATGTGTGATGGTGTCCGTGATCGGCCACGTTCGGCCCTGTAAATTGTGGTAAATCGAGTCGAATAACTCTACTTAGTCCTAAGTTCAAAATCATATATCATATTTATTAAAACCAATTTAATGGTGCACCACTTTTATATTTCAACTGAAGGGACACTACATGACATATTCAAAGCATATTTTTGAAAGGAGCGGGACGGTTCACTCTTTGCAACTTGCTCGGACCTTTGACGCTGCGACACGTCATCGACCGCTGACCGGTCAACCTTGAGCCACATCACCGATGGCCCGATGCCTGACATCTCGGCTGAACCAAAATAGGGCTGTCCATCCAGCTTCGTCTAACACCGAATCATATTCATAATGAGAATGTGAGGTTGGGTTGGGACTGAGTGGAAGCTCAGTTCGGCACGCGGAGCAAAATTGAGCCGCTGGGTGGGCGGGAACTTTGCTCAGCGATTATCTCATTGTGAATGTGAATCGTGTTTTATGAAGTGCTTATTATAAATATTTCTCTATGAAAAAATTACTTGATATCTGTCCAAGAAAAATAATTATGTGATCAGGATCCTTAATGTATGGTTTCTTTAACGATGTCCATGGATGCTAGTGTTTTATGATGCAGTGATAAATGGGGTGGAGTGGGAGGGAATAATAAAATGAGTGATATGAAATCAGCGAGCGGATGTCGCTCTGCAAGGACGACGAGACGAGACGAGGCGGAAGAAGAGAAGAAAATGAATGGCGTGGGAAAAATGGATATGATTCTTATTTGCCGCTCGGCTGGACGCTGGTGCCATTGAGTCTGCGCCTTATTGGCACCTGGGCTAAGGTTCTGTTGCCATAATTTGTGACTCCGCTCTCAAGTCTCAACATTTACTTCGTTTAGCGTTCTGCACTGCGGAATTAAGAGATGCCTCGACGAAAATTTACTAAGTTGGACTCTGACAGTGACCACGAAGAACTTTCATCTAAACCAGACGTGAAAGGCAAAAGAAAGAAAAGGAAATTTTCCAGCTTGAACAATGGTGCTCACCCCAAGTCAAGAGCTTTGCTCCAACCCATGGTTGACATGCCCATTGATATCCTATTGGAGGTAGGACTAGTTGTCATCTTACACGGTATTGACTGGATGCTCTGAGCTACCATCCCAGGTATTTAAACACCTCGAATTGGTTGACGTGTGGCATCTGTCACATACCTCAAAACCACTACGCTCAATTCTTAGGAGCCGTATTAGTATTTCGGTCTGGAAACAAGCTATTGCGAATGACGGGTTGCCGCAATGCACAGAAGACTTGAGCGAGCCGCGGTTGGCAGGACTCCTTTTCGGACGAAGTTGTGACGTGGGTGCTTCCTCTTTTCGTCAGCAGATCGAATCAATTTGTTGTCATTTTTGCTCTAGTGGTGCGGGCGGAATGTCTCTGGCCAGGAAATCATTTGGGCTGCCAGGGTCAGAGCGTGCAAACGTTGCATTGAACTTGCGTGATTATTACTATTTTATTCACCTTTAACTCGCCTTGGCTGACCTTCATGATTAGATACAAGCAGACTGACAGGTATAACGGATTCAGTGGAAAATATCCATCTGCCTTGGCCCAACTCGTTCCATCCGTCGTCATAAGAAATAAAAGATTTATTGACAAAGATCTTGATCGACAATTTTGTGAAGAGTACCGGTTGAACCAGTCGAGGGACGGTGAGTCGAAATGGCTTGAAGCGCGGGTGGCAGAGCGCCAGGTCATACACGATGTGAGCACTTAGCCGTTGTTGCATCGTCACTACTGATTTTTGTCTGCAGCATGCAGAGGCTTGTCACAAGTGGTTCCAGTCGCGTATTGAAAATAAGGTGATGCTTCGCAAGGGAATGTAAGTTGTCCTTTCACTTACAGGGATGCCTCAATATTTCTTAGAATTATAGAGAGGCTGAAAGAAATGGGTTGGGAAGAAGAACTCAACAAGCTGACCTCAGGAACAAGACCGACAGACTTGACAGAGGTCGTGAAGGCATGTCAGTCAGAGCTCTCTGAACCAAGTATGTATTTAAGATTCCTATTCTCTGAGACTTCACATAGCTCACTGTCTCAGTTCTGGCGGGATTGGATGGCGTTCTCGTTAAATTTATGGAACAGACCAAAACAAATCGTCTTTATCGCGAGAGGGAAGAATTCTTCCGACACAAGCTGCGGAGGTTACGAGAGATCCGCAAAGAATACTCACTAACCCTGCCTCCCAATCAAGTTTTCCCCAACACTGCCGATATTTACTCTCACCCAACCGTTAAGGAGGCATTATCTGATGCTGTATCCAATGAGGTGCTGGAAGAAGCGCTCACTAGAATTCAGCCGTCACTCCCAAAAATAGTCGATGACTGTCTTGAGCTTTCAAAGCAAGCTCTCGCAAGTTTGGTCATTGACGAGTACAACGGGAAAAACAAGTCCTTCAATCCTTCGGTCCTTGAACTTGCTGCAACACTTTTCCGTTGCAAGAGCTGCTATTGTGACCTGACCCTAGATCAGGCTCTTGTCCATAAATGCCGATACTATTATGACTATGATTCAACCACAAAGGCAGTCCGGGACGCAATTGACGAAGTTACTACCCTGTATAGGATACGGACTACGATTATTTTTTCTCTGGCATCGCTGGAATCATTCGTTTCTGTTCTCGGCGCATGCGGAATCGATCTGAACATGGCAACGGTGGCAGATATGAATGCAATTGATCCCGTCATGGAGTGCCTGGACTGTTCCAACGCTGAGAGAGGGCGAGTTACAATGAGGTGGCTCTCAGTGGTGAGTGATCAATGTCTTTTTCCATGGTTCGTGCATATGAACACCCCCGACAGCCGAAACACCTTCAGTCTGTCACACATCCCACGCTCGCCATGTCGATTCTAGATGAACCAGAAGCCGAATTGGTGCGAGGTCGGATGCTCGAGCAGTATCAAAGGGACACCGCAAAGACCAAAGATCATGTCTGCGCACACTGCAGGGATAGTGGGGGTTCAATGACCCTCATGCAGCATGTGAAACGAGAGTGAGGCATACATCCTCTGTTTGGTAAATACTAAAGCTCATGTTGCCGTCTTACAGTCATCATGTCGATTCACCGGTTTATGGACAAGATGTTGTTTCCCTTCGTGCGCTCGCGAATCACCAAGAATTCTCTCTATGGCCTCCGAAGCTGTAGCTTGACTATTTTTTGATCATTATTTTGTTTGATTCTTGTTTTCAACCAGGAAATGGGAGTTCGATTTTGGGCAGCCACCTGGAAGGAATTATGTCATGCGACGTATGCACCAATTTATTTAATGTTTTGAGTATGAAATTCTGTAAACAAACAGCGAAGAGTATTCTGTCTGATGTTCGATACAAAATCACTGTTTTTGGGCACTTAGAGCTGGACAAATTCTCCTGGGTCGCGGGTTTTTGATCTCTGCACCGAGTATCGAACATCGAGAACGACCAAGGGTTAACGAAAAGCTCAACCCAAAGGCCTTTCATACCTCTAAGACTGGTGTGATTGAGACCTTCAAAAATTTTGCAGTGGAGAATCATGAATTGATGAAAGGTTCAACCTTTCATACCCCTTAAGAAAGATGTAAGTAATCGGGGCCTTCAAAGTCTGCAGTGTCATTGACACCACGTCCCGGCTGAGTGTACTTGTTCAAATTTTTTGGTTGTTCTACTCCACAAACTGGCGACTTTGGGGTCGCAACCCCTTCCCATTCAAGGTATCGGACATCGGCAGTAGTAAGCGACCAAATATGTGCATACAGAAATTTCATAATTGACTGACTCTCAACTTGACCGAAGTTCATGGATTCTCCATCCCATTCAGATTATGCGCTTCAGAAAAGGAAGAGGTATGTTTTATATTTTGATTTGTGACTCTCTACTGATTATGCTAGACCTTCATCCCGTTCTTCAGACAGCTCCCATGGGCATCCTTCCACTCGACGGCGGTCCAGGTCACCTTCTGCTAGCCCAGGACCTTCTGTGACACAAAAAACATCAAATATATTCATTGTGGAATCAGAAAGTACGAATGACCCCAAAATAATTCAACAGGACCAGGAAAAAGAGAAGGAAGGCACACTACGAGCAGAATTTGCTAAGCTCCTTAATACTCGCTCTGGCGGTGTTTATATCCCTCCAGCCAGGCTGCGGGCGATGCAAGAGGAGGCTTCAGGAGACAAAGCCAGTCCAGAATACCAGCGTTTGTCTTGGGATGCTTTAAGGAAATCTGTAACGGGTTTCGTGAACAGGGTCAACGTCGCCAACATAAAGCTCATTATTCCCGAACTTTTCACGGAAGATCTTATTCGAGGACGAGGACTGTTTGCAAGGAGTGTCATGAAGGCGCAAGCTGCCAGTTTGCCATTCACACCTGTTTTTGCTGCACTTGTAGCAATAATCAACACGAAATTGCCCCAAGTCGGAGAACTAGTTGTTACGAGGCTTGTTAGCCAATTTAGGAGGGCATTCAAGCGAAATGACAAAGTAGTAAACTATCTCTTTGTTTCTTTATTGTCACCTGCTGAGAATTTATTTTCCTGATCAGACTGTGTGTCATTCAACCACGACGTTCATTGCTCATCTTGTCAACCAAGCTGTTGCAAACGAAATGATTGTCCTTCAAATTCTAGTACTGCTCCTAGAGCGTCCTACGGACGATTCGATCGAAATCGCGGTTGGGTTGACACGGGAAGTTGGCGCCTTTTTGTCCGAGAACTCACCAAAATCAAACAACATCGTTTTTGGACGGTTCCGCGATGTGTTAAACGAAGGCAGGATTAGTCACAGGGTTCAGTACATGATCGAAGTTCTTATGCAAGTTCGAAAGGACAAGTATAAGGACAACCCAATCATTCCGGAAGGCCTGGATCTAGTGGAGGAAGAGGAGCAGATCACCCATCATATCCAGCTAGAAGAAGAGCTGCAGGTTCAAGAGGGATTGAGTACGTGCTTCAGCCTGCTGATGTTTGTCTATCTATTCATGTTATGCATAGACATTTTCAAGTTCGATCCTAATTACGCTGAGAACGAGGAAAAATATAAAGCTATCAAGGCCGAAATCCTTGGCGAAGGTTCAGACGAAGAATCAGGATCGTCAGAAGAGTCAGAAGAATCTGATGACGAAGGTAAGCATCTGTGCATCTTTTTCCAGGGTTGCAAACTGACGTGAGATTTCAGTTGCTCTGGAAAAAGAAGGCATCGAGGATAGGACAGAGACAAATTTGGTCAACTTACGCCGTGTAATATACCTGACCATCATGAATGCTTTGAACTACGAGGAAGCAGTACACAAGTTGCTCAAGGTCCAATTGCAGGAAGGGGAAGAGGTCGGTCGGCTTTTTCACTGCAGTGTCCCTTTTACTCATTTGGCCCTCAGATCGAACTCATTAAGATGGTCATCGAATGTTGTTCACAAGAACGGTCGTACTCCACCTTTTATGGGCTCGTTGGCGAACGTTTTTGCAAACTCAATCGGGTCTGGTCCGATTGCGTCCAAGAAGCATTCACCATCTACTACACAACCATCCATCGATATGAGACGAACCGTCTGCGAAATATTGCGCGTTTCTTTGGCTACTTATTTGCTTCTGATGCTATCTCATGGATGGTCATGGAATGTGTCCAGATCAATGAAGACGATACGACGTCCAGCAGTCGTATTTTTATAAATATTATGATGCAAGAGATGATGGAAAGCATGGGCCTGAAAACCCTTACTGAGAGGTTTAAAGACCCAGAGATCAAGCATGGCTGCGCAGGAATGTTCCCAATGGACATTCCGAAAAACACCAGGTTTTCGATCAACTACTTCACGACTATTGGGTTGGGAGCTTTGACGGAGGAGATGCGGGAGTATCTAAAGGTCAGTTGGTGGTTGGTGTTTTTTATCGATCGAACAGCTGATGTGTCTTGTATTCAGAATGCGCCGAGACTAATTCTGGAGCAACGTCGTGCTATGCTTGAAGCAGAGTCATCATCTTCCGACTCTGACTCATCCGACTCCTCTGAGAGTTCTTCTGAAATCTCAACTGGCGACATTCGTCGTGCCCCTCGACGACGTTCCCGGACACCTTCCCGTTCGAGGAGTCGATCCAGGAATCGTCGTCGTTCTTCGTTACGGTCAATTTCTCGATCTAGGACACCGCCACGGCGCACTGCGGCAGATCCTGTGCGTCGTGGTGGGGGAGGGGGTATGCCTAGATCTCCTCCTATGAACCGCAGGGGAAACAGATCCGACGTGAGCCATTCAAGGTCGCCGTCGCCTCGGCATCGCGAGAAGGAAAGGTCTCCACCTCCTTCAATGCGAAGTAGAAGGGATAGAGACAGGGACGGGGACAAAGATATGGATGTTGATGATCGACGAAGGAGCTCTTATCACCCTCGTTCTTCTTCACCACCTCGCCATGTCGATGACAGGAATGGACGTGCGGCATATGATCACGATCGTAAACGCCGCCCGTCTCCCACTCGAGAGCGAGACGACTCCCATACCAACAAATACGAGGCTCGCGCTGCTCGCGATCGCTCTCCGCCGCCTCATATGATGCGAGGAGGGAGGGCTCATGAAAGTGGAAGACGCTATGATGAAAAGGAGAGGTCTTCTGGTCGGCAGCGGTCACCTCCGAGGCATAGCAATGAAAAAAGAGACGATGTCGGACGAAATCATATGTATAGTAGAAGGTGATTTGGTACTTGCATCTCAGAATAGTTTGGAGCAGCGCTGAATTGAATCTTGATTTTCACGCAAGCTTGGGTCGCCAACTATCTGTACACCATTTGCGAATTCAATATATATATATACATACAAGTTTTTCTCTTCGTCATACATAAGATAAAAAAGTCACGAGTTTACAAGCCAGTCTGGGGCCTGTGGGTATCAACGAAAGGTCCAGCATTTCAATAAAAAAAGAGTACACGGCATCCAGGAAGAACGAAAAATACAACCAGCCTACAAGAAATACATTCGGCGTCCCAAGTTCGGGTTGAGTTGCTGGAAAGCTTGTTGCCAAGCGGCGAGGTCAAACTGCACCACTCCCGAAGTGGTTGAGGCTGCCTCGGCCGGAATTTTATCGGCCTTGAGATGGAACATAAGCCTCGAGCAAACGAGCTGTGCATTGTCCACCAAATGAGAAAATAAAAACCACTTGAAAAAGAAGAGTCTTACGTCCGCATCTAGAAAGTGTTGAGTGTGAGTTATTAAACCCCAGATACCAATATTCGATGGAAAACTTACAATAAACAGGAGCAGGGATCGAAACCGACCGGGTTGCTTTTGCATAAATGTGGCACAGGTAGTAACATAGGTGCTGCAATCTTTTTGGTCTCAGTGATCGAATAACGCCAGTGTGAAGTTCAAAAGACTAACTTGTTTAGATCGAAGCCGAAATTGTCATCCTGCAGGACAATATAATGACTCGAGCGCGATGCTAGGATTGGTACGTGAGTCCTCAGGACAAAAAAGGAATAAACGAAAGAGCTTACTCCCCTGTATAGCTGCATGGCTTTGCAGATAGAAATTAGGAACCATTGGGTTCGTAATAGCCGAATCGACAACGAGGCCAGGTGGACAGTTGTTGTTATCATTCTCTCTGAAACGGAATCAGAGGGAGTTAATATGCTCATGCCAGTGGAGGTGGATGCTTACCCCGGCGGGAAAAATACAGCGTGGTGCCTAAGAGGCACTTGAGTCAAAGGAATAAAAAATGTAAACTATGCTCACCGCTTGGTAACAATGAGGAAGGTTATCTTCGGTTTGGGTTTCGTCTCTCTAGAAGAGGCCCATAGTTCGTCAATTGCGGCTACGAAGGGACATGACAAGTTGTTAGTCGGTTATTCACAAAGAGAAAGAAGAAAAAAATACCTTGCATTTGATCCTTTTCTTCCTTCGTCACAGTCAAGTATTCACCCTCCGAAACACCATCACGGAAGAAAAAAATGCAGTTCGGAATGCCATTTTCCCTCACGAAATTGGTAATCGCTTGCTTGATATGGGTCTTGAAACCTTCGATGATTTCTTGACGAGGTTGCTGGATTGCAGTCGCAGCCGCGTATTTCGTGGCGAACCGATCCCAAGAATATACGATACTTGTAACGGAGGGGAGCTGCGAGCCAGGCCCAGGATGTCCAACATCAGCGCCTTATACATTGTATCAGCCAATAGTAAATAGACGAGACAAATAATTTACCTATGACCATGTACTTGCCAAGTTTCTGCATGATTCCTTGGAAGAAAGGGGAGTCCGCATAACAATTAGTCCCTCCAAGACGAGCATTGATCCTAAATATCAAGTTAGTAGACTCGATAACGGGAGGCAGCAGGCTGGGATCCTTAACTTGATGGCCACATTGTTCCAATACTGATTGTTGTTATTGTTATTGCTCGTGTAGTTTGTAAATTTGCCTTGGCGAAGGCACTGGGTCAAGACCCCTTATAAAATTATGTAAGCCAATCATCAAAAGGGTTTTCGAGTGAGGATAATACATACCGGAAGTGATGTCCCCCCAATACTTGATGCGGACTCTGATAGGCCCGGCGTCCTGTTCCAAAAGACAAATGATAATAAATGGTTTGTCTTTCTGGAATGCCTGGTTGTTCCTCGCTCCATGTAAAAACCTATTCAGATGCTGAAGTGTTCAATTCATCAGCATATAACTAGATATATGAGAGTAGAAAAAAACTCCCCTCGTCAACCTTGATCGGGTTTCCGTTATCCAGTACAAGTGGCGGCCGTATGGCTATTGCAATAGATCAAAATGGATAAGAAGAAAATATGTATGACTTACGTTCCATGCCTATGCACAAAATAAATATGGGTATCACGGAAAAAGAGAGAGAAAAAATCCTCACCAAGCACCTTACAACAATTCGCTAGGTCTTGCGCGTAGCCTTGGACCTGCTGGTTATTGAGGTTCCTGCAAAGATTGAGTACAGCCCAGTTTTCGAGCCCTTGTCCCTCCAGGAGTTTCGTATGCTTCACGTTCCATGCACCGTTTTTAGTATCCTTTCAACGGACTTAGATTAGATGTCAGATAAATGCGCAATGGACCTCACCACTTGTTGGTTTCTGTAAGCGATGCGCGGAGGGATAAGTCGTCTACCGTTCACGCCAATCATTTGCCGGTTAACTTGCATCTGCGTTTCGGCCAAAAATTCTGAACGCGTATACGTATTGACCTATATCGTCGTGAGTTGGTACTAAAAACCTAGCATACCACGGGTTTTCGGACTCACCTCTTCGACAATTCGTTGCTTGCGCGCGTTAGGCTTCATCGCAGAGAATTTCACCATGTCCGGCCTAAGCTCATCCGGAATTCGATTACAGATTTGACCGGCTTCGACTTCACAGAGCTCGGCGGGGACGACATTCTGCCTGTCGGAGCCTTTCCTCTCAAAAGAGACACCGACGATCTGAGGGAATCGGATAACTAGATTGTGAGCTTCATGAAAGTGCTCCTGCAAAATAGGTATTAAACTGTATCCGTTGCGAGATTGAAAGGGCCTTACCTCAACCGTCGTGTCTTTGGGGCCCTTTGAGAATCGGAACCGACCCGCGTTGGGTACTAAAGCTCGGATAATCTTACTACGAGATCTATCCTGTCGAGATCCGGTTCCTCCAGTCTTGACAGTCACGCGAAGCCTAGACAAAAACTTCTCCAACTTTAAAAACTGGGGAGAGTTGGCCGAGAGGTCCAGTTGAGCAACATTTCGTATGTTTAGGTATTGCAGGCAAACATCAATAAGTGCCCCTTTGCGGTACCTACATAGGCGTGAGATGAATTGAGGTGTTGACAAGAACAAACAACTTACACTGCTGTCGCGCAAGTGTCGACAGTTAAAATAAGCCTGCTCGGGGCTGGACGGACAGACCTTAGATTGCATGAGACAACGCGAGGACTGAGGCAAGTGAAAACCATACAAAAATATACCCCGCCACAGCTCGACACCTTTCCCGGTGTCGAAAACATCCTTTTGGTTGCCATTAAAGTAGCTGGCACCCCTATTGATACGGTGCTGCCTAGATTAGAGTGTGAAACAATTGTTCGAAGTTGAAAGATGAAGTTAACGCACAAATTGGGACCTTGACGGATAATAAGTTGAATGACATTTTTCGCTATCTCGCCCTTCGACCTGGGGCCGAGAGTTGTGTTATGGGGTTCGATAAGCTCCTTATAATCACTGTATTTGGCGTTAGTGCTGGGATCAACAAAGTAAGAGACAAATAACTTTGGTTCCACAATTCCACCACTAGTTTTGTTCAGGGTGATTCGAAACACCCCTTTAGGTTCCGTATTTTGGTCGACAGATACGGACACGAGCTGATCGCCCCTGGTGAACTTGACATAGAACTGGGCGGGAGGATTAATGAACATGTCTCATGTCGACCGTCGGACAGACTTACAGTGGTCCCCTTGAAAGTCTCTTCTTTGCAGTATGCTAGCTTTTTTCCGTCGTATACCATACGCGGGTTGAACATGTCCGGCGCTACAACGTTCTGAAGGCCGTGGAAGAGGGCGACGCATTTAGCCGTAGAAGGCGCTTTCGCACCATCGAGGAGGGGTTTAATAACTATAGCAAACATAAGACAAGGCGGGATAATGAGTGGGGGTGCCACTGACCAACTGCGTCGAGATAAGATTAGTACGAGGGCACGCTATTAAGATTAGAACTCACCATCGTATTGATGATAGCGAAATGTGGGGGGAATCTTGAGCTCAAAAGAGTTAGTGACAACGGCCAGTGCCTCTGTAAAGGGGGGAAGAGACATAGTGGGGGGGGGATCGGGAATGAGTGGCAACGCAAAGTCGAACCGCGCCTATTTAACGAGACGCGTGTTAGGTAATCAGTCATGTTTTGTTGTTTGTCCATGTATTTACACACGTGAACCTGCTTCTTCTGTGTTACTGTAACTGTGTACCTTTACGACACTGTGTACATTTACGACATAATCCCTACTTGGACTTCTCAGAACTCGAAGCTTGGAGACTTCTTGGAGACGGCCATGTGATGCGACGATCATCGGATTTGTGCATACTAGTGCTCGTTCGTTCAACTTCGCTTAGTGTGATGTACCTGGCGAATGCTCCTCCATGGCACAAATGTGACAATGAGGCCGATGTTATCCGAATCCGGTCCCTTTCTGACTGCACCAGTCAGAATACAGACTGCTGAGACCGCAAACAAAAAATAGCACACGCGTGCTTTTCACATCACAATGAATAAGGTCTTGGTCTGCAGACTCTGCACGCCCCATACGCATGATGAACTGAACAAGGAGGCCGGTGGGTGGCATCCTATACAAGGGCATTAGAACACATCTCGATGGGATGAGGGACACAGACATCTTCTAGATGTGCCCATGCTGACCGCCCCCTTGTTATTGTCTGGAATCGAGCCCCAAAGGTCGTGTTCATTTGGGTTTCGAGCCAATTCTGCTTGCAGCCGAAAGGCCACTTTTTTTTATCCTTCAAACTTTTAGGCCCACCGAGCGAGGTATATGCAATTACCGCGCCAGAGTTAGAACTCGAATTTTTTTGGTCGCGTAATTCATAGTCGTCCATATCAAGAAATCGCTGTAAAGATGAGTCTTTCAATTCATACCAGTCGAGGCTTGCATGTCGAGATTGAAATATCGAAGTTCTGAATTTTCCCCCTTTGATGGCACAACTCGTGATTATGAGACCCGAATCTGCCGCAAGGGTGTTCTCAAACCGAAAGTCGCAATGGAGCATGCCGGCTTGATGTATTTTCTTCAATGGTGGACGCAAGAACTTGAAGTGCATATCTCAGTTTCGATTATCTGCCGACATATTCGGTGCGCAGCTAAAGGCTTTACCGAATTAAGCCGTAACTTCTTGAACTCAAATTGTTTTTCCAGCTGCGCTTTCACTTCCTCTAGTACTCCTGGAATAGGCTCTCGATTCTCCTGAAGGACTTCTTCATAGCCCTACAGACCATCGTGGATGAAGAAACCTTCAAGAATTTGCCTAATCACTAGAAAGTCGCATACATCCTGCGTGGCACTCAAAGGTTATACCCTTTTCTCGGACCACCTGTTTGAGTCGATTATAATCTTGACGATGATGGCTGGCGAGCTTGAATTGTAGGCATCCTTGAACCATCTACGGCTTTCTTCGTTTGAAATGTCAAGCTCGGGTGGACCTTTTGTGACCTCCGATACCATGGCTCCCTTTGCAGATATTGACGATGGCATAGGGATCGGACATTGCCAGTGTCAAGGACGGACCAGTATGTCCTCCGTGTTACTATACCATATTGTTCAAAAGCCAGAATCTGGACAAACGAAAGCAGTAAATTCCCTAATTAGACTGGATTTCCTGATTAGGGCTCGGTTTCTCGTTTTCGACCATCCATTGCCTAGCAAACACATGGTATTATGAAATAGTACAAGGCAATATATAGTATAAAGTGCATGCGGCATGGAACTCCAACGGATATAAAAACAATAAGCGAGGCATTATGTGGAGGTCATGAATGGAAGAAAAAAAAGTCTACAGTAAAACGTCAAATCTGAACCAGGTCACTCCTTCTACTCGTCATCGGAATCCAAACCTTTCTTTTTCCGGGCAATACGGTCCTTTTTGGCTTTCCTCGTCTCAGAAGCAGTCAACTTCTTCAACTTCTTCAAATCGATCTTGTTGCCCATAGCATCATATTCGTCCACCTCCTCTCCCCCATTCTTGTCGATGCGAGGGCCAGACCCTTGGCCCTCTACCCAGTTGTGGCCAGACGCCTCAAGATGACCGTCACGCATTGCCCATACTTCAGAGCAGATCGACTCGGAGAAGTCTCGGTTGTGGGTGATGATCAAAACACCACCCTCGAAGCCCTTCAAAGCTTCAATGAGAGCAGCAAGCGATTCACGGTCAAGGTAGTTGGTAGGTTCGTCGAGGCAGATGACATGAGGACGACGCCAGGTAGCCGCACCAAGGACAATCTTCACCTTCTGACCACCAGAAAGACCACGCATCGTGTTATGTGATACAAATTCAGGGTCAAGGCCGAAGTCCGCAAAGTGCTTCTCGATTTCACGACGGACGAGAGGACGGAGAAGACCCAGACGTTGGGCCTCACGAGTGTCAACCTCGAGGACCTTCTTCTCGAAACCGCGCTTAACGAGGTCGTCACGCGGTAGCCAGGTATTCTCAGAAGAGCTGAGACCCTTGAAAGACACTTCGTACTCGTACGACTGCTTGAGCTTCTTCCGTGAAATAATTTCTTCAATGAAGCGTTTCTGACCCTCGATGACAATGAGGGAGCCGTCCTTCATTTTCTGAGCCTCCTCAGCAGACACTTGGCGGTTGGCTTTGCCCAATTCCTCCAGATCTTCACCAGTCTGGTAGCGCCACAGCATATACTCGAGTGCAGTCTTATCGAGATGGTTGTCGATGTGGTGGAATGCGTGCTGGGCAACATAACCGATGACCAAGTTCGGGTGCTTCCAAATTTCACCACCCTTGTTTGGCTCCATCTCGCCAGTAAGTAACTTGACAAGAGTAGACTTTCCGGAACCGTTGGGCCCGAGAATAGCGACACGAGATGAGAGCGAGACTTGAAGCGTGATGTCGTGGAGTTGTTGAACAGAGGAACTCGGGTACTGGAAGCTGACTTTGCGCATCTTCAGCAAACTCTTCTCCTTCGTCTTGACACCTTCAAGTAGAGGGGGGTCTGGGAGCTTGAACTTGTAGTCGTCCTGAGCCTGGAGAGCGTAGTAGGACCTCGCCTCGGGAACATGCTTAACGAAGTTGTCGAGGTTTCCGCGATACCTGCGAAGCTTGAAGCGATTCAGATGCAAGACATCAGTGATGGTGTTGTTGAGGAAGCCCGAATCGTGAGAGACAATAATAGAGGTGCAGTGTGTCAGATTTGTGAGATAGTTCTCCAACCAGGCAATGTTAACGACGTCCAAGTGATTTGTTGGTTCATCGAGTAGGAGGATGTCGGCCTTGAAAAGCATGGCACGAGCGAGGGCAAGTTTCATCTTCCAACCACCAGAAAGACTGCCAATGGAATGTCCTTGGTGTTCGTCGGAGAAACCGACCGAAGCAAGGGTCTCAACAACTTCTTCCTTCGGTGCTTGAACGCGCTTGTCCTCTAAAATGAACTGGAGAACAGAAGTCGACTCTTCGCTGCCATCGATATCATGTTCGACATAAAAGGTGCGAACTTCGTCGGGCGAAGGGAATCCTTCGACTTGGCCGTTGGTGATGGCACGCATGAGAGTGGATTTTCCAGTGCCATTCCTTCCGCAAAGACCGTAACGGTGACCACGTTTAAGACGGAGAGTAGCGGTATTGAGAAGAATTTTGGCACCATAAGCTAAAGAGAATTGACAGTTGCACAAGTCTTCACCCTCTTCTTCGTCTTCATTCACATTAGTGTCTTCGATCCCTTCGGTAGCAGAATGGACGACCCAGTCGCGGGCAATGGCGATAGAGTCTGTAGCGGTGGAGACAAATGCAAGGTAAGGAGCAAGCCCGTCCCACTCTGAGACGTCGAAGTTCTTCATGTTGACGAGATTGGCGGCCAACATAGAGGCATACATGGTGTCAACATTGCCATGTGAAACTTCAATTCCTTTCTTCTTATAAATGGAAACGAGGGAATGAGACAGCTGTTTCCCTTCGGCGACAGGAATGGGAGGAAGGTCGGAGCCATCGCTCTCTGTAGGAACCTGACCAACACTGCGCAGAGTAGCAACAGCTCTCCCAACAACAGAACGTGCCTCAGGGTCACCCATGGAACTCTCAATTTTGATTAACCCCGGAAGGAGTTTGGGAATGAATGGTCGTACAGTGACATGCGAGTCAACAAGCTTTGACATGTTGTCCACAATACTGTAGTATCACGTTAGACAGTTGAAAGTTAGAAAGATTGGACAACTCACACAGCAACCTTTCGCTTCGTGGCAGTGGGTTTCTCGTTGAGACCACGGGAAAGTAGAGGGACCATAAGAGATAGAGTGGGCGAGTCGACCTCCGAAACGAAGGTAGTAGACGAGAGGAGTGCAATAGTGTTGGGCACCTCCTCGACAGGGTTAATGAGTGCCTTGATCAAGGCAGGAATAAAGCGCTCAATATCTTTATTGGAAATGAGGGCAGTCGTTTTCGTCAACGTATCGCGTGCAGCCTTCTTCACGTCGGCCTTGGTATCCCAAATAGCCTCGGAGAGGACAGGGACGATCGCAGGAGTGAGATGAGCGGTCTGAGTGGGCGCGCTCTTAACGAGTTGGTTTAAGATTTCGAGGGAGCCTGTCTTGACTTGCCACTTTCCAGCAGACTTGATCTCATGGAGTAAGGCGGGAAGAATTAAAGGGGTGGCCCAGGGATTCATGTTGGCAACGTAGACACGAACAGCCTCAACAGCCGCTGTCCTGACAGCGGGCATTTTATCGGCGAATGCCTCTAGGAGAGCATTGTAAATGCCAGAGTCTATGAAAATGGGCTCGAGTGATTTGACAGCGCCGTTGTTGATGAGTGTGGATAGGGTTTCAGCAGCGCCCTCACGAGCGGCAGGGGATTTTTTGTCGGCAAGAGCCTTGACCACAGCATTTCCAAATCCGAGGGTCTGAAAAACAGAGGGTCCATCTTTTTGGGCGATGGTGGCCAATTGATTGGCAGCAGCACCACGTCCGGCCTTGTCGGAGCCAAATAGAGGTGTGAGGTTGAAAGATTGACCATCGACTGGAGTGGCCATGGCGGTGGCCTTGAGGGCAATGGGAGATGAATCAGCGACAACGGGGGCTGTAACAGCGGGCATTCTAGAATTCTGTAAAAAAAAATTTAGCGAATTCCAATAGAGGACTTGAAGTCGTAAGTACCTTCTAGTCTATAAGGTGAATGGGACAGGAGAATGCAGACAAGGTCTATATGCTTCTATAAGTCGTGGCCAAAAGCCTGGTGTAAATCAGTAAGCATCGAGCTCGCAAAACGGGATGACGACGGGGACAAACCTCTAAAGCGGGGAAGGAGGAGGGAGGAAAAAAAGGTAGAATGCAGTGAGATCAGACACCCATCAGTTTTTAACCGCTCGCTCGGAGTTTGAAAATTTTTGTTTAAAACTGCCGGTGTCACAAAATCGGCCAATTGTAAGTTACGAAACTGTCAATGTAACTCGGGTTCTCGGTCAAAACTCGGCTGAGTCAAGAAAATTCCATCTATTACGGTATGTATCGAGGCATTTACATTCAAAGCATTACTCCTTGCCGTCAGGATTGGCGAACGTGAGTGGATTAAATGCCTGGCGAATTTGATTAGCAACACAGCATGAGATGAAACTGGAAAATGGTTACATGTCCTCCGCCCTCAAAGTGCTTGCTATTTCCTTCAACCCAATGCAACCGCAAAGCGTGCAGAAAAGCAGACAAACCCTGCAATCAGGTCATTTAATTTCCATCCATCAAGAGTCAAAGGAGACTCACTTCCATCAGGCACAAAATTCCGATTGTGCAATTAAGCCACAACCCACCCATAAACACGAGTCCGATCCAACCACCAACACCCTTTGGAGGGAGGGAATTCTCCAGTGTCATCGACCAAAGAACCTCCGATAACTGCGCATGGGCCAGCGACAGCGCCCAAAGCCGGAGGTAAGACGCCGTGTGCGAGATACACCCGAGGCAGAATTCGATGGTGTGAATGACTTGATGAACGACTACATCGCTAAAGTCGTGGTGTTCCTAAAATAATCGTCCATCAATCAACACACCTCCGCATTAAAACTTGACACACATCGGTTTCATTATCCTGGATCATTGCGTGCCCGTCGCCCTCTTCTTCGTCTTCCAAGCCTATACCTGGAATATGTTGAGGATCACTCGTCGCACTGTCGTGCCCAAGTGTCACGTAACCCTGACCTTGCGTTTTGTGCATCTCTTTCCAAACGAGGTACGGCTTGGTGATCAGAAGCCACGGCACACATATAACAGCGAGTAGAACCAAGACAACTTGCACGGTCGATTGCCCACGGTACAACTGCTTCTTCGGATCAACGTGCCCGGGAGACAAAACCATTTCAATTAGCATGTTCAGGAGCGACGGGGGATCCGTTGCAGATTTTGACCAATCGATCGACCACTTGTAAAGGATACAAACCACGAGGTAGCCAAAGATCGATTGCAAGAATATAATTTGCGGAATGAAGTTGGCGTAAATGTCCATTTTGCGCTTAAATTTAAGATGGTTGGGCAATTGCAAGCACAAAGCGAATGTCATCTGGAATTTGAAGTCAATAATATATTGCAATGAACATTTGAGGGACATACATGAATGACACCAAGGACCACTGACATCTTCATCTTGTAAGAATTTGAAAAGACAAGGGCATTTTCCGCTCCGTGCCAACCGGGATCCAAACCAAATGGGTATCGATCGTTGCTGAGTGTTGCAGTGACCAGAGTGCCATTGCTCTCAGGCCACTTCCAAGCCGATTGCCAGATGTGAAGCGATTTTGAAAAAATATCATTATACAAAAATCCAGCGTAGATGGAGAAAACACCCATCAAGAGGATGATATACCTCCCACTTTTTATAGGCGAATAAGTGGTCATCAAGTAGAAAAGTAAGGAGACGTACAAGAAGAAAGGACCGACGAGCTAAGGCAGAATTAACACATGATTGCCAGTCAGGAAACAAATACTTTACCTCTCCAAGATCTGCCTTCGCCAGTTTCCGTTCTCTGAGAATCATGAATATAGCTGCCAGCAGGACGAGAATGCCATGTCCAATATCTCCGAACATGACACCAAACAAGAAAGGGAAAGTGATAACAGCGAACAAACCAGGATTAACTTCTTGGTAAGCGGATATACCGTAACTGTCCATGAGTGCTTGAAAACCCTCAGTGAACTTGTTAACCCTATAAAAGGTCGGGGGGGCCTTCTGCGTCCTGAGTTCATGCAGAATTGGAGGAACACTGGTCCCCGATGTTTCCTAAGACCGTATTTGAGATAGGTCCAGGAAGAAAACAGGAAGAACTCACAGTCGCAGTCCTCAACGCAAGCTGAATTCGTGGAATGTCCCTGGTTGGGACCCAACCTTCCGCAATCAATGTCCTTTTACGGACGTCATAATTGAACAAATTCATCATCTCAAAGACTAATTTCTCCTTCCTGACAACGTCTTGCCAGCTACGCAGATGTTCACCAATCTTGACCAATTCAGCACGTCTGTTCAGACCGGTATTATACAGAACAATATCCAGGTCTTCAAGGCGGTTGGAGACTTCGCGAAGTGCATCAGAACGTTTATCGGCATTCGCATCAAGGGGGTACAAGGTCGCTCCCATTGATTCCGAAACTTTGCGTATCTTGGCAAGGAGAGCTTCGCCATGAGCGAAAATGATAAAAACGTCCTTACGAACTTCGGCGTTGGTCGCCGGATCGACGAGTGGTTCAACAATATTGGTATGGTTCATATAAAGGTTTCCCCGGAGGACACGCCAGAGTACTCGCTCGAATGTAGGCATGCGAGAGCGTTCAATTGTGCCGGCAATGAATCTGTATTCGGATAAAGGCAAGCAATATAACCAAGGCAAAAGAAAACGAACTCAAGGTCAAAGGAAATGTTGCCAGAAATGTAACCAGTCTCCCGGTCCTCTTGAAGAAGGGGTGTGACAGTATCGTCAAATGATGAGCGAATTTCGGTGCGGTGTCCTTGTGCCTACAGGTTAAGTAAAGTGAGAAATAGGTATCCGCTAGAATTTCGACTGCGAACCCGTTCAAAGAAAACAGCTGTCTCTCTCAACACATGCCTGGCTTCGATGAGCTCTCTTGTCCTCTCCCCCAGCGTCTGGTAACTTTCATTCATAGTGGCCAATCTCTCTTCATGCTCAGCCAATGTGGTGTCAAGTTCATCCATGGTATGTGCAGCTCGAGGGCCGACAGTGACTAGTGGTGCACATTCGTACAAAGACCGGATTGGAATGACGTCCTTCTCTTTAGCAACTTGTGAGGTAAAGAATCGGACACGGCGTCCCATGTCATCAATACGACGGATCTCTGCAACAAAGGAACGTTGGAAGGGGTTGACATTTGGGTTTAGCTGGCAGTATTTGAGCTCGTTATCATTTCAGATAGTAGAGAAAACGTACGTCTTTGAATTGAACGTTTCCCAGCTCTCCAAGTTCATAAACGGTATCATGAGCAACCTCAGTTGGCACGAAAAGCTGCACCAGGCTCATCTGTTCCGAACCTGGTAATTTGGTGAGTCATTCGTCCAATAAGACAGAGAGCGCAACGTACGGAACAGACTAGGGTACTCGTCGCCCATGATGACTTCCTCAGGTGGGAACAGCAGATGTTGGTCCTTGAAGTCTGGATTCGGCGACTGCCGAAAATGATTTCCACACAGTTCAAATTCCCATGAATGTCCCTCTGTAGCGCACAAATATAATGTCCAGTCTCCCCGTCCTCCTCCCAAACAGCGTTCTGCCCAAGAACTCAGCAACAGCACAACTCGACTGGAAACCTAAACGCTATTTATCAGAACCTCAACCACTACCGCAGGATGAGACCAAGATCCTGGAAGCGGAACTTGCAAATGCACGGCAGATGATAGATGGAAAGTTGATCAAGAAGACGCGTCCACGAAGGACGGTAGACTACAACGGAGGAATGGGTCGCTGGCTATTGGTCTGTTGCTACATTAATAACCTTTGAACTTGAGGAATATGAACGCAGCGACAGATGCGGAAACTTAGACCAAATCCATACTATGTCCCTCACATGAGACCCGTACTTCCATATATTATCGACGTAAGTCTCGTTTGCATCATTTTTTGTGCATTTCTCAAGAGCTATGCATCCAGCTTCTGCCACCTAAAGCGTATCCCGATAATCTTTCGACATCCTTGTGCACCAAATTTGTGCACACTTCTACTAACAAGATTCGGTGTCCAGTACATGTTGTGCTAGTAGGTCTTCCCAAGGCGTTTCCGAAAAACCCAACTTTGACAAAAAGCTTTAGTGGACACCAGAGTCGCGTCGTATACTCACAGGTTCCACAAGCGGCGAATTCACATTGTGGAATGGCCTTACCTTCAATTTTGAGACCATTCTTCAAGCACACGATCACGGAATATCTGCTATGAAATTTACACACTCTGGCGCTTATCTCGCATCGGCAGACAAAAATGGAGTCATCAAGTACTTCGAACCCAACATGAACAATTTGACAGCCTGGCAAGGATCTTCCTCTAAGGAAGCAATTCGAGGAATCAGCTTCAGCCCAGACGACAGGAGGTTTGCCACAGCTAGCGATGATTCAAGCATAAGGATATGGTCCTTTGCCGAAAGCATGATTGAGAGCGTGCTCACTGGTTCGTAAACTCATCGCTACAACTGCTTAATCGTTTATTCTCCATGAAGGCCACGGGTGGGATGTCAAGTGTGTGGAATGGCATCCAACAAAGGGCCTCCTCGTTTCAGGCAGCAAAGATAATCAAATCAAATTCTGGGATCCGAGGACCAAGACTGTACTCTCAACACTGTAGGTTCTCGTATACTCTTTTTGTCGGATACGACCATGATCCCTCGCTTGTTAAAGACATTACCACAAAAACACTATCCAAGCATTAGCCTGGTCGCCAAATGGGAATATGGTTGCAAGCGCCTCCCGAGATCAAACCGTCCGGGTATTTGACATTCGAGCAATGAAGGAGTTTCGTATTCTCAAGGGCCACAAAAAAGAAGTGTGCTGTAAGTATTTCTACCATGCAACCACGTGAACTGACCTCAACAATTCTTTCAGCCGTGACTTGGCACCCAATTCACCCAATTCTCGTTTCAGGAGGGTCGGAAGGTTCAATTCTTCACTGGGACCTGTCGACCCCCGATCCTGATATTTTGAGCCAACCAATCTCTTCCCCACGTGCTACCCTTTCCCAAGCACACGATTCCAATGTTTGGTCTCTCACCTTCCATCCATTCGGCCATATCCTTGTTAGTGGTTCAAACGACAACACAACAAGGTTTTGGAGTAGAGAAAGGCCTGGGGATGTTACTTCCGTTTTCTCTGGGGGTGGTGAAAAACCACCCGAAGTGGGCGATACAGGTGGACAGGATGAAGACGATGAGAACATGGTTCCTGGATTGGGACTGGCAAGTGGCGGTTCTGGTGCGATACCTGGGCTTTGGTGGGATAGAGATGAAGAAACAGAGGTATCATCAAAACCACCAGGAGGGCAATTTGAAGTTACCGAAGATGATTATATCCCAGGGCTAACATCATCGGATGTGCAGTACGGACGTTCGACTTATCCATCATCGTTAAACTACCAAGAACCAGCTTATGAGGGGGAGAGAGATGAATTTGGGAGGGATAGGGATTCTGTGCGGCCAGGCGGGGGTGAAGACGATTGGAGACGTGGTAGAGGCGGCCATGGCGGTGGGCATAATGGCGGACACCGCGGTGGGGGATATAACCGGACAACTAGGTACGGTCCACCGAGAAGGGGTGGCCGATATTGAAGGGAGTGTTACTGATCCTTTTCTGTCTGTTGATGCGAAATACCTCATAGTTCAGATTCATTCATGCCAAATTTTACATTGTCCGTGTGTCACTAAATCTGCCCATGCAATGAACTGACATGCGAGCCAGATGTCCGTTAGCTCTTGGTTGAATCCCAGTTTAGCGTCTCATCTGGCCGACAATTCAGTTGAATTCATGAATCCATTTCGGTTGTATTGATGGGGTTGATCATCACTCCAGGTTAGGAAACATCTGATTGATGATACAACCTTAACGACTACATTGATCCCCCACTTTGTTTCTCTTCAATCACCGTCTCTTCAGCAACATCTTGAACTTCTGGAATTTCAGAGATGTCAGTGCAAGGCGAGGATTGCAGCCAAACCACCAGTAGGTGATGATGCAATGGGTACCGTGATGTGAGGCTGAACTTGCACCTTGTGTAGATTATGCTGGGTATGTCTCAACAGGAAATGGCCTTGAGTCTGTTGCTAGCGTTGAGAAAGATGGAAGAATATCTGTGATATTCGACCTCAAGAAAGGAGCGGCTGAAATTCCCTGTGAAGATGATAATGCTACCCCCGTGAAGGAATTTGCAGTCGATTCGATGTGGACAGATTGTCCGACTATGAACATAGTGATCATGATAGTTGGGAGCCGTGGTGTGTATTGCGTCCTTTTAAACGGTATTTAATGTAGTGATTCTCACCATTTTATGTTTCAAGGTGATGTCCAGCCTTATGTTGCGCTAGGTAAACAACTCGAAAAGGGCGGTCACCGTGTCAGGATCGCCACCCATGAGACCTTCCGCGAGTTTGTCCTAACTTCTGGTCTTGATTTCTTCTCGATTGGTGGCAACCCTCAAGATTTAATGAGTTACATGGTCAAAAGTACGCCATGAGATGCAAACTGTTAATGCAATTACTTTATGTCCTGCAGATCCTGGCCTGATTCCAGGTTATGAATCGCTAACCAACGGGGATATTGGTAAAAAAAGGAAGATGCTTGGTGAAGTTCGACCTCATCTCTTCAAACCGTTTATCTCCTCTGATTTTTGTATGTAGATACTCCATGGATGTTGGCAATCTTGCCATTTACCCTCCTCTTCGACAAGTCCAGCATTCATAGCGGATGCAATAATCTCCAACCCTCCGGCCTTTGCACATATACATTGCGCGGAGGCTCTTGGTGTACCGCTGTTAGCAAGTTTTAGTAAGCTTTTCTTCAATCAAGAAGACCCCACAACCATTAATCACTTTTTCATTGCGTAGCAATGCCATGGTACGGTTAAATATGATATCCATTTGAATGGTAGCCAAAAAAATTGTACTCAGGTCACCTACGACTGCTTTCCCCCATCCCCTCGTCAACATCACGACGACAAATATCGGGGGACGTCTCAGTAATTTTCTCAGCTATACCGCGGCCGAGACTCTCCAATGGCAAGGGTAAATGTTAACTCTGTGCTCATCCCTCATAACTACAATGTCTCCCACAGAATCGGTGATATTATCAACAACTTTCGTACCACGACTTTGGGAATCCCACCTATGACATTCCGAAACGGTCCTGGAATTTTGGATAAGCTAAAGGTTCCCTGGACATACTGCATGAGTCCTGCGCTGGTCCCAAAACCCTGTGACTGGAAGAATAATATCGGTCTGTGCTTCTTCAAAGAATTTATAAAAAGATGCCTAACCAAATTCACAGATGTTGTCGGGTTTTACTTTCTTGACTTGGCCTCCAGCTACACTCCCCCAGATGACCTAGCCGCCTTTCTCAATGCAGGAGAACCGCCGGTTTACGTCGGGTAGGTATAAAATCATCCCTTTCATTTTTGTTCTTCATTGTATTTCAGATTTGGTTCAGTCGTAGTAGACGATGCTGCTGCTATGACTCGTGCGTGGTCCACTTTTAGCCCTCTGATAGGTGCTGACCCTAAACAGAGATAGTTTTC
>Ga0307517_10003763_pt1 | contig 23591 bp, 35 predicted proteins | sample 23_EM_MG_FD_194515 | JGI IMG/M metagenome (GOLD analysis project Ga0307517, IMG submission 194515) | Populus trichocarpa ectomycorrhiza microbial communities from riparian zone in the Pacific Northwest, United States - 23_EM | ecosystem: Host-associated > Plants > Roots > Unclassified | place...
CCGAGGAGCCCTGCTAAAAATTGATTTCAATGTTGTAAGTACTTCCGGTGACATACTGTCCAACAGACTGACTGTTCCCGTTAACGTCACCAAGTGCACGATCGATAACCATTATTCCAGTGGAGCAGCCGCAGCGAGGGATGGAAATTGAAGATGAGGATTGGATTGACGAGGGACGACAGAGGTGACGACCATCCACCTGCGAAGAGAGCGCGCACACGAGGCCGATCAACGAAATGCCACCGGCCTCCCTCCCCTGTATTCAATACACCGAATCTATCCCCCTACTTCCTCTCGCAAGGCGAGCCCCTCTCTCCTGCGAAGATGTTCAATCCCCAATTCTTTGTATGGGATCCTTTGGCCCTCCATGTCCTCGAAGCTTCATCGCCACGGTGTCGTCGATAGGCCCCGACATTCCATTGGAGCCATAGGTTCAATCTGGATCATCGGATACCGTCCCCTTTCGAAGCTGGGACACGTATATTCTCAATATCTTGCCTCCTGTCCTTTCTACCGAATTCCCTGCAAGACTCACCCGCCGCAGTGGCATCTCGAAGGACCTTCTCATGTGGATCCGAGCATGTCTCGCAAATGGAATGGGGCCAAACTAGTTCTCGGATGCTCTTCGTGTGGTCTATACGAAAAAAAAAGCACGACTTGCTCCACCTCCAGTAAATCTACCTTATCCATGATGTGCGGGCCTGGGTCGAAGATGTTTTATTTCAGTCATCCCTCCCCTTCGACGACATGTCTTCTAATAGGTTCCGCCAAGCTCCCAATGGCTACGAGATGTTTACGACACATTCATTGAGGAGCACCTGCAAGACGTCGATCAACACTATGCTCTCCGATGAGATATACGTACTCGACCATAGCCACAAAATTTGTCTTCAGCAGCTCCATACCAACCCGCATTACACGGGTCAATGGTGAACGAGTTTTTACTGCCTTGCCAACGGGAAAGGTGAAACCCGTATTTGTAACCTTGTCGCCACCAAGTCTCATTCGCAATTCGAGGCTGCACTCACAAAAATCTTGAGCTTTACGGTCACACGCAGCCGGTAGTCTTCTACAGCGACAACATGGCGGACAAGTCTGCTAGCGTTGTTCCGGTGGAGAAGTATGGGGAACTTGATCCATCTGTATTGCCATCTGATATTGAAGTTCATGTCTGGAGAGGAGATACTGCTCTTGCGACCATAAGTAGACGGGTTTAATGTGTTGAAATTCGCTGGGGGAACTACGTACATCCAGTGTCCTTATATACGTGCAAATAGTGCCCAAACAGAATTGATAGAAAGATAATCAAGGGATACAGAGATCACGAGACGAGATAAGATGACAAAACTTTAACGAGCTAATTTTCCTCCACTAGAAACCTGATCATTTCTCAAGTTTGATATTGCCGGTCCTAGCATGGTCATAGTTCTGCAAGAACCAACCAATGGTGTATTCGAGGGCTTCATTGAAAGGGGTGAATTTAAAAGATTCTCCACTTTCGCCACTTGATAATAAAGAAAGTAACTTTTTGTTTGATGCAGGCTTGCGCAATTGGCCATCCGAACGGCTGGTATCGAACTATGTCGGGTAATTGCTAGTAAGTGGATATAACGCATACAAGAGAATGAAAAGACATACGGTATAGTCTCCCTCGAAGCCGATGGACTTTACGATAGCATCAGCAAGCTCTTTGATGCTGACTTCTTCATCTTCGGCAACTAATATGGTTTGGTTAAAGATCAGCAAGCATGCGCAAAGGCAGACCAACCCGAGAATATAACCGGCTCGACATCATCGTACTCCCGCATCATCCAGATGAAGAGCTTCGCCAGGTCGAATGAATATATAAATTGGCGGAGCGGTTTGCCAGTTCCAGCGACAACGAAAGGAGTACCATTTTCTGTGGGGGGAAAGATGTAAGAGGAGTGATAAGGCACGTCTAAAAGCTTACTCTTTGCGAGATAGCACTTATGAATGAGTCCTGGAACGACATGCGAATCCTCTGGATCACTTTGAAAAGTGATCAGTGGCGTCAATAGGATTTAATGACACTTACAAATTGTCATATGGACCAAACACATTAGTGGGGATGGCAGAGGTGAAGTTACACCCGAACTGAGCCTTGTAGGCACTGGGAACATCAACTCATGTCCTAACCAAAAAAAAGTAATGGCCGGTCTTACTGATTTTGGACATCCACCATCCTCTTCGCATGGGCATAACCAAAGTTGCTTTCATGGGGCGGTCCATTGTGAACCTTGGTCTCGTCGAGCGGGGAGGCCACCTTGTCGGGGAAAACGCATGTTGAAAGGCAAGAAACCACTTTTGAAACTTTGGTCTCATAAGAAGTATGCAAAACGTTGTCGTTGATGAGTATGTTGTCTCGAAGGAAAGAGAGCTAAACAAAAAAATGCTCGAGGAGATAACGAGGAGCAAGAAACGATACGGCTTGCCTTGTATTTCATGTTCTTGAAAAGGCCGCCAACTATGAACTCAAGGTCATGACACAGCACTTATGCGATGAACAGTTATACATACCCAACGCAGCGAGATGTATGACATGGGTGGGTTTATATTTTTCGAAAAGCCTAGCTGTGTCTGCTGCGTCTCTTCAAATCCATCAACTTGTGAGCGACATCCAGTAATTCAAACTTACTTAAGATCGCCATCCTTTGAGCCAACGAAGATCCAGGTTTCTCCTGCGTGCTTTCCGAAACGTGAACCTGGTACTTCCGTGGAAATGATGTGCTCGATTGCTTTTCCGACAAGGCCAGAGCCTCCAGTGACTAGGATGGTTTTTCTCGGAGGTGAAGACATCGACAAAAAAGCTTTCCGGACTGATGATTTAGCTCAGCTACAGAAATAATGGACGAGACCAACCTATTGGACTGAATCGAACGATGTGTCAAGAAATGTTAAAATTACCCGGGGTCGGTAAGTCTTTTTAAGGCTTTTGGCCCCGGGCTTGACCCCCCCCGTCCAATATTATATTCAATAAGGCTGTTCAATTCATGATGACTTCCCGTTCTTAGTTTTTTCTCATGGACAAATTGGGAAGGCTGCGAACCGAATTAGGAACGCAAATCTTCTGCATCAATGCCGTCATTGTAATCATTATAAAATATCTAATTGAGGCGCACAAGAAATCCAATAATATCATTGAAATGTACTGCCTATCGAATGCAAATCGAACATGCAGTATCATGGACGAATGTAAGAATTTAATATTGAGCCGTAACGACTACGGTAATGTTCCATGGACCATGTGCATTTCCATTGGAACTGTCAAAATTTGACAGCACCCTCGGGACAACATCCCGGGCGGTACCGATCATATTTATCTTCCCGGCAAATTCCGTAAATCACATTTATTTGCTCTTTATCATGCAAGGACCAATGGTCATCTACTGAAAATTTACTAAATGACTCCTATGTATGAACTCTACATGCCTATATGAAATAAACTACCGAGATGACCCAGAAATCAACTTATGGCATGGATGGCAGATAACATTCTTAAGTTTTCTGACACGCCACATGATCAGCGAAAACGATGGCTACACAGTCATTATTTAGTGTACTATGCTCAAATATTAATTTTGGGAAAAGAAAGCTTCAACAACCTGTGTAAGTAAAGCAATAAGTTCTGTTTGGGTGAATGCGCGCGAGAAAAAAAAAGGTCCCGTCCTGTCAACGGCTGGTCACAACACCATTTGGACAGCGTCCCTGGTGATTGCGATAGAGATGCTTACTAATTTTATTTCTTTTATTTCTTTTTTCCCTTCTTTTCCCTATATCTCCGGGCCGGAGATTATAAGGCGTGACAACGACGTGACGCGTGACAAGTTGCATAAGGTCCAACCAAGATATAATCTAATCATAAGAGAGTATGCCTTATTCTGTATTAATGAAGTGTACTCGTGAGCGGAACGAAGAGAACAAGGATAAAGGAAGATCTACACAAGCAAGCTGTAACAACCAGCGTGACCCACCACCATGAGTCGCTTACACGTAGCGAATAGGCCCTTTCATCTCTTCGGTTCTCTGGACCCTATACATACATACTGATTCGCAGAATTCTCCCTCATGAGTAAAGACAGTATGCTCAACCAACAGAAGATCGCCTCTGATGTATATGCGTTGGCTTCTTCTCAGGACCCTCTTTCTCGTCTCGTGAAAGAGGCCTTGGACGTGATTGAATGTTGTCTTGACATACATGGGTAAGCATCCCATCGCTGCCGATTTTAAAAGTGCATGCCAACTGACAGTGGCAAAGCGAATCAAACGTCTCCCTCAGTTTCAATGGCGGAAAGGACTGTATGTCCCGCTATGTTGCTTTTCCCCAATCATAAACAGCCAGACTAACGCAACTGTAGGCACGGTCCTTCTGCATCTTTATTCTGGTGCACTTGCTCGTCGGCAGAGTCGTCAAACCCGTCTCCAAGAACCGATACATGCTATCTACATCCCCGTTCCCTCGCCCTTCCCCCAACTCGAGTCCTTCATCTGTCAAGCATCCAAGGATTATAATCTCGATTTGTTCAAATGCAGGGCTGACCTGGCTGAACAAACTCAAGAGGGTGAACAAACGGCTGTAGCAGATGAACACGCCGTCACACTCAACCCAAGCAAAAATGGAGGGGAGTACATGCGTCAGGCTCTACAATTATATAAGGATCGCTTCCCCAATATATCTGCGATATTGGTCGGGACGCGGAGGGCAGATCCTCATGGAGGTGGGCACTTTTATTCCTCAGAGATCTGTGTATTGATATCCCCCCTTTTGATGAAGCTACTTTGACGCACCGCACAATGACAGACCCAGGCTGGCCATCTTTCGAACGTGTGCACCCCATTATCAACTGGGATTATTCCTACATCTGGGATTTTCTGAGGAGGTTAGGTGTAGAATACTGCGAGCTCTACGACGAAGGGTGGGTTTTCTTCTTACTCCATTCAGTGTGTTTTTAAACTCTCAAACAGATATACGTCGCTTGGGTCGACGTACAACACTTTCCCGAATCCCGCGCTGCTGATACCGTCCTCCCCGTTGCCAACTCAAGTTCTCAAGGCCAACGGCATCCTTAAACTTGAGGCCACTTCTACATCGGGATCGTCGCATGATAAACAGACATCTGGAAAATCAAAATACAGACCCGCATATGAATTAACGGATGGAAGTCTGGAGAGGTGTGGAAGGGGCTCAATCTCCGTCAGTATCTGAAGATTTAGAATAGGTGTAAAGATGGAGTGGTGGTATTTCCTAGACGATTTACATAAGATAGGGTTCTGGTACATTTCGTAAAGAATGAAAAGAATTGGGTTCGGAAACGTACAGTTGGCCCCGTTCAAGAGTTATCGGATGTCTTGGATTCAGATCCCGTTTGCTCCAATGAATATTTCTTCAATTCATTTCGTCGTTTGATCCATTGGAACAAAGGCATTGTGATGCATGAAAGCACAATCCACGCAATCAAAATTCCAAAGGAGAAACCGACTGAAAATGGGTCCCAGCAGCACCGTCAGCGAGGTCAGAGTGACTGCCGTGAATACTTACCTCTATTTTTCGTTGCAAATATAACGGTTCGAATACCACGTGAAACATTGTAGAATGGCATCGCATAACCATACCGATATATGGAGGGTAGAACATCGATAGGGAAAGCACAAACAGACACATTGGCTGTGATAGACGAAGGAGTCACAACGTCAGTTTCTCGACAAGGCACTGGCATATACGCACAAATTATCCACAGAAATATAAAGAAAGGTAAGGCAGGCAAGGGGAGTATTGTAACCAACGAATCCACTGCAAGTCCACTAGGTACAGGACCATCAGTCAAGAACAGAATTCGGGGTTGGGGAACGCTTACACCGCAAGCATGTTCGCATAATTCAACATCCAAAATATTACAAAACCTGCATCACCAAATCTAGCAGAGCCCGTGAGTATTGTCCATGAAGCAAGAGAAGGACTGCCTACTTGCGCGTATATTTGAGCTGGAAGGCCATACTAAGGAGGCTGTACAAAAGCTAGAATGTCGTCAAGAAAGGCGTGCAGAAGACGTCTAGGAGAGTCTTGCTTACCGACAGGATGAAAAAGGCCACGAAAACTGAAACAAATCTCATTAAGATCAATGACTTGAACGATAGGGTAGTTCCCAGTCCCGACTTCTCTCGTGCAGCAAAAGCTGCCATCTTTTATAGTATGGTGGTCACGTTGGTCTATCCAAGCAAAAAAAAAATCATACCACGACGAAAAGCGCAATGATCAATTGGAAGATCAGACCAATGAAAATTACACCGGAAGCGCTGCAAAATCAAGTACTTGGGTTACATACGGGAGAAGGATATTAGAAACTTACATAGGCTGGTCAAACGGTCTTAAGTTCTGTATGGTAAACAGAACGGGTGCAGCAATAGTTTGTGGAGACGTAGTAAGGATTGAGGCTAAGTTCGTAGAATTGGCAAGTCTCTGAGCCACTTGCATGGAAACTGCCCGTGTTAAGAGAGTAAGCGGTAATTGCACCTAGTCCTGGATGTTAGAGGAATATGCTTGGTTTTCAGAGTCCACGCACAGACGGTACAATGAGGCCTCGACTGATCCCCCCATGGAAGGTGATTTGAGGTCAGTCATTGGAATTCCTCTCGGTTGAGACTCACTATGCATTCTCGTTCCGAGCTTCGACGGCATACGCAGTGACCGCCTGGGATCCGTTATAACCAGGATTTGGCGCAGCAATAGCTGCAAGAAGCTGTGCGGACGACCCCGCATTCACTACACCAGTGAGGTCCCTTATTGACAAGATGGATTTGATATGCTAACCAGACACGGCAACCCAAGCTTTTTCCTCGAGAATCGCATGAGAAAGATCTTGCACACCACCAGGAAATTGAGAGGCAGGTATAACGGTCCATGAAATCTTCGAGAACGGAGATGGCGTTGTCATTGCTTGAATAACTCCTTGACCAACCAATCCACCGTCAAAATCCTTGATAGATGACTTAGACGTGAAAAGGCAGGTGTAGTAATGAGACATACCACTATCCAGCCAGAAAGATTGTGCACAGGAGTCTTCCACAGTGCCCCCCAGAAGATGGGGAAGATGCAAAATATAATGATGACGGTCATGAACGAGACACCCAGGAAAATCTTCAAGTATGTTGCTCGCGCTGCTACATGTTCCGTTGCCTTGTCGAAGAATCCATGGGTCGGCCTTTCTTCCTTCATGGCTATATTCAAATTATACGTAGGGATTAGCGGAAGACGGACAGGGGAGTACAAGGGGAGTAAACAAGTTTCTCGGAACTAGTGCATACTTACTAATACAAATACTAAGATCTAATTATAAAATGGCCTCATCTAAATCTGGTACTCGGTTACGTCCAGACTTATCCGGGTACAAACAACCCTGGCGAAATTTCGACTCGGAACATGTTCAGCAGTGAGTATCCAGCAGAGAACTCTTTTTTGTGGAGATAGCCATCTGACGTTGCCAGTGCACTCCCGAGCATTAGCTGTATTATACTATTAGTACATTGATTCCGCGAGGCACAACGTTCGGTACTAGGACGTCAGGCGGAAGAGAAGGCGTCAATCTCCTCTGGCGCAGCCGGATGTAACGTTTCTTTGGTGGGTAATCAAGTTTTTTTACAAGAAATTAGAGGTTCTAGACGAGCAGCTTCTTCGACCTATATAGATCTATTCTTCGAATCAAACACCCAGCAGAGAAATTCGCACTGCTTTTGGCAGTACATCACTCTTAGGGAAAATACAAGTCATGAACTTGGGCTCCCCTCGACTTAACTCAAACGAAGAACCAAAACATGTAGGACATGGGTGACCTTACCCCCTTAACCTTGCTTGCGCCTTCTCCACATATGGTCATCTTCGTAATGTTGCATAAACAGATAGCCTTCAAGGAAAGTTTGGGACAGGAAATTTCTTCAGGTTCATCACCGCCCAACTCTCCCGACTCCGGCTCCGAAGAGTCCTGTATTCCAGTTGTCGACCAGGCTCGACCTGACGAGCGATTTCGCTAATAGCGAATTCTTTGTCAACAGTCACCTGCGACCTTGGAGTGAGTCGCCCCTTCTCGTCAAATTCGAATTGGTTGACTGGCGTTCCGTCGATTACAAAGTCGTGTTTCTTGAGCCAATCGTTAAATCGCTCAAACTCCTTGAGAGTGTAGACGTGATCTGGTGTGTAATCGAGCTGGTATTTGACAAGGGCATACTTGTCAGTGATTTGCCAGTGTGGTTATTATACCCTGCTGCAAGATGTCTCATCCAACGATGTCAGTTCCGTACACATAGTGGATCAAACATCCGAATTTAAACGGCCAAGGTACATACAAATTGGTACTTATGTGTCTGTTTGAGAACCTTCAAACCATAGTCTAGCGTCTAGGTGCATACTGTACGGATTTTGGAAACATTCGGACTATCATCGCTGCAATCTTTTTAGAGAAATAGGGTTAGCTTAGAGCCGTCTTACTGATTTGTACTACATACATGGTGAAAGAGAGCTTGAGATAGCAGATTGTTATGTAACTAAATATTAGTCCCTACTTTACATTGCACCCCATTGTGAATACATCTGCCCTCCTCCAAAGGTATTTGGTCCGGGAGCCATTTGACTCGTAGCCATGGGATGTGTTTGAGGAGCGCCGAACATCGCCTGTTGCTGGAGCATTTGTTGTTGCTGCATCATCTGCATTGTTGTCGTGCCAAGGAACGAAGGTTGTCCTAGCGTCGTCATACCCGCTCCTGGGCTCATATTGAATTGAGCCGACATTGGGCTCTGAAGCAGAAATCCTGATGAAGTACGCATTGGCTGCAAAGGCTGCATTTGAGGTTGTGAGGAGTGCGACCGAAACTGCGGTGAGGGGCTGGACACAAGAAATTGTGATTGGGTCACTGGCCCAGAAAGGAACTGTGGATTCGGCGAATGAGACAGAATGCTTTGACCGGGTGTTGTCTGAAGCTGAACAGACAACTGTGGTTGGGGTTGGAAGAAAGAAGTTTGCGCAGCGGACTGGATCATCACAGGGGGTTGAGTAGATGACATAGCCCACGACTGTCCGAATGGTTGTTGAGGTTGTGCATTGTTGAATAACACAGAGGGAGCCACAGAATTAGAGGGAGTAAAAGGAGACAACATTGGTTGCGGTGAGCCCATCTGGAAGGAATTTATTCCCATTCCAGTGGACGTTAGACCAATAGGATAACCCATACCCGTGCGACCATCAACAGTCGACGTTTGTGGTTGCGTTGACGCCACGGAATTAGGTAGTTGATATTGTAAAGGAAGCGAGGAGTTCTGCCCAGGGTTGGCCAAGGAGCTCAAATCATTCCACACAGAAGATGAGGGCGGACTTGGAACCGGCGTCGGCTTCTTGTCGAGATTGGGGGGGTTTGGGGTATTGACTTTCGGTGAAGAGTAAACTGGTGATACCATTGGACGCCTGGGGGGAATAACACTCGCAGAGGCTGCAGTAGTCATCGATGCATGATCCGTTGATGTCGAATTTGGCAATTTATTGCGTTCAGGTACCTTCTCAACGAAAGAAGCAGATTTCGATGGGCCAAGTTTGGAAGCGACGAGGGCCGACTTATCCAAAAATTTCCTATACTGGTATTTTGCTAAAGGTTGTTAAAATGAATGCAATAGCAACGAGAACAAGATTGACGCTTACAACGTATGTACTGCTCAAGTTCACTGTCTCTTTCAGAATCCTCAAGGTTAGGTGGTGGGGGGTATCGTAATTCGTTTGGGTTGTATATCGCATTGGACTTGATATTGCCAATTGACTTCATTGTCTTGATGCGACATTGAGATTCAATGAAATTCTGGCAATTGAGTCATTACGCACTTCCACTTGTTCTCTTGTCCAATCGTCCATGTTTATACTCTTTCTGTTCCAATGTCAGTTACACAAACGTATACAGGAGCCGGACACCTACACTTTGGAAACGTGTGTCCCGATCTTCCTGTGTATGCTCGCGCAAGGCATACTTGGCGTCAAGTGGATCAGCTACGGGGACAGTAAATTGAAATGAAGACTTTACCATATAAATATACCCAGATTGTGGGATGCCCATCTCGGATTTCTGGCTTTACAATCAGCACAGATGTCTAAGTGGTAACGGTTGAACACAAATTCAGAGGTCCTATGTTGTTGCACCCACTGTTTCCAGGCAATAAGAGGAGTTCTTGAACCATCTTTTGATTCCTATCCTTCTGAAGTTTATTTTGGCCTAGCATTGTTGAGAGTGGATGCAATTCAAAGAAACAACGGCACAATTCCAGATATGGCATGATGGTCACATGAATTCAACGGGACCAGCGGACCGCCAACCGACTAAATCATTTCAACTAAATGCAAGGGTTTTATCGTTGTTGGTTCACAGATGTGCATTGTAGCGATGTCGCGGACAACTTGAATGCACTTTTGCTCCGAGTCGACTCTCATCTAAATTCCTATGCCGATCCCAACAAGCAGGTGTACCTTATGCTTATTTCATCTTTGTTTGCAGTCGTCGACCGACAGAAGATGATCGCGAAAAGTGGAAAGCACTCGCAAATCCTTTTTGCGTCCCCGGCTCATTTCACATTAAGTACGCATGCCTCTCCTGTCGCAAAACCACAGCAAGAGGGAGCCTGGCTCCGAAGAATGAGAAATCGAGTCCTGTTGCGATTCCATGTTTTTTGACTTTCCTCCATCTACGCAGGTTGGCTTGTGTCTTTTCCGCATCCCTAGTGTTCAGTTGCCAATAGCTCAGCCAGCGTTATTTCCTCTCAACCCAAGGACTCTTCGTCTACCAAGGAATGGCTATGCGGGCCGACAAGTGATCAGCTATCCGTTACGGAGCCACGAAGGTTTTGACTGATACCGTATTTTCAGCCCAGATGGGATGTATTTTGCGGCTTCCCAGCGGATGTCCTGGTAAGGATATGGACTCCTTTGGACGGAATTGAAGCAGATAATGTTTTTGGGTTTGATATTATTCTGGGACCTATTACTGATGCGATACTGGATACGCGACGGCTGTCAAAACCGATTTGGGGTTTGACCCACTCGATGTCGAATTCGAAATGAAAACATTAATCATCGTAATAGTCGGATAGGGAAAATTGAAAAGGATTGCATGAGTTGAAGAAAACTTCACATTGAGACTCTACATTCACCTTCCATGTCAGAACCCATCGTCCAATGACGGTGCATAAGGTTAGGCAAGTTTTCCGGGAGAGCGTGAATGGAAATCCTTGATTCTCGCTGGTCCAGAGGCAGATAACTAATTTCTCCTCGTTAGCAAACAAGGATGACCTATAGGAGTGCGTCACCTGCAATATTACCATACAATGCTTGCCACAACTCTGTCGGATCGGGAAATGCGGTCGACTGAGGTTGCATCTTCAGGTGCAACAATTTCAGGTTGGCGAGTCGGCCGGTTATCCAGTTGAGTATCGACTGAGAGTCTGTGGGGAGGTTCTGACTTGGGTTCTCTGTTCGCGTCAATATCTTGACATTTTTTTCAATTGCCGAGGAAAGAAAATGAGAAGGTACGGAAGTTGGCAAGGCAAATTTTCTCGACAGATGATTGATGAAGGCGTCTCGGAGAAACGACGATCAGATTGCCGTACGTGCACTCATTCCTAGTGTCTCGTAGAGTTTAAGAGTCAAGCCACACTAGACGGGCATTGTATGATGCTTCGAAGGTCTCAGGACTCGACAGATCGGACATCGTCCCATTCAAGAAGTAGGATGTCTGTTAAAAATTCGGCGACCAATCAAGGGAACCTTTTCAAGTCAACATTTATCCTTTTCTGAGACAAGTATACACTCAATATTGGCCAAAAGTATCCACAAAACAATACAGAGCATCAACTCGGTAACATGCCAATCTCATAAATAGTCGAATAAGGTCGGAGGTCGATGGGGTCTGGTAAGTCTACACATACAGTAAGTGCAAACTCTCAGATGAGCTTAACTCAATAAAACATACCTCTGATAAAGAACACATCGTTTTCGCCCCCTAACCCAATCGAAAATAAAGGTGTTATATACTCAGTGAATGAATGACGAGTCCAAACTCACCATAACATTCAAGTTCATTCTTTTGGAAGTCTCTCAATGTCTTCTCAAAAATTTGCTCCCACTCATGCAGCAACCTTCCCCGCCTCTCGATGCCAAATGTGGTCCAGGAAGAGTCGAAGTTAAGGAATAAGCCCGTATCAGACATCATAAGACAGCTGACTCCGTCGAGTCTCTCCGGGTCCATGAGCTCCCTTGCTCGAGAAATACGGAGTGGAGGCGGTGTTTTCAGAGAATAGTCTGATGGGAAATAGGGAAGTGTAAGAACGAACACGGCAGAACCCTAAACGAGATATAAAGGTGAGGGATTATTTGAGACTTAATAAGGGACATGGATTCGCACTGTAACGACGCCGACCCTGCCTTCTCCGCCATCTCCTTCTCCATAGGCAAGGTAAATGCTTTTTGATGCTGCAGGAGAGCCGAGTTGGACGTCGAGAGTATGGCTGAAAACGACTTCTTCTGGCTGTCCCACTAGCATTTTGAAATGAGGAATTACCAACAATCTCATACCCTTGAGAAGAGCGACGAGATGAGATCCACACGGCGAAACATGTACTAGGGCAGAACAGACAATAAATGAGGGACGACAGAACAACGATATCGAGGAGAACACACACCGGCTTTGAATTGGTCATAGAGCTTTCCAGCTGGAGGAGACTCCACGGTTGAGACCTCGAACTTGTAAGGAACAAGGGCAGAGTCGGCTTGTGGTCTTCGACTTCCTGGTTTGATTGTGTATTTCCAACGGCCATAACGGAGTTTTGTCGAAGTTACTGCAAGCACCAGTGATCCTTCATTTGCACTGCGTTGTGTTGCGCCCTCCATTTCAGAAGTGCGGGTGAAGACCTTCAGAATACGTCTTCCTGCGAGGAATATGTGCGTAGGACAGTGGTCGACATATATTATTGACTTGAGGAGATGTACGTCGACGGGTGGAGCATAGGCGTCTTCAGTAACTTCTTCCTCGGTATCAGTGTCTAACCACTCCTCGTCTTCAACTTCGTCACCAACGTTGGATTCAGCCTCTGTTATGGTTTCATCATTTTCCATGTCATCCACGATCTCATCCTCGATAGTTCCTCCCGCTGTACCACAATTGTCACTGTTGCCTCCAACCCTGAAAGGTCTGGGCACCTTCTCGTACGTCATCCTAGCGGGGTTGCATATCCTTGCTTTTTGTATCCCGGAAACTGTTTCCACTATCCTCGCGCTCGGCACATCCCAAATGTACACTTTCTCGTGTGCAGCCGTCAACAATGCTGGATAAACAAACCTATAGGCTCTTGTTTCCTCTGGAGAACGTAATACGGCATAAGGCTCGAAACATCCCCGAGGCCGAAAGTCAGGTTCATGAGGTCCAGCGTAGAGCATCAATGCCCTTTGGAGTGCACTCTCCGAGTCCTCCAGCATAAAAGCATCCGGCCGGGCGCTTATATCGAATTCGGAGGGAGTTTCATTGCAGGGAATGGGATCAATAGCCACTAGGGACCCAGAACCGCACAGTCTCCACACTTCTCGGTGGCCGGATGACCGATCGAAGATGAGGAAACCATTCGAGTACTCCAAGTGTGCGTACATTCTTCCCATGCTAGGTTCGAGATACCAGAGCTCTCTGCCAGTATCCATGTCGCGCACCTCGACAAGAGGAAAGTCCATACTGGTGGTGGATATAATCAACTTGCGCTGTTCATCCACTTTAATTCGGTGGACGCTTTCTCGGAGCTGGCCAAATGACATTAATTTGGCCACAGTTTGGGAAGGTGCGACACCGTTCCATGCATTGCGGATGCGGATACGAGTCTTGCCTGTCCCGTGAGCGTTAGGGACGATCGTTGAGACGACAAATGCAGAATCATACATAAATCCTTCCAGCTATCCACATTTCTCAATGTCCTTTCTGAGTACTTTTGCCTCAGCATCGCAGTATCTAGTGCTGTATCTTCATGATGGATGATTCCATGAAAACAAGCGGCATGTCGGTAAACTGCATTTTCATGGTATAAGAGAAAGGTATTCCAGGCTTGAGATAAGGAGTATATATTAGCAAGAGAGGATATAGGAAGATAAGAGAGTATCTGCAGCACGACTTCTGGCGGAAGTGAGTTCAGTGACATGAGGAGAATGTGATTACTAATAAGAACCCGGTAAAATGCGGCCTCTTAAAAGCCTCATGATTCATCTCAGCGATGAATGAGCCTGTATTTATTTTCTTGGTGCATTTTTGGATGGTAGACATGTCACGGTTCAAAGGTATTATTTATCAATGACTTCCCCATATGCGAAAGAGAAGTTGAACAAGTCATTTACATAAGTCAGTGGATAATCCTGACCATATAGGTTCATTATTTTCAAATTGTGCCAGAGTTGAGAATTTCGTAGGGGTGGCGGTAAACGCTCAAAAATTGCTTGCGAGATCTACCAGAAAGACCCAACTCAAGGACTTTACTCTAAAGTTCAAGAGGTTCCCGTCCCCCGCCTACCAGCTGGCATATCTCACTGAACAGAGAAAATAAAGTGAGATTGTCAAAAACTCGGATTCGGATTCGGGAGCCGAAAGAAAGAAGGCCTCTGAGGCATCCAGTCTCCAGCCTGCTACTAGTGTGAGGTGTTAGTGTAGTCCCACAAAATAATGTCACTCTTACCAACAAGCGCTTCAAAGTTCGCCTGCCCGCCTCCTGCCAATCGTTCACATTCATAGTCCCTCTTCCCTGGCACTGAACGGAGAAATATGTCAACAAAGGCGGAGTCAAAAGGCTCTGGATCCATGGAGCTGGTCGGTCATTCCTCCGCTAAAGCACAACAAGGTGTCGAATCGCTCTACCCGTCACCACACCCCGTGCGCGTCATCCATTCCAAAGTCCAAGACCCCTCGAACGAAACGATGGACAAACCAAAATAATCGCAGCTCTCAACGCTGTTAAACTCCCCACCACCCAAAAATTCAGCGCCTTCATTGACTATCTCGAACATGTCGGGAGCATAAAGCAGGAAGTTCACTCCAGGATTGTCAGGGAATCTGAAACTGTTGTAGCAGTAGGCTCAGGGCAATGGCCCATGGATACGTAGCACAACACAGCTAGGCCTATAGGTATGATCGTCGGAAAACCGCAGGTCAAAACTTATCGTGAAGGCACGGAGTAATGAATTTAAAGCAGCGTTGTACTATGATTAGGTCTTAGGCCTTGAGAAGTTAAGATGCTGGACAGAGACTCACAGAAATTTAACATATTATCGAAGTTGACACGTCCTACAGTCACCACGGGGCCACAGTGGGTCAATGAGTGGTTTATAATATCCACTCCCTTAATCTTTTCACTTCCTCTCTTCGCCTTGCCACAACGAGGGCGACTTCTTCACCCCAAATGTCATCAGGATGTACGCTATGCTTAGCATCCCAACACTCGCGAACATGTTTTCCTGCCGAGTTCAATTCGAAAACAACGCAATTTTCAAGACTTAATGGCAGGTTTGGGTCCCAGCGGACAAGAGTCGGACGAGATGGAACATCATGTGGGGGGATAATAGATCGGCCGCGATGAATATCTTCAAAGATGAATGCAACGTCATCTTCATCTATAGGGAGACGGCTGTAAATAATTAGAGGAGGTTAAGGGAGATGAGGAAAGACACCCTTACTTGATTTGGTGTCCAGCGATTTTACTTTCGCGAAGCAACAAGTCGCGGTACAATCTTTCGTAAAGTTTCTTTCTGTTTTTGATAGGCAGGGGGTTTGGAATCGGTTTCCCGGATAGTTCGCAGATAATATATGTCGCAATGTTCAAGCCGAAAATGGCTGGTAGAGGACCCAACACGGGCAAAATCCTTATGCGGAAGTCATCGAATACACCCAGCTCTTCGACGGCACCTTTCTGGAATTCCTCTTCTGGGAGAGGGATGAGCTTGACGTCGCCAGGTACTTCAGTAGAGTAGACGACAGGGATGCCCGAGTCGACACCAAGGAGGCGGAGTCGTCGGCGAACAGACCGTGCGAGGGGGTCATAGATAGTAAAGGATATGTCCGAAATTTGTATACGTGTCGGGTCACATTTTGCGCCAGCCCCCATGGACGAGAATACCTAATTGAAACAAACTATGAGTAATGGGAGAAAGAAAGGACGACGTAGGCACCTTGATTTTGTTGTCGTAACAATGTTTCAGCAGGTCCACTTTTGTTTGAATATTGTCTATCGCATCTAAGAGACTATCAGCTTTCGAATTTGTCCTCGTGCCTGGTGTGACAAACCAATGACCCAGTCCACCCCTTCCAGAAGACATCCTCCTTCCTCTTTGCGCCAGACATCGATGCAGGAGTCAACTTCAACCCACGTCGCAATTTGCTTCAAGGCTTTTGCTATGCAGGTCACTTTGGGAGTTCCAACATCTGCCAATGTTGCTGTGGCATGTCGGTTAAGTGAGGAAAGCGACACATAATCGAAGTCAACAAGTCGAATTTTGGATATGCCACTGAGGTAACAAAATTAAGCATGTAGTCAATGACAGAGAAGTCGAAACAACTCACGACCGAACCAACATAACAGCGGCCCAACTACCGACTCCACCGCAGCCAATCACAGCAACAGTTCCTTGTCTAACCCTTTGCATCCCTTCCTCTCCAAAAAACGCGTAGTTCCGCGCTAATTGTTCTCGAATCAAGTTTTCATCATACACTGTAGTTCCTTGGCCTTCAGAAGAGTCCAGAGTTACGGGTTTATTACTCGTCGACAGTGAAGGTGAGACCCCAGCTTCGAAGTCTGTCTTATTTTCTGTATCTTGAGCAAAATCGTGAGCAGTAATTGAACGTTGAATCTCTTCAGCGAGCTGTCTCCGCTTGGTGCGGCGCCTGTAGTCGTTGTACACCTGCAATAAAGTTGCGGTAGCAAGAGAGGCGCCAATTGCGGTTATAATAAGTTGTGATCTAGGTGATATGTTCGATGCAAAGGTGGGCATGACGGTGGGTGTGGAAGACAGGCACCCTTTACGTAATTGGACTGTGAAGTGAACAACGTCCAGTAACTCCATTCAGATAGTACTCTCAAGGTTGTTTTTTGTCTCAAGCCACAATGGAACTCCAGCATGTAGAATCGCGAAAGAAATCCGTCGACTTATCAGGACCAAATCCGAGTCGAGACCGCGACCCAGATTCTTCACAAACACGATCCAGGGCTGCTGAGACTCCACAAAAACATGAGCTTAACACGGAGGAAACACCAGAAGAAAGAAATGACACCCAAGGAACTTCAACTTATGTTAAGCGGCGTAACGAGAAGCTTCTCGGTCGACTGCAGTTCCTCACTTTGTGTTGGACGTTATTTCTAATTGGATGGAATGACAGCTCCACTGGGCCTCTAATACCTCGTATTCGGGAATTTTATGGCGTAAAAGGATTTTCCCAGTCCACATATGTATCTTAATTAATATTTTTATTAGGTCGGATTTGTGGTAGTATCATTGATATTCGTCTTCGCATTCCTGGTGCGTAGTACTCCACCTATCGACGTTATTCACATAACTCGTCTTCTTGACCTACAGGGTTTTCTTATCGGTGCAATAGCCAATATATACCTGACCGATAGACTCGGCTTTGGAAAGGCACTCTAGATTTCTTCGAAAAGGTCCAATTTAACTTGTGTTCTGGGTATAGACCATCGTATTGGGTGCATTCTGTCAAATGATTGGCTACGGAATACAATCTTCTGCTCCCCCTTTTCCGATTTTCATCATGGCCTACGTTCTCAATGGATTTGGCCTCGCCCTCGAGGTCAGCTTGAATGACCATGTGAAGGATCCCATGATTTAGTCTACCCTCATATTCAGGACTCCCAATCCAACGGATTTGTTGCTGCGTTGACGCACAATGCTGAAACAAAAATGGGATTTCTGCATGCGGCTTACGGTGATAGGCCTGTAATCATAAACTTATGCGATTTTGCTAATTCCAGCATTTACGGCTGATTCAGGAATTGGGGCGTTTGCTTCTCCATTTGCGGCTACTCAATTCGCTCAGCTGCCAAGATGGTCATTTCACTTTCTAGTATCTCTTGGAATTACCATTACCAACGCGATATCCTTAATCGTCATATTTCGATTCAAAAAACAACATGGCAAGTCATACGTAGGAACCTAACTTCGAGTCTATTTGACCATGCCACGTTTTCCAGAATGTCTGGTATCCGCAGGAGAACCTGTATCCGAAAATACAACAGGGAGTGCGGAAGAACGTAGTAAGCCAAGTTTACAAACGGTCTTCAAGATGAAGGCCGTTCATCTTTTGGCCATTTTCGTGTTGATATACGTTGGAGTTGAGGTAACAATAGGAGGTTCGTAGAATCAAAAATCCAAATTCTCAGTTGTCAACGATAAATAGGTTGGATCGTGACTTTTATCATTGAACAACGTCATGGAGGGCCATCTTCAGGATACGTCTCTTCGGGATTCTTTGGAGGAATGTTGTTCAGTCCTCCTTCCATACTCGTATACTTAATCATCTGTTACATAGGTCTAACGGTCGGACGAGTCGCACTGTTATGGGTTAATAAATCCGTCGGAGAGAAACGTGTCGTATTCGTCTACACTCTCCTCTGCATCGGGTAATTTCCACAGTTACACAAACGCAGACTTGGATCTCACCGATCTGACAGTCTAGAACTCATCATCTGGTTTATCCCCTCTCTTATCGGCAACGCCGTCGCAGTTTCCATCATTGGCATGCTTCTAGGACCCATGTACCCTATAGCGATGAATCAGGCGTCCCGTGTCCTCCCACGTTGGATACTGACGGAGTCAATAGGCTGGATTGCAGGATTCGGACAAGCAGGCAGTGCCCTTTTACCCTTTTTGACAGGGGCGATGGCTTCGAGGGTAGGGATCGGGAGTTTACAGCCTTTGTGAGCAATCAGTATGCTTTCGAGCAGGTTGCTAACTTGCTGAAGGTTGGTTGCGATGATGGCCTTCATGATGGTTCTTTGGTATCTCGTTCCTGATCAAGTTCGGCATCCCGATTAAACCGGAGGCTTTTCCTGGAAGGATTAGTCTCCCCAGCCAGAAGACGCATTCATGTATCTCGGAATCAGCTTGTCTAAAAGTTTAAATTTCAAAACTATTGTGTTTGCTCCTCGAGAGTTACATAACTCCCGTTGTCTATTTCCCTGGACATGTTTTTAATACCCGGACTCGATCGAGGACTGGATCAGCCTCGAGGTAGCACCCTTTAAGCCACCTATCACGTTCGCCGTCCCCCATCCAGTGGTGAATCTTCTTTTCCTTCCGCTGCTCCTCCTCTGTCATGTCCGTGAACGAAGTTCGACCATGTAGCACTCTTCTATTATCGAATATAACTGCGTCCCCTTCCTCCAGCGTATATCTGAAAGTGTTCAGTTCATCTATTAGTAGGTCAGAAAAGCGTTTGAAGGCTGGATAAAACTCTGTCGGTGTGGAAAGCGGGAGTGGCGCTTGGAACGGGGGTGAATAATTGATATGACGAACTTCTTGACGTGCAGAAGGGGAAGATGGGGGTGCGAGTTCAATCGTGAAATGTTCTCGATGAAGATGGTGACCATCGTTAATGTAATGGAATGACACAGGGGTCCTAGTGAGTAAATTAAAATCAGCAGGATGTGTATCTCGCAGGACCTGGGCGGCGTGAAGTCCGTCTGCGAAAACAGAAGTCCCTCCAACAACTTTGTTTCGGAGGCAGTGAAGGATCTGGAACCTCGGGGGGTGTTCGAAATACCTGCGGGCGGTTTCAGAGAAGTGATACTATAAATTCGGAAACTCACAGCAGATCCATATGCAATCCTAATTCCAGATGTGTGTAGGCAATGTTCTTGCTGTCCTTCCGGTTGATGACGTCCCATACAAGCCCATAGAAAGTCGATCTCAATTCCCCAAACCTCTCTCCTAGCCTCTTCACCTCGCATCTTTCAGCACTGGTGTCTTCATTCGGTACACCACGTACAAACAGAAGCCCAGATTTCAGAAGCTGTTCCATAGCCCTAACCAATGCTCTATCAGAGGATAGAATATCCTTGTATGGGAGGAAAAAGGATGGTAAAGAAGAGATCGAATTCCGTGTCCAGCTCTCTTCTCTGAGGGTGTCATCGCAATGAAACCTTTCTTTTGATGCAGGAGTGGAATATCTTTCCAACCAATCTTTGTCGAACATACTTTTTCTCCCGTCCTTCCATAAGATCTCTAAACCGTGCTCGATGACACGGATGCCACCTTCGCCATCGATGGGAACAATATCAAGTGGAATATCGGAAGTGCTGTGTAGTTTCTGTCCCGTGGAAGGGTGTATTGATTCGGCAGATTGGCATGAGTCTCTCAGCCAGATATACGGAAATTTAGTGCTGTTCAACGCATGAATCGTGACGTTATCGGCAGACCTCGTCAAAGACGTCCATGATCTTTGACAACCTGACTTGAGCGACAAAGAAAACCGGTTAAACATATTCGTGGGAATCTCCCATGAACCTCAGTTACATATATGGAGGTCTGTCGGGAAACTCAAATTATTTTCATTTTGAATATTGAAGCTTGAAGCTAGATTCATTGGCTCGCAGCAGAAGGGAATGAGGGGGAAATGCTCCGAGATTTCGAGGCTGTACTATTTGTCAGCCAAATCATCATATATGAAGTTGTGTGATTGCAAACCGCTTTCTTTCTTCTAACCCTCATCTTTCTCCGGCGTTACAAACGTTCCAACCATGACTCCAATTAAAGTCAGGAAAATATGCTGCCGTCCGTTCCATTCTAGTTTCTAACCGTTCTCGCCTAAGCTGATACTTTTCAAACAGTTGGTGCTGGCTATGTCGGTAAGTGGTAACCTTCACGACGACACCTCGTATCCCGCCTTGTTCGTTTTAATGACCGCCATGCAGGAGGACCGACTTGCGCGGTCATCGCGTTGAAGTGTCCCGATATCCATGTGACGATTGTTGACCTCAACCAGCAACGTATTGATGCTTGGAACAGCAGCGACTTTACCCTCCCAATCTATGAACCCGGTTTGGAGGATGTCGTACGAGAAGCTCGTGACCGTAATTTGTTTTTCTCGACCGATGTCGATAAAGGCATCGAAGAGGCTGACCTCATCTTCGTATCGGTCAACACGCCCACCAAGAAAACTGGTGTTGGAGCCGGTTTTGCTGCTGACCTCAAGTACGCAACGCTCTTTGACAGCATAATTCGTATCACTAATTTTTCGACATCTCTCCCTTGCGTTTTAAAGCTATGTGGAGTTAGCCACGCGGCGCATCGCAAAAGTTGCAAAATCATCCAAAATTGTTGTTGAAAAGTCCACCGTCCCATGCCGCACTGCCGAGTCTATGCGCACCATTCTGGAAGCCAACTCAAGGGATGGTTGCCGCTTTGATATTCTTTCTAACCCCGAGTTCTTAGCAGAAGGATCCGCCGTTGTCGACTTGTTAAATCCCGATCGAGTGCTAATCGGATCTCTGCAAACCGAAGAGGGCCTTAGCGCCTGCTCGAGTTTGAAAGAAGTTTATGCGAATTGGATTCCGTAAGTATGTTTATCTTTTCTTAGCTTGTGATGCTAACTATTTCGCTACAGCCAAGAACGCATTCTGACCGTCGGTCTATGGTCTTCTGAACTCTCAAAATTGGCCGCGAATGCCATGCTCGCCCAACGCATCTCGTCCATTAATGCTTTGTCCGCCATTTGTGAAGTGACAGGTGCGAATGTCGACGAAGTGGCACACGCCATTGGCTACGACACCCGTATCGGGTCTAAATTCCTGAAAGCTAGCGTCGGTTTCGGCGGTTCTTGCTTCCAAAAAGATATCCTTAACCTTGTTTACCTGAGCGAGAGCCTGCATCTACCTGAGGTCGCGGCTTACTGGCACCAAGTTATTGAGATGAACAATCACCAGAAAAGAAGATTTTCGAAGAGGGTTGTGGATACTCTTTTCAAGACTATCACTGGAAAGGTTAGTTTCGGAACAAGGCCAATTAAGGGCATGTCGACTGACTACATTTTGAATCAAGCGTATTGCGGTTCTTGGCTTTGCTTTCAAGGCAGACACGGGCGATACCCGCGAGTCGGCTGCTATCACCCTTATTCGTGACTTCATGTCTGAAAACGCTTTTGTCAATATCTACGATCCTCAGGTTTTTCATGACCAAATATGGTGCGACCTTCAAGAGGCCAGCCCGCAGTTTCCCATTGATACCAGTACGCGGTGCCCCTCTATTCGCTAACACATGCTAAACTTCCCCGTTACAGTTAAGAAACGCGTCTCTATTTGCAACTCTGCGATGGAAGCTTGCAAGGACACCGAGGCTGTTGTGATCGCTACCGACTGGAACGAGTTCAAAGATATCGACTGGAAACCCGTCTATGATCGTATGAAGAAGCCTGCCTTCATTTTTGACGGAAGATTACTTCTCGATGCCGACAAGTTGAGGAAAATTGGATTCAACGTCTGTTCTCTTTCTTTCTTTTTTTTAATGAAAGCGTTCTTAATGCCTTAACTCGGTAGGTTACAACTATTGGACGGCCGTAGTGTTCTTCCTCAGCCGACCATTTATCACCGACGCCGATACCGACATATTCAAGTTACAACTTTAGATTTAGAAGGGCTTTCGAAGCGGCCTAGAACCAAATACATTGAAAAAGCAGATTTCTTGTACCACTAGTCTACTATTTTAGAAAACATCATTCACTACGAAGAACTCTATTTAGTGTAAAGTTGAAAGCGACGATGGGCAAGAATGGTGGCGCCTCTTTGCGTGGTTCAAAAGAGTCCACCTTGAACGTGGTCCGGTTCTTGCTGCCACTGGTTACATAATGGTCCTCTTCTCTCAACTGGATTCCATAACGCTTATTGGTGATAGTAAGAAGAAAACTTGTCCTGCTTCTTATATTCCACCTTTCTACTATTACACTTACCTTGACGTGCACGACTCCCCTTGACATCTTTTATGTAAGCCGACGAACACGACGACACCGAGAAGTATGATAGGATTCCTTGATTTGGTCCCTTATAGTCTTTGAAGATTTCTTGAATGCGCTGAGGCAGTTCGTCAAATAAAAGGTCTTCACTGCCTCCATGTCTGAAGGGCTGTCAGAAAATAATCAGTCTGGGGGAAAAAAAACGAAAGACGCTGAGATCACCAACCATTTTAGGCTGTTGCCTTCCCGACTTGCGATTCGTGAAGTGTTTCGCGGAAAAAATTGGCCTAAGATCAGGTATGTATGGAGCTTTGGCGTTTGATCATGATCCGTCCCTCATCAGATGACCAGATACAACATTGAACCCTTCTTCGCTGTTACTTAAACGAAGAGGTTCACTCAGAATGAATCTTACTCCGACAAACGTTGGAGAGTAGTTGGGCGGCTAACTGTAGTATGTTTCAGTGAATTCTTGAAACACACAGTATATTGATATGATTTTGTTACCTTGGCAGAGTGGCATATCGACTCGTTGATTACAGTTCTCGGATCGCGAAACTCATGAAACCAGACCTGTA
>Ga0307517_10003764_pt1 | contig 23588 bp, 21 predicted proteins | sample 23_EM_MG_FD_194515 | JGI IMG/M metagenome (GOLD analysis project Ga0307517, IMG submission 194515) | Populus trichocarpa ectomycorrhiza microbial communities from riparian zone in the Pacific Northwest, United States - 23_EM | ecosystem: Host-associated > Plants > Roots > Unclassified | place...
ATCTGACTCAGAGACAGTGGCGGAGCTGAAATCAAATCAAATAAACCAAATATAAATCAACTAAACATAGGAGATCCTGCACTGCCCGCTCCTGTGTACCGTTACCGGAACATGTACACATGTTACACAAAGGCCTTAGCGCCTTCAGTCATCCCACACTCCTCAGTAGTCCAAGCCACTGCCGTACCCTTGTCGCTCTTCGAACCATCAGTGTATATCAGAAGGAGATCAGGAACCAGGACCGCATCCTCGTAGGCCTCATAAAAAAGCCTCGCAGCCAGTTCCTTCCCCTTCGACACATTGAAGCTCGGCACTGTTGTGGCAACTTTGTCCGACAACATCGGGTAAGCCAACATACCTTCTACTTCCCAGTCGCCCCGAATCGCACCAAACCACGGATGGTCATCACAATATCGGTAATTAATCATGCGACTAAAACATCGTCTCTGAATATATCGACCCTGTAACTGTACTGGAGGCGTCCCGAATTCTGCAAGCATAATATTGGTAGCAAGCTTAATAGGACACCTGAACAGGGATCGAAGGCAATCGTTGACGTGAACCTGAATTCGTTTCACATACGACGAAAAGTCGGTTACAAATTCAAGTCCAAAGTAGACGGTCGGTAGGTAGGCAGCCTGAAACAAACGGTAAGTGCACCATGCATCCAGCCCTCCATCACTCCCAAACCTTCTCCCCAATGCGGATATCCTCCTCCTAACACCCAAACCCCTTTCCAACCAATAAGATACATGAGAAGACATATTAAGAAAAACATTAAACCTATAACCAAGAACCCTAAGATCCTCCACAGGCGTTAGTATCTCTCCATCAATATCCAAATCCTCCCACGTAGTTCCACCAAAACCAATCCACTTAGTCTTGATCGTGCTAAACCCCATCTTTCTACCCCTAGCTATTCTGTCGCAGTCCTTGAATAACTCAGCCATAGTGTACCTCGTGAGATCCCTGCTATCGGAAGCAACAAGGATAACTCCATCGTCCACATAACTGCTAACCAGAGTGCGAACCGAAGGGGAGTACCGAAGGCGAGGCTCAAAAATGTCTGCGACATATGCACCAAACAAAAAGGGGGATAATGGGGACCCCTGAGGGATGCCACAGTTGACAAAATACGGCCTCGATATCCGACCGTTGAACCTGAACCTAACCACCCGGCGTCCAGCCCACCTCCTAACCCAACGTATCAGGTTGGCAGGGCACTCCCGGGCAGCCAGAAAATCACACAGCAGGTCAATGTCAATATTATCAAAACCACCCTCGACGTCCATAGATAGCATGGCACACTTGAAACCCTCGTTGTGTCGTAAAAACTCGAACACAACAGACATAGCGTCATGGACACCACGCTTGCGTCTAGACCCAAATTGTGTTTGGCCCAGTACCACATGCTCGGCAATCCTAAGCAGGACAATCCTTTCCACCACCTTAGCAATAGTCGGTAGTAGATGAATCATACGCCAGCTTTTCACAACGTCATAACGGGGTTTGTCCGCCTTCGGTATAAGTACAACCTCAGCAGAGTGCCAATCAGGGATGTCGTTTGTCAAACCATAGTCAACAAGCCGCCTCAAACAGTCGAGTTTCACGTTCAACCAATATCTAATGAACGGATACCCTATGTCATCAAGACCAGGACCGGTATTCGTCGGGCTCCGCTTGACAGCAGATTCCAACTCGCAGGCAGGGCCCATCTCAATCTCAGAAGGTTGCCATGGTAATTCTCCACCAGGGCGCAACTGTGCAGCGATAAGGTCGCTAATATCGGCGTGGCGATTGACAATCCTTCCATCAGAGTCCATCATAGAAGGAAGTGTCCGCCTCGATTCCAGTTGTCTGGCAAGTCTGAAGATAGCAGGATCTCCGGCCTTCTCAATCGTGTCCCGAATAAAATCCCGTCGGGATCTTAACAGCATGGCCCTGTAAACTCGTCGAACAATATTATATTCGTCCGAAGCCGTCGGCAGCCGTCGTTTAATCCGTCACATGCGATTTAAATCGGAACGAATGCGTTGCAAGTCGGGGTTCCAAAAGGGGCACCGGCCGACATTCCTCCCAGACCTCGGAAGTGCGTCCACACCACTCCTCAGTCTCTCCCACATCTCACCCTCACTACCCGAATCGACGTGTTCCAATATATCGTCACAATCGGATGTCGAAACATTCCTCCAGGCTGGTCGTCGTCTAACCATATCCGTCGGCTCATCCACCTCCAGCCTCGCGATAACGGCAACATGCTCAAGGCCAGCTTTCCCATCGTACGAAACCCTCGTAGCTGACCGCCCGATAAACAGATCGATGGCGCTAATATTCCGAAATGTACAGCCGATTGGAGGATGTACTCGAAGACCATTCCGATCGCAAAACCGGGTCAACCACAAGCCATGACAGTCAGCGATATTCATACTGCCTTGCCTCGGGTTAGGGCTCCACGAGTCGTGTTTGGCATTGAAGTCGCCCATGAGGAAATCGCAACCATCCCATGTCGTTTCGTAACCACACCACTCGAGCCTATTCGTTTTTGGAGGAACGTAAACACCGCCGATCCGTCTCTCCACCCCACCCACATTATACATAATCACACAGGTCACCATGTCGTGCAAGTCCACCAGGAACAAACCCGACAATGATGACCGAACAAACACCTCAACACCAGACGCCTGAACAAAAGAAAACAAATCAAAATCCACATGCTCATGTACAACACCACCCCCGTCCGCCTTCCGGGGGGGATCAACTATAAACAATAAATCAACAAAGGAAAAAACATCCATCACCAACGAACGGTTAGCCCTGCTCCGTCCAACATTAATCGATAATGTTGTAACAAACATTAGGCCTGAATGGCCGACGAGGTGATATCGGAATCAGAGGCACGCCTCTTAAGAATGCTTCTGGGGGGCGCAGTCAAGCCCAAAGAAAAGCCCATAGTCTCATCATCATCGATGGTCTTAATGGGGGGCTCGGTCGACGGGCCAGCCGAACTAGATGGCCTAAAGGCCTTGTTAATTCTACCGGAGGGGGCCGGTTCCACAATCTCGGTAATACGGGAGGGGCCAGCCTGCTCGTAAGCATCAACAGCCTTACCTTTCCCTTTCCTGTCAACCTTAGGCCGAACAACCTTAGCCTTGGGCAGAGCGCTGTCAGTCATGCCCCTTCGGTGGTCAGCACGTCTGTCAGCATATTTCATGCCCTCCACCTCCACAGTCAGTCCCTTAGCAGAAACCTCCTTCTCCACCATCACTTCCGAAGTGATATCAACATTGACCCCACGACGACGACGACGTTGACGATTCCTGGACCTGTCGGACACACCCGTAACAGACATGTCATCGGCGACGATAGGGGACCCAGCACCGGCGGGGGCAGGGGAAGAGCCTGAAGCAAAAACCACCGGGCACCTGTTATAGCCAGTGAAATGGTCGGATCTCTCGCATAGCATACACCTACGTACAGTGTGGCTACATGATTGACCGTTTTCACCCGGGCAGTTAAGTTGCCCACACCTGTGGGACTTCGACAAATGATCCCCAAAACAAAAACGACATCGGGGAGGAAACGCACACAACATCTCAACATGACCTACCTGAAGGCACTTGTTGCAAAATGGGGCCGACCGGTGTTCCTCAAAGAACCTAGCATTCTGGGATTTGCCAAACAAAAACACCCGTCCCGAAGAGAGGATCCGATCACTGGCATCATTGCGTTCCAGAGTGAACCTAATGCCGCATGAGGTGGCGCCTGCCTGTTTCATGGCGTATACTGACCCAAGCATGTTGGGTCGACCGGCGGAGATAATTCCCGGGTTTGACCCCTCGATGTCGGTCCGGAGGCCATCAAAGGCCCTATTGCCGGTCCAATCCTCAGGTTTCCAAATCGAGCCCCTACCAGTAGGAGCCAGGGGAACGCCGGAGACCAAAATCTTAACCTTTGCCACATCCTTATGAAAGGCAAAGTTCGTCAAACCAGAGGGGCCAAGTTCCCGAATAAGGGTTGAACGGCACCGTTCCAGCCGATCCCAAACCTGCGTGGCAGTATGTTCCGCCAGCGTCAAGTAAATGCACCCAATCTCAAGCTTGGAGCGGGCTTCCCGAATGTACGGGGTCTTGTCAACAACCTTCCCAAGATTGCTCAAGGTCTGGTTCATGCGGATACGGATAGCCTCGGGGGTAACCGGAAGCTGTGTCCGTTTGCCGGCGTCAAAGCGCATGGTAATGTGGCGCTCGCGGGCATCGGGGGAGGGGCAGGACGTGGGAACCCTGGTCCGGGAAGGACCCGGAATAACAACGACCGGGGGCGGAGGTGGCACCAACCGTGACCTAACTTGACGACCTGGCCTGGTTGTGTACGGCACTGGGGGAGGGGGAGGGGCAGCCGCAACTCGACTATACATAGCCGCTCCAGTCGGAGGGAGCAACACCGGAACGACAACGGCAGGAGGGGCTGGGGCCGGCGGGGTATCAGGGCCAACAACACGACTCCTCCTCTTTCCACCTCGACGATGTCTCTTCCCGACCTTAACAAAACCGACGGCGGGGGCTTCATCAAAGGTAACCTTCTTATCACCAGGAGGAGGCGTCGCACCATCATCAGCAGGGGGGGGGGGGGAGGGGGTAACATTACCGTTCATGCGCTTAGCAGCTTCAGCACGAACTGATGTCCGGATATTCTCCCTCGAGCACCAGACAGGTTCACCCCTGCCAATCGTCAGTTCGGCCTCATGGGCCACCGTATCCCCTTCCAACCTGGCCACGACAGCCTTCAACAGCTTGATTTCCCCTTTCAGAGAAACAATCTCATCCAAGCAGTTGTTCTGTTGCTTGCCCAGACGCTGTATGTCAGCAGCAACCTCCTCAAGGCAACCGTATGTTTCTTTCCCCCCAACCAGCGCATAAGTCCGGCAACCGTCGACCATGGAGGCGTCGTCAGAATCGGAAGATGATGCAACCGATCCGTGGGAGGAGGAGGGCGAAGACGAAAGGGGGACCGCATTACCGGAACGGATATCCTCAAGACCACTCAACAGAGCAACGTCAACCTGCGAAGGCGACCGATAGCTCATGGTAAGAGGGAGGGCGGGAAGCGACGAAAAGGTCGGGGTGGCCAAAGGCGACAGGCTGCGGGTAGCCGATCGTGGCTGAGCATCGGTGGCGTACCTAGAGTCGCCAATACCTGTGCCGTTAGTGTTAGACCCACCACCCAAGACCATAGGGGTATCGCGAACGATAACCGCCGACGACGGAACCACCTGACTAGTGGTTAAAGGAAGGGGGGAAGGGGAGTCTCTCTTGGGGGGGGTGTTGCCCCGAAGCGCCTTAGTGTAAGCAATGAACTCATGGTGTCTTTTGGACACAGGAACAAACGCGCGGCGGCCAGAGGGAATGGTGGAATCCGGGGCGAAACCAGAGCCAGCACCAGGACGGGACCAGGGGGGAACAAAGGGGGGCGGGGACGAAACCTGAGTGATCCGATCCTCAGGGCGGATGTCACCTGCAGGAGGTGCATAGTCTTCGTCCGACGATCGGTCCAATCGGAAGTTGCTATACAGCTTCCGCTCACCAGAAGAAAGTCGCTCAACAGGGGAGGGAAGACGCCGTTGGCTATCGTCAACCTCGACCACCGAAGGAACGTACAGGGGGTCCTGAGATCGGTCCTCGTCAATGGACGGCCAGGATGCAGATGGGACCATGGGATCAGACGCCATAGTCGAATGAAAATCCGAGCTCACCGCCTGGGAGCTGGAAGGGGCGAAGGACTGGGAGGAGCCCTCGGGGGAGTGAAAACGGGCGTAAAAACCCAAAGTAGAGGTGCGGTCGACGTGGCAACGCGCAGAAGTGGTGTCACCAGCAATGCAACAGCCACGAGCAGCCATGATGCCAGTGCAAACGGACTCAACAGAGTCAAACGAACGAAGATCGAGGTGAGCAACTATTGCTCGAACCTCAGAAGTAAAGAAAAGGGAGTCATTCTGACATCCCGAAACATGAACAAAGTAAAGGCCAAGATAGGCCCCACCCGGCGCAGCGTAAGAAAGCTTGACAGCCGGGATAAGACCACGGCCATCAGAGGTATTCATCCTGCCCGGGACAATCTGGGTGCCCGGAGCAGGGGAAGGGGAACAAAGAGGAGGGGGGGCAACAGAGTCACCCATCGTGAAAGTTCACCTGTAGCAAAAGGCCAGGCGAGCCACCAAAGAAAAATTCACCGGTATTAAAAGCCCGGCGAGCCACCAGCAGAATACTGCCCGAAGGCCAAAAAGCTCCGACCGCCCGAAGGCAAAAGAGCGCGACCGTCAACGAAGTGTGTTCACGATAAAAGCGTGGTGTTGAGGGTGGCGAAACCGTGTGTTCTGATTGGTTGTAACAGACGGTCAGGAAAATAGAGGAGAGGAAGCATGGCTTGCTTGGTGAGTATGATAATATATGTATTATATCATATCATATAAGAATCTACAATGAAAGAGCTCTCAAATTGTAAACATCGTTACACCAGTCAAGGAGATAGAAGAAAGTGATAAAAAGTAAAGTTTATAATCGCGGAACAGGAAAATATACACCCCTAGCAAATATACAGTTCGCTGCTGATTGGTCGGACCTCAGTAACCCTGACCTACGAGCCAACCGATGGGGACTGTATATTTGCTGGGGGTGTATATTTTCCTGTTCCACGATCGTATAGGTAAATAGTTATTTAAGTAAGGAGCAGACTCTTGGATGGACCCTATGAGCAAGAGAGTCACGTGTCACCGGATGCCAAGAGAGGCTAGGTTTGCCACTCATATCCTAGAAATGCCCTTCGTTAAATCCACTAAAAAGTGCACAAGAAGGTCACTGTCACCCCCGCATTACTCGGAGTGAGCCTAGCGTCTCATTGCGGACGCCTCCCACAACCAAGGAGTACGCCACCATAGCCCCCCGCCTAAAAAATGGAAGTCTCTGGTGCCCATGTTAGAGGACCGCCAGCGTGGAGGTTGAATTACCGAATCGGCAGCGGCTCCTTCGGAGATGTATTCTTAGAGAAAGTCCAGCCCAGTGGGAAGGAGTCACCTGAGTTATGGGCCGTGAAGAAGATATCACAGACCTTGTCACACTTCCCAGCCGAACACCATCAAGCTCAAATCCGGAATTTACAGGCATTATCAAATGTAAGCTTTGTCCAAGCTTGTGCCTCTCCATAACTCTCTTAGTCTTAGTAGATTCCTGCAAGGTTTTGTCTAACGTTTGCACAGTACGAATGGTTCGTCAAATTCCACGCCTCCTATTTGGACGCTGACTACGTGTACATCGCTACGGAGTATATCACTACAGGGGATATCTCGAAGACCTTTTTCAATGACTATCGCTGGAACGAAAGTGATACAAGGGTAGTAATCGAGCAGTTGCTCCATGGATTGGTAGTAATGAATAAAGAAGGTATCATACACTGCGATCTAAAGCCTGAGGTCTGCGCCCTCCCTGGCCTAGATTACCATGGTCTAAACCTAATAGTCACTAGAAAATATTCCTCTGCCTTCCGGAGGATGGGACCCAGATTCTCCGCGTAAAACTCGGCGGCTTTAGCATATCAAAGCATATCTCACCCTCTGATACTTCTACTTACGTCAGGACTACTACTGGCACCCTGGCCTACATGGCGCCAGAAATGCTAGACACGTCGATACCCATGACTGACAGGGTAGATGTCTGGTCCCTCGGGTGTGTCTTGTACCGGATGTTCGCTGGCGGCTCCCTATTCAATTCCGGGTTCGGGTCGCTTAAGCACGCTATAGCTTCAGTCGCCCCCACCCCTGTGGCCGAAGACGCAGGCCTCAGTGTCTCCTGCCTGGGCTTCCTCAATGACGTTCTACGACCGAGTGCTGAGGATCGACCGAGTGCTGAGGATTGCCTCAAGAATCCCTGGATCCTGAGTAAGGCTTCAGGATTGGAGTACTCGATTGGATGGGACCTGTACAACAGGTTGTCTAGGGTTCGGCTTGGAGCACCCCATGTAGATTCATTCACGCATACGATTGCCGATGTGGCAGCAGAAGAAATGGATGTCTCTGGTGCCCCTATTGTGGAGCTGGCGGCTTGGAAGTTGGATTACCCAATCGGCAATGGCTCCTTCGGAGATGTATTCTTAGAGAAAGTCCAGATCGGTGGAATGGAGTCCCCCGAGTTATGGGCCGTGAAGAAGATATCGAAGACCTCTCCGGTCCTCCCTGTCAAACGCTATCAGGCCGAAATCGAGAATTTACGAGCATTATCAAACGTAGGTGTGGTCCAAACTTGTGCCTTTTCGTATGTCGGTTTGTTTTGGTCGATTCCAGTGAGGTTTCGGCTGACATGTGCATAGTACGAATGGTTTGTCAAGTTCAACTCCTCCTTCGAGGACGCTGATAGTGTGTACATTGCTATGGAGTATATCGCTATAGGGGATATCTCGAAGACCTTTGTCAATGGTTATCGGTGGAACGAAAGTGATACAAGGGTGGTAATCGAGCAGCTACTCCGCGGATTGGTGGTAATGCATAAAGAAGGTATCACACATCGCGATCTGAAGCCTGAGGTCTGCACTCTCCTTCACCAATAGCACTTCCATGAAAACTTAATAGTTACTAGAACTTATTTCTCTGCCTCCTAGGGGGCAGAACCCGGGCTGTCCGTGTAAAAATTGGCGACTTTGGCGCATCCAAGCGCATCCCACCTTCCAATGCCTCCACTTACCTGAAGACCACCACTGGCACCTTGGCCTACATGGCGCCAGAGGTGCTAGACACGTCGGTACCCAAGACCAATAGGATAGATATCTGGTCGCTCGGGTGTATCATATACCGCATGTTCGCGGGCTGCCTGTTATTCAAGGACATCCCCGAGGTATATAGATATACGGTAACTGCGCCGTCACTGCCCCCGGCGGTCAGAGACGCAGGCTTCAGTGACTCCTGCATGGATTTCCTCCGTGACGTCCTACAACCGAGTCCGGAAGACCGGCCGAGCGCTGAGGGCTGCCTCGAAGCTGCATGGATGATGAACAAAGTTCCTGGATCATACTCTATTGGGGGGGACCTCTATGAGAGGCTCTCTGAGCTTGAGCTTGGAGCGCCTAATATAGAAACCTTCTCGGAAAGGGTCGCCAATCGTGCGGGCGGATAACACCTGTGCCGTGCGGGAAGTCTGTCGACACCGGTGACGCCAGTGAGAACGGGTGGACGAGTAGAGGAGACCTTTTGATCGTAGGTGAACCCTTGGCTTACATTAGGTCATCAAGGAGAGGCGGGGTGCAAGGATGGGGCTGGCTTGTATGTTTTTTGGACTTTTCATTTCCCCTTCTTTTCCTGAATCTGTTCATGTCAGGAGTCTATAATAAAGGGACAATTTGGTACTGTGTTCCCTCTGAACTGCCAAACGAGAGAATTGTGGATGGCAGGGTTCTTGGGGAACGGTTCCCGGATTTCAGGTTTGTCTATTTTTCTATAATAATATTGAACACATTTTGTCCATTACCAGTACCTGGACTTGGAGTAAGTTATGTGCCATATATCCTAGTTTTTGGTAGATAGTGGTATAGCTCAATTCGAGAGCATGGACGGCGGCCTGGGATTTTGGTGTTATTTTCTTAATGTCTGGTGGGGAATGAAATGTAGGCTAAGCGGTCTACCAGGGTTATGGGAGGTGAATGTTTTTCAAATTCTGAGAGTTATACTCTGCGGGAAATGATTGAAGGAGAGTGAAGGAGAAAAAGGGAAAGAAAGGAGAAAGGAGAACCGGATCTTATTCTTGTTTTTCATCTTTTTTAGGCAAGAGATGTTTTTACAATGATGTTATTAGACGCTTGAGATGTTAAAGACAAGTACATTAGCAAATTTTTTTGCAGAGTTGTATGATAGTATAATAATGTTTTCTTGCTAGTGTTGGTACACTAACAGAACCAAAACACCATCCTAGGATGCACTATGCACTGGAAATCCTACTAGTTGAAAAGTAGTCTAAGTAGGTGAATGTAAAGGGGTCTTGGCACTGCATCAGCAAAAATAATACCATGCGTTCTGTGCGTTCTGTGCGCCTGATGCAATTGACTCAGGAAGGCAAATTGCCATCAGCAAAAATAATACCTTGCGTTCTGTGCGTTCTGTGCGTCTGACGCACCTGACGCTGGAACGCAAATCGCGAACCAGGACGCAACCACCCTACCACACAATGCGCCTGACGCAACCTGACGCAGCACCTAATCCTCAGGACGCACCAGACGCAGCACCTAATCCTCAGAACGCACCAGACGCAGCACCTCATCTTCTGGATGCAACCCGACGTCGGACCTCCTCTTCAGGATACAGTGCATTCAGTACTCATCTTCCTGAAATAAGCGAACTTGAAGGGTACCCCCTTTACTTTTCCTGACCAGGGTCACAATAGATTTCATGCTCTCAGTGTATTAAATATACTACTACGAGTGTTCTATTGTTCTAATATACAGGACTGCTCATGATACTCATATGCAACCCCTCAGGCAGCCCTACCCGGGACTCGACCTTTACCCGGTACTCAACACCCACCCGGGATACTGTAACTTCATGAATAAAAGTCGTGGGGGAGAAGATCTTATATTATTCAAGTTGTCAAGCTGGCGTCGAGGCCAACAACCTCCCGCAATCAGATCGAGGATCGGAGCCGTGGTTGTGGAGGAATCTGTCATCGAGTTCAAGTTCTGGGATGGCCAGGACTCCATTTAGCCCGGTAACTTCATGAATAAAAATCGCGGAGGGATGGACCTTACACCATTAGGAAGCTGGCGTCGAGCCCAACAATCCCCCGCAATTAGATCCAGAATCGGCCCAGTGGTCGTGGAGGAATCTGACATCAAGCTCTGGGAGCACCAGGGTATCTATAAAGACAACTCTCACAAGGATCAGCGATCTCCTGAGTTCTGATGCGACAGAGACGTCCTTTATACCGCTGCGTAGCTGGCGTCGAGCCCAACGATCTCCCGCAATCAGATTCAGGATCGGAGCAGTGGTTGTGGAGGAATCTGCCATCGAGTTCTGGGATCGCCAGAGTACCTATATAGACAACCCCCACAAGAGTCAGCGATTTTCTGAGTTTTGATGCGACAGAGACGTACCTTATACCGCCGCGTAGCTGGCGTCGAGTCCAACAACCTCCCGCAAAGAGCAGCCAAATCCGTCCACCGGTTGTGGAGTAATCTGCCATCGAGTAAAATATCGCCAGGGCTACTATAAAGATCCTCTCCACAGAAGACAGCCATTTCCTGGGTTTTGATGTGACAGAGACGTACCTTATACCGTTGGAAGGCTGGCGTCAGGCCCAACAACCTCCCGCAAACGGAATCAAAATCCGTCCAACGGTTGTGGAGATATCCGCCATCGAGTAAAGTATCGCCAGCTTGATACCTGATACACCCTGCACAGAAGACAGCGATTTCATGGGTTTTGATGCGACAGAGACGTCCTTTATACCGCTGCGTAGCTGGCGTCGAGCCCAACGATCTCCCGCAATCAGATCCAGGATCGGAGAAGTGGTTGTGGAGGAATCTGCCATCAAGCTCTGGGAGCGCCAGGGTATCTATAAAGACAACTCTCACAAGAGTCAGCGATTTCCTGAGTTCTGATGCGACAGAGACGTCCTTTATACCGCTGCGTAGCTGGCGTCGAGCCCAACGATCTCCCGCAATCATATTCAGGATCGGAGCAGTGGTTGTGGAGGAATCTGCCATCGAGTTCTGAGATCGCCAGGGTACTAGTATCTATAAAGACAACTCTCATAAGGGTCAGCGACTTCCTGAGTTTTGATGCTACAGAGACGTTCTTTATACCGCTGTGTAGCTGGTGTCGAGCCCAATAACCTCCCGCAATCAGACCCAGGATCGGAGCAGTGGTGGTGGAGGAATCTGCTATCGAGTTCTGGGATGGCCAACACCCCACCCCATTCAGCCCTGTAACTTCATGAATAATATCCCTCTGGAGATGAATCTTATACCGCTAGATAGCTGGCATCGAGCCCAGGAACCTCCAAGTGTCGAATTCAGGATTGATTGTCTGGCTGTGGTGGAGTGTTGCAGCTGTGGCCCGGGAGTGTGGATGTTGAGTGTTGTGATGAAAAGAGTGTCGCGTCGCGTCCAGTTTGAGGCTAAGTGCTGAGAAACCACCAGGCACTATGCTAGACTTGAGAGTATTATGGCTATCACTCGGTTTCAGACTGGAGTGAGCTGGCATTTTCACTCATTCAAAGATGATGTTCTGAAAATAGAACTCTGAGTGCGAGTGTGACTCGGACTTGGAGTCTTTAGCGCAAATTTAAGATTAAGGGTATGATGGCTTTCTCACCAGGCGCCAGCACTAACCATATTTTCTTTGCCAAGAAATACTCCTTGTTCACATCCGGGCTAGTAGAAGACAAAGAATGCTGAACGGAGAATCAGGGGTAGTGGTGAATCCTGATGTGCGATGGTGTTGAGGTTTATGTCAGAATGCATGGGAGGCAGGGTTGCTTCGTTGGATGTGTCCGGACGGAACCCAGTGTAGGCAAGGGTCTCCGGACGCACCTGACACAACAAGATGTGGTCTATAGGTACAGGACGCACAGGACGCACAGGAGGCAGGGTCCAGGCTGAGAGAGTCAGGACGCAACATGACTGGATCTGACGCAGGCCACTTTTTTGTTGATGGCAAATCAAGACGCAACCACCCTACGACACAATGAACCTGACGCAACCTGATGCAGCACCTCATACCCAGGATTCACCAGAGGCAGCACCTAATCCGCAGGACGTACCAGAGGCAGCACCTAATCCTCAGGACGTAGAAGACGCTGCACCTAATCCACAAGATGTCACCTGGCATCAGACCACTTCTTATAGATACAGAGAATTTAGTACTTATCATCCTGAGATAAGCAAACTTGAAGGGGCTCCCCTTTACCTTTTCCTGACCTAGGTCACAATAGATTTCATGCTGTCAGCATATTAGATTTACTACTACTAGTGTTCCATTGTTCTAATATATAGGACTGATCATAATACATATAAGCAACCTCTCCCCTACCCGGCACCCTGTGATTATATGAACAAAGATTGACGAGGGATGGACCTTTTATCATTGTGAAGCTGGCATCGAGCCCAACAACCTCCAGCAATCAATCAGGATTGGTCAAATCGTTGGGGAGGAATCTGCAATTGAGTTCTGGGATCGCCAGGGTACCAATAAAGACACCTCTTACAAGGGTCTGAGAATTCCTAAGCCTTGATGCGACAGGGAAGTACCTTATACCATTACGTAGCTGGTGTCGAGCCCAACAACCTCCCGCAAAGAGCATCAAAATCCGTGGAGGTGTTGTGGAATAATTTGCCGTTGAGTAAAGTATAGCGAGCTTGATACCTAAGACACACTCCACAGAAGAGAGCGAATTCCTGAGTTTCGATGTGAGAGAGACGTACCTTATACTGTCGGATAGCTGGCGTTGAGCCCAACAGCCTCCGGCAAACAGAATGAGAATCTATCCAGCGGTTGTGGAGCAACCTGCTGTCGGGTAAAGGATCGTCAGAGATACTATAAAGATCCTCATTACAGAAGAGAGTGATATCCTGGGTTTAGATGTGACAGAGATGTATCTTATACCGTTGTATAGCTGGTGGTGAGCCCGCCAACCCCCTGCAAACAATGTCAGGATCCGTCAGGCGATTGTTGAGTAATGCACCATCGGGTAGGAGATTGCCAGGTCTAGTATACATATTGTTCGTTACAGGGCCTCCGGGGCCCCGAAACCGGCGGGCCCCCACCTCAATTCCCCGCCCCACCCCGGTCAATGGCCCGGGGCGGGGTGTTTTTTTTTCCAACCCCTGCCCCTGCCCCTGTCCAGGCCCCCGCCCCATTCAATGCCCCGAACAGCCCCCCGTCAATGAACTTTCTCCGCCCAGGCCCCCGCTTTTTCGTATATTCCCCTCTCGATCATTGCTCTTTTGATACATGATTGAGTAATTGTATGAGCATATACACGTCCCTGGCATGAATGGACCGAACACCGCCAGGGTTACGGGAGCTGAAAGCCCTTTGCCAAGGAGCCCCCTGGTGTTCGGTCCATTCATGCCAGGAACGTGTACCAAAAACCACATACCTCAAAGGATATACGGGCATTTATTTGCATGGAATGATTCATACAATATGAACCGGAATAATTCATAACACTGATTGGACGTCCGAGTTGCCTAGTCTAGTAACGTATATTGTCTCAGCAGGCCATACGCCTAATTCATAAGCCCAATTCATACACTCTATTCACAGGTTCAAATCATATGCCCAATTCATAAGCCTTATTCATCCGCTGGTGTCATATGCCCAAATCATACACCCAAGCCATCCGCTCAAATCAAACCCCGAAACCATACGCCCAAGCCATACGCTCAAATCATATGCCCAAACCATACGCTCAAATCATATGCCCAAACCATACACCCAAACCATACGCTCAAATTATACGCTCAAATCATACGCCTAAACCATACACCCAAACCATATGCCCAAATCATACGCTCAAATCATACGCCCAAGCCATACGCCCAAACCATACGCCCAAGCCATACGCCCAAGCCATACGCCCAAGCCATACGCCCAAGCCATACGCCCAAATCATAACCACAGTCGTGCTATGGAGTTACTGTGTTCAGAGTCCATATAGCGAAATGGTGAGGTTAAAGAAAGAGTGTATTTATAGCAATAAGAGTTCTATAAAAGGTAATTATGCTAAGTTAGATGTGACTCAGAGGTTTGAGTTAGTCGTATGATTTGTGTAAAAGTGAGAAAAGACTGCCCCGTCCCCCCCACCACATGGGGACAACACCATGGAGTAATAGCAAACAAGAAGAATGAAAGTCATAATAGTTGAAAAAAGAGGTGAATTAAGAGAAAGAAAAAGACAATCCCCGAATATGCTTGGGTGGTAGCGCTCCCACCAGAACTAGCTCCTGCCCTCCCACCACCACCCTCGGAGCCCGTCGGCATCCTACCGCCACCACTGCTCCAACCACTCCCACCAGGGCCCCCAGAACGCCCCAGACCGCCTACAAGCCCCACTCCAACCACTCTGACCCCTACCACGAGTCGGCTGAACTGGCGTCTGCGGGGTACGACTACTAGCCCCAGCCCCAGACGGCCCTGTTCCTGTGGGGTGTGCAGGTGTGCCTCCGACGGCCTCGGTCACCACCCTACTACTACTGCCACCACCCCCCCCAGTACCCACATGCCCGGTATCATGGTCTCCCTGGGCACCTCTCGCATCACCTTCCTCGCTACCACTTCCATCTCACATACCAGAACCCACACCCCCAACCAAATTTCCTTGTGTAACAACTCCCCCAGCACCCCCCGTAGTACCACTACCACCAGTCTGGCTATTACTCCCAGGGCCACCATACAAGCGACGGCGTACAGGTGGACGAGGGTTATCGCTGTCGTCACTGTGGCTGTCACTACCGTTATTGGCAGGGGGTGAGTGATGGGAAGAAGCTCCCTGACGACGGGAGGGGCACCACACCGAGGAGGTGCACACCCAGGAGGCGGAGGGGGAGCGCGCCCAGGAGGAGGAACACCCGCAGGATGAGGAGCACCACAGGGATGAGGAGCACCACCGGGACAAGGAGCACTACCGGGAGGAGGGGGAGGAGGAGGTGCATCCCCGGGAGGAGGAGGAGGAGGAGGAGGAGAAGGAGGAGGTGCACCCCTGGGAGCACCGCCGTCCTCATTTAGATGACGTCTCATCTCTTCCCGAGTGGCACCATCTGGCTGGCCAGCCATAATGTTCATGACCTCCTCAACTAATCTCAGGTCCAGAACCATGTGGGTAACGCGACCAGCATGTGCCGCACCCAGGGCTCCAGCTATGAACAAAGAATTAGTAAATCAGATAATTATACTAGGAGAGGAACTCAACTTACCGGTCATTGTCATCACCAGGAACTCTTCCACTGCCACCTGGAGTCATTCAACAGCTGATATCTGCCAACGGAATTGTTGCTCGAGTGCCAAATCTGACACAATCTCCTGGCAAAGACGATAGAATGGGGCCTTGGGAATTAGGTACCTGCCATCGCGGCAATACTTAATAATCTCTGCCATTGCCACCCTGCCAATTGGAAACCGAGCTGGCTGCTGGACCTCATCAACAACCCTTCCAGCTCTTTTCCGACCAAGATGTCGAGTTGGTGGCCTCCAAGTTCCACCACCCTTGCGGCCCAAGATACCATCATTTGCGCGACGTTTGGGAGGCATTGAGCAGGGGTTACTTTGTTGGTGTTTGCTTGTTTGTTGTATTAACAGACAGGTGCGTGAGGAAGGAGGTTCACCGGAAAAGAGAGAAGGGTTTTTGCTCAGAAGTTAGACGCAAAATGATCTTTGGTGTGTAGGTGACTGGAGTCTGCTTCCTTGGGTGTATGTGTATTTGTGCGTATGTGTATTTGTGCGTATGTGTATTTGTGCGTATGTGTATTTGTGCGTATGTGTATTTGTGCGTATGTTTATGGACCCTATACCTTCCCTGATAGCTGAGTCGGATATTAGGCCTTGCTAAGAGGAAGAAGTGTGTTGGAGAAGAGGTGGGTAAAGAGTTATTTTATACCAACAAAATAAAAATTGGTTATTTCATTGAGGAGTGCCTTTCAAGCCCCCTCGTCATATCTTTCCGAGAGTCCCCTGGAGTTTAGGCGTATATTGATTCATGATGTCTAGATGAGTAAATGACAGGTAAGGTTGATAGGGTATGGGTATATACATACACTTGAATTGTACGATGGTTAAAGTCGCGTAAGACTGCAACCCCCAGTCTACCATAACAGGCAATGTACAATCCCTTCCCTGTAGAAATGGCTTGAAAATGTTGTACTAGACGTTGTATTTGTTCCAAGATGTTATATCTTCCCTGTTTATGTATCAAGTGTACAATTGTAGTCACAAAATGAACCTGGAGAGTACCCCCCTCCCATCTTCGCTCCGAACTCAAACACACAGCTCTCGTTGCTATAATTTCCTTTCCCTGATAGTATGATGAAAGCAATTAGCAGAAGGCTTGAATCTGGGGGGTTATTCATATCATACTTAGAAGTTGGTGAGTGGGGCTTTTGGTTAGGCTACCGCAGTAGAGAGGAGGGCTCGATGCATGACTGCGGGTAGACCGTGACGATGTTTTCAAGAGGTGAACCAACTTTTGCTTTTCTTTTTAAGAGAGGCCAAATTAACTTCTGTTCTTTCTCACCACACTCTTACCTTCTCCATCCACGCTCTTGCCATCAACACAATCCTCAGGTCGCTCTGCCCTCTGCGCTGCAATCCCGCTTCTCTTTTTCATACAGAAGCAAACTCGGCAGTTAAAACAAAAAAAAAGAAAAAAGAAAAGAAAAGAAACACCTGTGGCTCTTGCCCCACCAACCCGGATACGCCCCTCTACTGGTACCACCCTCTCTACTTCCCTTACTTTCTCCACTACATCAGAGGGCACGCCGGCAAAAGGTCGCTGCATAGATTACTTATTGCCCGATCCCAAATAGTAAGTTAGTCATCATCTTCACACTGGTCTTTTCTCCTTTGCTCTGTTATCACCCCTCAAATCATACGTCGAGTTCATACGAGTAAATCATACGCACAAAATCATACGCACAAAGAAATCCTACGCACAAAATCATACGTTCTAATTATATGTACTAAAATTGATGAATAGAATACCTTTTTCCATGAGCAATGCCATCTGCTTATAAGTGGAGGCCGCTTCTGGCAGGCGCTTTGGGGCACTCAGTAAATCCTGAGACCATCCGCCGGAATGAACATAGGGCGAGCCTTACCCCCTTGGAAACCGCTTTTGAATGTGCAAGGGCGAACCGAGGCAATAGCCTAAAACAACGCCGTCATTTTGCGCGAAGATATGATGAGTACCAGGCGCTTGACGACGAGACCAAAGCCCAAGTGGATCAGGAGATAATCGTGATGGAGAACGAGGTCCTGGAGCAGGAAGGTGTGGCAATCCTGGCGGATTGGCGGCGATACTATCCAAACCAGTTTGGCGACACTGCTTTGCCACTTGTGAACCCCCCAACCCCTATCGAAGTCGATTCTCCACCGAATTCGCCGGCATCGCCTGTATTTCCGTCACCAAAGATGAGGCCCGCAGCCCGAATGAAGAGTCTGCTCGACCGTGTGGTGAAGCGACCCAGAAGCTCGTCAACTGGGTCTGCGCTGGTACCGCCTCCGGGGCCTTCTGTATCTCAGAAGGCTCCTCCCTGGCGAACCCACCAGCTAGCGATTCGGGAGCGCAGTCATTCACTCACAATGAGTGGGGCCCTGGTATCCCCTATGGGTCCCCTGTTGGACACCCTGTGGCTTTGGCGAGGGCAGCTACATTTAATACAGGGAGCACAAGGGAGCCTATCTCACATCGCATCAGCAAAAAAAGCCTTTGCTCCGGGCGGATAGGCATTGCGTCTGGACGCAGGAAATCCGTCTGGAGCATCCTGTCCGCCCAGCCCACCCTCAGATGGCCCCAGCACAATGGTTGCATCCTAGTCCGTTGGGCGCAATACAACCCGCATCCTGTCCGCCCTGTGCACCTGGATGGTCCATTTCACGGCCTAATCTCCTGAAGAAACCCAACGTAAGTGACACATAGGGCTCTACATTGGGGAACTCTCCCTGCCCCTGATGGCCTCTACTTACAATGGACTACTTTATCACCAGGTAAAGGCTCTTCGGATGAAAAAGGACCTACAGATAGGATGACTAACCATCTATTGGCCCGGTAACGACCCAAAACATACCCCTTATTTAATCACTGCTAACAACTCGGGGAAAAGCTTTCTAAGTTCTTCTCACCTCGTATCAGGCTTCATGATCGAATCAGGGGAACTATTGAATATTATGAACCTTCAGAGAGGGGCATGCTCTTCCATCCAGGTTGACAGTATTTATTACTCCTAAGCGAGCGGATTCCACTGTGGCCCTTCCTGACTCTAGCGGATTGCAAAGAGGCCCTGCCAGACACTCGCGGACATCGGCGAGTGCCCGGTGAGGTATCTGCCCTTTTCTTCCTGCAGACCTCTATAGTCATGCGGACGCTTCGAGACCTATACCATTCGATTCCCCTCGGCGAGCGGACCCCAATAAGACCCTTCCCGACTCTGGCGGACATCTGCCCCCTGAGATATCTGCCTCTTTCATCTTGCTAACCTCTATAGCCATGCGGACGCTTCGAAACCTATACCATTCAATTCCCCTCGACCGGCGGATTCTAACACACCCTGTCCCGACGCTGTCCGACCGCTGGTTGAAATGTTATCCAAACTTTTGCACTTGAGTTCCCCGGGCAGGTACTTTCAAATTGGCGGCTACTGGGTGCTATAGGCATGCAGACACTTAGAGACCTATACCATTGGATTCCCCTCGGCGAGCGGACTCCCATGAGACCCTTCCCGACTCTGGCGGACATCTGCCCCCAGAGATATCTGCCTTTTTGATCCTGCTGACCTCTATAGCCATGCGGACGCTGCGAAACCTATACCATTCGATTCCCCTCGACCTGTGGATTCCAACGCACCCTGTCCCGACGCTGTCCGACCGCTGGTTGACATGTTATCCAAACCTTTGTACATGAGTTTCCCGGCAAGTACTTTCAAATTGTTGGCTAGTGGGTGCTACAGGCATGCGGACGCTTCGAGGTCTATACCATTCGATTGCCCTCGGCGAGCGGACTCTAATGAGACCCTTCCCGACTCTGGCGGACATCTGCCCCCTGAGATATCTGCCTTTTTCATCCTGCTGACCTTTATCGCCATGCGGACACTTAGAGACCTATACCATTCGATTCCCCTTGGCGAGCGGACTCCAATGAGACCCTTCCTGACTCTGGCGGACATGTGCCCGCTGAGATATCTGCCTTTTTCATCCTGCTGACCTCTATAGCCATGCGGACGCTTCGAAACCTATACCATTCGATTCCCCTCGACTGGCGGATTCCAACGCACCCTGTCCCGACGCTGTCCGACCGCTGGTTGAAATGTTATCCAAACCTTTGCACCTGAGTTCCCCGGGCAAGTACTTTCAAATTGGCGGCTACTGGGCCCTATAGGCATGCGGACACTTAGAGACCTATACCATTCAATTCCCCTCGGCGAGCGGACTCCAATGAGACCCTTCCCGACTCTGGCGGACATCTGCCCCCTGAGATATCTGCCCTTTTCATCCTGCTGACCTCTATAGCAATGCGGACGCTTTGAGACCTATACCATTCGATTCCCTTCGACTAGCGGATTCCAACGCACCCTGTCCCGACGCTGTCCGACCGCTGGTTGAAATGTTATCCAAACCTTTGTACTTGCGTTCCCCGCGCAAGTACTTTCAAATTGTTGGCTAGTGGGTGCTACAGTCATGCGGACTCTTTGAGGCCTATACCATTCGATTCCCCTCGGCAAGCAGACTGCAATGAGACCCTTCCTGACTCTGGCGGACATCTGCCCCCTGACGTATCTGCCTTTTTCATCCTGCCGACCTCTATAGCAATGAGGACGCTTAGGAACCTATACCATTCAATTCCCCTCGACCGGCGGATTCCAACGCACCCAGTCCCGACGCTGTCCGACCGCTGGTCGACATGTTATCCAAACCTTTGCACTTGAGTTCCCCGGGCAAGTACTTTCAAATTGGCGGCTACTGGGTCCTATAGGCATGCGGACACTTAGATACCTATACCATTCGATTCCCCTCGGCGAGGGGACTCCAATGAGACCCTTCCTGACTCTGGCGGACATCTGCCCGCTGAGATATCTGCCTTTTTCATCCTGCTCACCTCTATAGCTATGCGGACGCTCCGAAACCTATACCATTCGATTCCCCTCGACTGGCGGATTCCAACGCACCCTGTCCCGACGCTGTCCGACCGCTGGTTGAAATGTTATCCAAACCTTGGCACTTGAGTTCCCCGGGCAAGTACTTTCACATTGGCGGCTACTGGGTCCTATAGGCATGCGGACACTTAGAGACCTATACCATTCGATTCCCCTCGACCGCCGGATTCCAACGCACCCTGTCCCGACGCTGTCCGACCGCTGGTTGAAATGTTATATAAACCTTGGTACTTGAGTTCCCCGGGCAGGTACTTTCAAATTGTCCGCTACTGGGTGCTACAGGCATGCGGACACTGTCCGACCGCTGCTTTAAGGCTTATCGCTACTTTTGTACTTTAGTTCTCCGGGCAAGTACTTTCAAATTCTTAGCTACTGCGTGCTACTCTTTTCTAGACTAGCTTTAATAAATATATTCCTATTTTACTATCTAAATGAGTCAAATAAGTAAACATGAGTAATACTGGATGGATCTTTCCGGACAATTTGGATATTCTCCACAGTTTTCACTAACTTATTCAAAGTCCTCGAAGGTAGAGTTGTTGCCTTAGGAGGTATCTGATGATAACCAGTAACACCTGAGTACTTCCACTATGGTACTATCCTATCGGGTTGCGTCTGGAGAACCTTTTTGCGTCTGGAGAACCTTTCTGCGTCCGGTACCTTCTGAGTCCTTGGTTGCGTCTGGTGCGTCCGGGCGGCATGGACCCCTGTCCACAAGCACCCAATAAAAGACCGCACACCCAGAACGCGAGTTTACGTTCTATGCGCCTGGACCGCTGGACGCACAGGGAGCACGGGGTGCGTCCAGGTGTAACCTTTTTTTTTTGCTGATGCGCACCAGGTTTAGGATAGGACTAGGTAGCCTGAGGCGAAACTCCCGGGCTAATAATCCACAGTCAAGTAAGTAATTTTAAAATTTGCCTAATTAACCTGAGATGTGCTTACTAATATTCAGTGTTGTTTAGCTCGGACAGGCCCCTCGATGCCTATCGGCGGAGAGGACAGTACTTCTGAGTACAGATTAACGGAGGAGGATATGGAAGGAGATTTGGACATGACGGTTCGAGATGATGAGCTCGAGGAAAAGGGTAGACCTTTGATTGACTGGGTGAAGCCTGTTGAGTGGCTTTTGCCAAATGCGGAGGTCTACGAAGAGTGGGAGGAGGATGAAGAGGATGAAGATGTCGATTTTATCGACCTATAGGAGTCTGGTGTTCAGGGTGGCAATGGCTCAGAGGATTCCGATGAGGTCTATGGGGAAGAGAAGATTGACGAGGACGATGAGGAGGATGTAGAGGGCGAGGAGGAGGACGTGAAGGGCGAACAGGAGGACGTGGAGGGCTGGAAGGAGGGTGATGATGATGTCCATATGACGGACGAAAGGGAAACCTCCGGCTCAGGTTTGGCAAGTAGGATGCGAGACTTAGGTCCCCCTGACTCTGCATCTTCCTCTCGTGGTCTGTACAGCGATGCGGCAGAACACCGTTTCCGTGCTAGCATCCAAAAGATTGGAGAGAGGCTGCTTGGGCGGGCTATGACACAGAAGGATTTCTTCACAAGCCCGGAAGACCAACAGGACAGCATCGAAAATATTGTCACCAAGAGAAAGCCCTTTCTTGCCGGCAATGCCCATCTTATTATTGATCTCGCTGCAGCCGCTAGGGAAGACACAGAAGAACAAGGAATTGACATTGAGGAGATGGATAGAATTGACCGCGAGATGGATAGGCAGGCCCTCCTCAATATGGCTAGCCAGCACTTTCCTCACTGCGTGAAACAGGAGCCAGAGGATTAACGATTTCTACTTCCATCTATTTTCTTTTCTTGTTACCTCCTGGTTCTTTTCCTGACCTCTCACGCCGGTTCTGCCTTCCTTACTCTCCTTAATACGGTTCCCCTTACCTTGCCTTACCTGCACTCCCACTTCTGTATTTATCCACCACAATATCTCACGTTTGGTTTCATCCTTAGCCCGTATTCTTTCTCCCATATCATAAGTCCGGGGGCTGTTTTCCTTGGGTTAGATTCTTACGCAGCACGCTACCTCTTTTCTTGCTCTCTTCTCACTCTGAATTTCCAGAGACCGACGTTCCTTTAGAGTTTAATTTCTTTTGTTATCATACCCGGCGCCTATACGGATTCCGCTCTTTTCTTTTATGTCATGATTGAGTGGGTGACCTTACTCTTTGCAGTATAATGTAATAGGATAGCAGTTTAGAAGTTAGAAACACTCTCACATAACGATAAGCTTGAGCACAGATTGAGATTGTCTATTTAGTCCTTTGCTTCTAGTTTCTTCGGCAAAATCCATACGCCCAAAGACATACGCCCAAAACCACGTACCCAAAGTGATGCGCCCAAAGCCATGCGCTCTAAAGCCATACACTTAAAGCGTACGCTCAAAACATACGCCCAAAACATACGCCCAAAACATACGCCCAAAACACACTCCCAAAACACACGCCCAAAACACACGCCCAAAACACACGCCCAAAACACACGCCCAAAACACACGCCCAAAGCATCCGCCCAAAGCATACGCCCAAAGCATACGCCCAAAACACACGCTCAAAGCATACGCCCAAAGCATACGCCCAAAACACACGCTCAAAGCATACGCCCAAAGCATACGCCCAAAGCATACGCCCAAAGCATACGCCCAAAGCATACGCCCAAAATACCCGCCCAAAGCAGTT
>Ga0307517_10003765_pt1 | contig 23588 bp, 20 predicted proteins | sample 23_EM_MG_FD_194515 | JGI IMG/M metagenome (GOLD analysis project Ga0307517, IMG submission 194515) | Populus trichocarpa ectomycorrhiza microbial communities from riparian zone in the Pacific Northwest, United States - 23_EM | ecosystem: Host-associated > Plants > Roots > Unclassified | place...
TATTCATATTTCAAGGAGTAACTTGTAGGGCGCGCGTCTCTATATAGAAATATTTCGGACCCATATTTCGACCAGCGAAAGCAGTTCATGCAAATGCCCGAAATCAACGCTGATCACTTGCAATTTCGCCGGCTTGACCGGTGTATGACTCTTCGTATTGGCGCAGCAAGTGTTTTATGTATCTTTGCATCTCTGGCGACACTCGTTGTAATTCAGTCTCCAGGACACTGCGGTCTATGGGGAGAGGAATCGAAGGCGAGATGAGGGCTGACCCATCTGTTATTCCCAAGTTAGAATCGGAAAGGGAAAAAAAAAAGTAAGAAGGCTGACGTGAAACGGGTTTGTCTCCGCGCTCGTTCCCAAAAGCGTCTCTGAATTGACGAGAGGGAGGAGTTGGCGCTAAATTCTTCAAAGTAAGCATTCGTGGCAGATTTGGTGATGACGGTACTCACCTGGAACTGATAATGGTGTTTGTTCGGAGCCTACAGTCTTTTTGCTGAATTTTTGGCCACGGTCAACATAGGTGACCTCGCTGTAAGCGATGACTGGACCCTCTCCTGTAACATTGTCGATAAAACCGTGGATGGGACCGTTGAATACCATCTTTGTGGTGGAAGAATAGAAACTTCTACGATTATTGAACTGGTTGTTGGTTTGTTGGTTGTAGGCAATGTGAAATTGCTGTCTGCGGTCCATAGTTGAGAAAGGAGTGTGCGACAGATGGACGGAAGATGCTAGCAAATGAATAACCAGCCTGGAATTTATACACCTGGGTTCAGGGACGCTGTAAACACCTGGCGCTTGGGGTAGTACGACTAAGCGGTGACATTGCAGTGAAAAAAGGATGCTACTTGGATGTTGAAATGCTGTGTGAGATGGAAATTACACCTAGAGAAAGGCAAGTTGTTTGCTGATGTGGGTCCAGATGGCCTGCTGTCCTCGGATGGTAGTTTTCATATGCCCTCCTCGAGATATAATGGCCAGCTTCCGGTTGCGTCACAGAGAGTCAGAACGTCTGTGCAGGCTGATCGACGGGGCAACCACGTTGCTAACTTACCGTGGCAGTGTGGTGTTGCACAAAGGAAGGCAATGCTACTATATATATCAACGAAAAATTGACATCAGGACCTCTGAAACTCCACTATGCCTGAGCAATTTTATATGGAAATTAGATGATGTTTTTTATCCAGATTTTATCCCTCAGGCGGACCCAATTTTATCCGGAAGCGGCTCAGGGGTCCTGCCACCTTTAGACGCGCACTTGAAGAAAAGTTTTGGGGATTGTTGATATGCTTGTATATATTTGGTTAAACTACAATTGCAGGGGATTTAGGGGTCCTGCCACCTAAAATAATCCGGCGGCCTTTACATAATAAAGGGACGACTCCGTCGCCATAGCCTTGCTGCACGGGAAACTGCACCAGTGTTCAAAACTTTCAATATTTATTTAGGCTGAGCACTTTGTAAACAGCAGGCAATACACTAATGTACATGATATATCGATGATCTGGCTCCTATTCCACAAATTTACGTTTTCTTGGGCTCGGGACCTCAACTTGAACAAATCCATCCGTGCATTTGGTGTCATCTGAGGTCAGTGTTCCGATTGAGGAGGGCGAGCCTGCGTATCCACGTAGCGTGTCAGCACAAATAGACAAGTGAACCGTGAACTCATTACCTTGTGGTTCGGCACCTAAGGGTCCAGGAGATGGCCCAATAGCATTGACGGCAGTCACGATTGCGAGCGGGGCTTTACCGATGGCAGGAGGGACTTTGACAGCATCGGCGGAAACTGTGGATGCTGCAGAAGGGATATCAGGGACGCTCTCGTTGGATTTATCGATAATAGGGACACAATAAGGCTGCTCAGAGAGTTTGATGCGAACCTGTTCCAACATCATCCGTCGGAGGCACTGAGACTGGATATGGAGAGGCTCAAACGATTAAACGAAACCACTAAAAGAGATTGGATCGCGAGAACCCGAGTATAAACAGTGACTTAGTTACGATACGACAAGATAAGAATGCAAATATGTACAAACAGAGTCTGAAAACTTTCCTCAGAGTCAGGGTAGAAAGGAAGAGAACGTGACTTCCTCGCGATAAGATAAGATAAACATACATACATGTACAAACAGAGTCGGAACATTCGCTCCTTATATAGGTCATTTAGACCGAGGGTAACCTTACTGTAAACAGCAAGGCAATGATCGCGGCCCGGATGCTTGTCAACGGCCCGTCTTGCAATCTGCACCAGACTTACACCTCTTTTTTTTCGACTTCTTGAGGTGGTGGCCCGTCAATCCCAAACTTTCAAGAGTAGGACGAGATTTTTGCGACTGCGGCGATGTCATAGAATGCTCAGCACCAAAATAATAGCTTCAAGTTTAGGCCGCCACGATGCCCACCTCGTCGTGTGATGTATTCAAAGGGCACAATCAGCATCCCGATTGGACATCCCTATCTAGAGACCTGGCCCGCATCCCTTCTGCGTGGCACTTCAGCCGTCTATCCAGGTTCTCCTCCGGGTCTCTTTTCTTTTCCTTGTCCACGTCGTTGTCAACTCCTGATAGATAATTGCGCTCTAATATCTATCTGCAACAGTCGCCAAACTTTATGTTATTGCTGGTCAGGCCCTTATCATTTTCGTCTCCTTCTTCATCACTTAGTTTTCCGGTTTGCCATCAGCCATGTTCTCCAATCTGTCAACGAAGCGCCCATCACTGGGTCAAATCGCAGAACTTGGGGATCTCTATGATGCCAGGACCGACTCTTTTCTCTCATTGTCCACCCTCAAAGCTTCGCCGCCTCCGTCAACCCTAAATCGCATCGACAACCTATCTCGTGAACTGGAGTTCACCAACAACGACACATACGCGGAGAAGTTCAACAAGATGAAGTTGAATGCCGAACTTGGCGCTAGTTTCTTGTCTGGTTTGGTGTCGGTGAATGGCAGTGGGCGCTATCTCTCCGAAACCCGCACAAGCAGTCGAATAATGCAAGTTTCATGCCTCTACAACATCACGACCGTCCGAGAAAAGTTGAACTTCACGGCCTTCACCGATCCTGTACTGAAGAGCCATCTCAATCTCAACGTCATACAAAGTGGCATCGGCACGCACGTCGTCTCCGAGATTGAATGGGGGGCAAACAGCGTAGTGAACGCCAGATACAAAGTGGCGGATAGGACAAACCAGTCAGAGGTTCAAGGAATTTTGGATGCTGGTCTCGCCGGCTTGAAGTCCATTGTCAACACGGAAGGAGAGTTCGAAAGGGCCCAGAAGAATTCTCAAACATCCTTCGAGATAAGGGTCAATGGAGATCTAGTGGCTGGAGAAGATATGCCAACGGACTTCGAGAGCGCGATTCAATTCATCAAAAAAATGCCTTCACGTATCAGTGCCTCCAACGGCGGTAAGGGGAAACCACTGGTTTATACTCTTCTTCCGTTGGGGATGCTCCATTTTATCTACGATCTCGAGCTCAAACATCACACCTCCCTGAAGCAGCTGAGCGTCGAATGTCTGGAGCAATTTGTTCATCTCTTCGATGAATGGTGCGATGTTCGGCAGAAACTCAATGACTATTTCGCCGATGTCACAAGCCATGAATTCTGCCTACCCAATCAGCACCTCCTGGATACTTTCGAACGGCTGAACCAAGCGAAGGCGGGCGAAGTCAAGCTGAAGGAATCGTACGGAAAGGTTTTACCCGACGTCAGAAGTGGTCTTGCAGATCAGCAGTGCCTGTGGGAGCTCTTGAATCGGTCCAGAAGCGCGGAACTTTCCCCCCAAAAGATGTTGTCCACCACCCTCAAGTACCGGGCGAAGATGTCATTCGCTGATTCTGTTTTGGCGAAAGGTGCAGACTCGTATATTGGATATGATCGTACCAAGCTCGACCAAATCTCCATGGAGAAAAAGACCGAGGACACATACATCTTGTATTTCAACGATTCTGTTACAGGTCAGAGCCCTCTGTGGGAGGAGAACCGGCGGTTGGTCCTTGACCTACTCGATTCTAAACGTGCCGAATATCAAGTCATCATCTGTGACTGCGACCTCGGCAATTACCACATCGAGAAGCCGTACATTGAGCTACATCGCGGAGGAAAGGTTATCGTCCCGGATTTGTATCAGGAGTACCTATGTCTCTCTGACAAGTGCATAATTCGATACGACCAGAGCACCGAGCGTTACGTTCAGCCACCTTTCCAGCGAAGATCTCTCAAGGTCCCCTGTCCTGGACGTCACTGTTCCTCTAGTCCCGGATACAACTGGACTTGTGGGAGTTGCAAGCAACCTGTCGAGTATGGCTACACCGATAACTATTTGTACTGCAATTGTGGCCGTGTCTTCTACGAGCATTGTCTCTTCAAGTGCAAAGACAACCGGCATGGCCTCTCCTTCGAACGGTACGACCATAATGTGTTGTTGCAACTTCTGCAGAAGCTAGAACCATTTGAGGAAGTAAATGTGTTGATACTCGGAGAAACTGGCGTCGGAAAGTCAACCTTCATCAACGCATTCATCAATTATCTTACTTATGAAACCCTTGCGGAGGCCATGGACGCTAATCGATTGGAGCAAGTTGTCCCTTCCTCATTCTCATACCAATTCGAAGATGAGAATGGCGAATTCAAGCAACAGGACATCGTGATTGGCTCCAGTCCAAACGAAGGGGACGGCACAACAGGGGAATCAGCTACGCAGAAAACAACGGTCTACCGAATTCCCCTTCCCCTTGACGGCGATAACACGATCCTTCGGCTCATTGATACCCCTGGTATAGGGGACACACGGGGCGCCCATCAAGATATGATCAACATGGAGGACATTCTCTCGACGTTGCGACACATCGACAAATTGCACGCAATCCTGATTTTGCTCAAGCCAACGAATTCTCGTCTAGCTCTGACCTTTAGATTCTGCGTCACTGAACTTCTGGTGCACCTGGACCGGGATGCCGTCCACAACATAGTATTTGGCTTCACAAATACGCGGTCGAGCTTTTACACGCCTGGCGACACCTACAAGCCCCTCCAAAGTCTTCTCAAGAACGTCGAGATTTCACTTTCCAAACATAATGTTTACTGCTTCGACTCCGAGAGCTTCCGGTTTCTTGCGGCATTGCATGTAACCGGTAAGGCAATGGACGGGCTGAAAGACTTTGAGAACAGTTGGGACCGATCCGTCGTAGAGTCAAAGCGCCTTCTGGCTCATTGTAGAACTCTACTTGGGCATACCGTCAAAAGAACCCTGAACCTCAACAGGGCCCGTAATTTGATTACGGGATTGACCAAACCGATGGCAGAGACCACAGCCGTAATCGAGAGGACCATAACGAAGAATGAAGAGCTCAAGCAGAAGTTGGAGGAGACTGAATTGACGGGCAAAGATCTGAGAGCAAGTTTATACTTCGACACAATCACTTTGGAGCGCGTCGATCTCGACAAGCCGAGGACAGTCTGCTCTGATGCTACATGCTCTACGAACCGACTCGACGCGATTGGCCGCAAGGTAGTGGTCTACAAATCCATCTGTCACAATAACTGTTACTTGAGACCCGAAGTTGAGAGAATTGGAGATCCCGCCCTGGCAGGTTGCGCAGCTTTCGGTTGTGGCGCATGGGCTCATTGCACGAAGTGCAAACATCACTGGAACAAACATTTACATATTGTTTACGAGCTACATGACAAGGCGACAAAGTCCATTGATCCCAAGGTTCAGAAGAGGTTGGCAGATTCCGAGTCAGATTACTCCATCCAAAAACAAGCAGTCGAAAGCCTACAACTCCTCATCGAACAACGAAGGGCAGAGAAACAGCAACTCCGAAACGCGTCGATCAGGTTTGGTCTGTACCTCAAGAGGAACTCCATCACCGCGTACAATGACCATATGCTCGCCTACCTCGACTCACAGATCAAGGAGGAGAAGCGAGTCATCTCGGACACGAGTTGCGATTCTTCGAAATTGGACTCATTACAAAACACCAGAAACGAGTACGCTGAGCAGATTCAGGCTATAGAAAACAGCATGAACAATCAGGGGAATATCGAAATGCCCACAGAAGACGGGATCGAATCGATCGTCCAAGATCTGTACCATTTGGAGGAGTGGGGTAAAAATTTGAAGGAGATCGCTACAGGAAAGCCAGACAGCCATTACTCTTATGAGGAGAGGTCATACGGAGGCCATTTGAGGAGGACTTTGAAGCGGCATGCGACCAAGTTTGTTACGAAGACGACAACTTTTATTATGAATAGTATGGGATCTGGGTCCCGAGGTAAGACCCTTCAAACCTTCAAATTTGGCGTTGTGTACAGGCAGCTCATGCCGTTTGTAGACTTAGATCTACTTAATATTGGAACCCGAAACTGAAAAAGGTGCTTGGCGAGGTTCCTTTCTTATTCGAATGTTCTCTCTTTTGAGGAGTGGATTATGTTACCGTGTATGGCTTTTGACTGTTGGCTGTACGTAGTTTTCAATTTGTTTTCGAGTCTCCCAGAAATATATTATGTATTCAAAACGGACGCCGTTTCGACGTGAACGAAAAGGGCACCAAAACTCCCAGGGGTTTTTTCTTCGATTATAGCCTATGACGCCTGCAGGCAACTTCAATGGAGTGGTTAACCGCGATCCTGTGGGTATGAGCTTTCTTGCACTGCACCTTACGGCGTTGAAAACTACTTTAGGTGTTGAATTGAGTTGACCCCTGACTGACTCGGAATTATATCATCCAGAACTTTGTTCTCCTCCAAATCAGATGGCTTACACTTTCCACAAAGACGAATTACAATCGCTTCTTAGAGAGCGCAATGCTGCGAGGAAGAAAGTCAATGAATATGCGAACCTGGGTATGTTACTACACAAATGTTACATTCTTCTTCTGTGCCATCTCATTACTTTCCTTCACCAGTGGCAACACTCTCAAATGAGCTGGATTTTCTTCACAACAACATTTGCTTTACGTGCAAATGGAGATTTGCCCCTGCTCAAAATACCTCTCGTTTTACTTCTAAACCGCTCTTTCGTCGTCTCTTTCGACCATCCCGACGTTCACCTCCCCATGTCCTTCCATCCAACCTAGGAGACTTGGACAACACATCTACTGTAACTACCCAACTGACCTTACCCTCCGCCATGTCTGTTAACGAGGTTCCTCCAATCCCCAACACTCATTCTATATCTATCTCTTCCGAAGCAACGGATCACACCCTCCTACCCAGCAATCAATCTATACCAGACACATCTGTTGATCCGGCCGCCGCAGCCATTGGTATGGTTGCCCCTGAGGCAGAAAACGAGGAGAACGAGCGTCCCAACAATGTAATATACAACCCTCAAGTTGAACGGAAGCTTGACCTAGACATTGCGCATGTCTTCACCTTTAACACCATGGTTTTATGCGCCAACTTCAGTCCAAATGGAAAATGCCTTGCTGTAGGACTTCAGAATGGAAAAACTTGTCTTTATAGCGTGGAGACGTGCTTGCAGATGTGGTTAGATGATTTACACACTCTATTTGAAGGAGCGCATCTGATATTGACATTATCATAGCGTTCTGGCCGATTATTCTCTCCAACCTGAGGAAGAAACAGGTGTATGGGCTCTAAAGTTCAGCCCCAACAATGATTATATCGCCACTGGATGTTCAGACCACCAAATACGTGTATGTTCCTTTTCCTACTGTTATGATTCTTTTACTTCACCTCTTTTTAAGATATGGAAAATCGAACAAAAACGTGTACGGGCCATGCTCAAAGGTCATACCGCTATCATCAGCTTCCTTGTTTTCTTACCGGACTCCCGTTCCCTCATTTCGTCGTCCTATGACCAATCACTTCGCATTTGGTGTACGAGAGACGGCTCCTTGAAGAGAATAATCAATTATACTTCCTTCTTCTTCTCCCTCTCGCTCAGTCAAGATGGACGATACATGACTGCTGCAAATGCCGACAAATCACTGAGAATATGGGACGTGAGGACTGGTCGGTTGGTGATGAGTTGGATGGGTCATTCAGAGAATATTTGGAGTACGGTGTTTGTTCCAAACGGGAAGGGTCTGCTCAGTGGGAGTCAGGATAAGACGATGAAATACTGGGATGTTAATTTGGGTTCGACACTGAATGTCATGGCAGATCCCTCTGGAACTAGCGCAAGTGATAAGAGTGAAAATTTAACATTCGAAGGACATACCGTACGTTTTCCCCTAAGAAAACAAATTTCATAACCGACTTTTTGTTCCAGAGCTGCGTCAACATCCTTGGCGTCTCGCCTGATGGCCGCTGGATCCTATCCGGTTCAGACGACCGTACGATACAGATGTGGGAGGCTTGCACTGCTATCTGGCAGTGTACGATACGAGGACACAATAATGAATTCGTTTCGGTTGCTGAATTTAGCCCTAAAGGGGGGCATCTTATCACTGGTCATGACATGCGACTCTTGCTTTGGAGACTTGGATGCAAATAGTGGTGAATGGTTTTGATTTTCAGATACCAAATTACTTATTGACTAAATTATCTGTGGATACTATCTGTAACAATTTAATCAATGTATAACGAGAGGACCATCAAATGGATTGTTTACCACTTTACCATCATGTCCGTGTACCATAAAAGTTTGTGTGTTCCTAACGAGGGAAAGGTGCGACGTTGTTCTCCGTGAGGAGGTCGTAGTATATGCTGCCCGGTCAAACCAGTTAAGTGCTAATTAATCTTGGGTGAGTAGGGTGATTTGAACCTGAACACCATGATTCACCTTCGGCTCAATGGATGTCGTTCCTTGAGATTTTGAAAGTACATTTGGATGGTTCAGATTCTTTTTTTTATAGCCACGCGTTCAGCTGTGTGTATCAATAGCATCTGTTATCTTGCCGAAAGTACCCTGTCCCAACAATTGAACGGCACAATCTGGCTAACCAGTGTTAGAGAAGATGAGGACAATAATACAATGGCTCTTTGTCGCCACAGACTCTATTTTGCTGAGAGAGAAAAGGGTGAAATAAATACAAGGTGACTGCCGCTGCTGAGAACAATCTTCTTTGCTGTAGACGCATGGACCTCGTCAATGAAATCCCGTCTTCGACACCCAATCCCGTTTTGGCATGCTCCAAGCTCTGTGGGCGCAAGAGCGCGTCACTTCGAACGAAGATTGCAGAATAATTAGAAGACGAGCCTGGTTTTCCTCAGTAGTCAATCCCTTCCATAGGTTCATTGTCAACTTCGTTCCATCGAGGCCCGAATTACTTGTATTAAGCAGATTAGGCTACACAGATTCAATGAGGGTCCACCAGAGACATGAACTTCCTGCATAGGGGAACGTCTGAAGGAGTGGACCGTGGGATGGGCATCAATATCTTCACAAGGCAAGTATGTGTAAAGAGAGATCGTCTGCATGGATGAAAGGGAGAAACTTGGTGGATTGGAATTAGCGAGTGGGAGGTGGATAATGCAGAGAAACAACCTGATGTGGCGGTTTCAACAGTGCAGGCAGTAATTAATTGTAACGAAAGAGATTCCTCAGGATGGCATGACATGGGGCGAATGAGATATCAAATAGTTTGCATTTGTTATATTTGGCCAAATTTCGTTGCGTATGATTGGAAGTGGTACTTCTAGAGCGGTGTGACTGAAAAATCAGTAGGACAGATAATGAAATGCAGCTTCTTTTCTTTGCTATATCCTGTGTTCACATGTGAAAATGAATATTTATGTAACTTCAATGTCCTGTAAAAATCATACCTTTGTAATAGCCCAACTTCTTGGTGTATAGTGTGAGTGGGCCCAAGACAAGTTCAGCGCCAGGACCGAGATAGACAGGGTTCCAATCTTGACAGTTGTCGCTGTCGGCGGATCTATTCTATTAGCGAGAACATAAACACCATCTGACTTCAGAGTCCGAGTCCGAGTCGAAGTTGGTACTCTATAGCCTTCAAGTTCAATTGATTAGCACCAATTCCAACTGGATTTTATGCTAGTACTTAGTACTTACTGGCTGACATTACTTCTATCAGTCACAATAAGTATTTCAGGTACTTGAGGTGTTAGCAAAGGACATACCTTGCCTTTAACTTCAAGTTTGTTGTGACACTTGTGAGGTGGTAATTTATTGTGCTCAGAGGCGATAGATGGCAGACTACTTATACTGTTCAATAAGCGCTAGCCCAGTGAAACCGGCTCTGAGGTGCTCCGGGACGTTCTGATTCAGAGTAATTCCGTGCCAATCCGAACCTGGCTGTACTTGCCGATTTTGTTAGAATGTTGTACTACCTACGGTTGATTTCGGAAATACAGGACAACGAGATCCATATTCTATCTGTTTCCATGTAATAATGAGGGATACCCTCTCCTCGTTCTCATCAATTCTCATGCAACGAGGGACTCGGATCTGTCCCCCTCACGACGGAGGAATCTCTTCCGATCGGTCGTCTTTCCTCACAACGAAGTGGCCACGAGACATATGAGCACCCACATTCCGAGATGTTCGCGATACTTTCCTCTTTCCCGGGATACATGGGCCGAGTATTGGCGGTGGTGTAGGGAACCACTAGTAGCTGGAGGTCATGACTAAGTACTCTCTTGAATTCGTGATCATTCGACGATTTTCCGGTGGATGGTTTTGATATTTCGCAATTTTCATACTTGGTTCATAGCCATCATGTCCGTGAACCACAAAAGTTTATGTCTGGCCTGTTCCTCGTCTCTACCACCTTCCAAGTCACAATCTTCACGTTTGTTCACTACCAACTGCTGCCAACGTCCTATCTGCCCTTCTTGTATTACCTCCAATCCTCGCCTTGCCAGATATGACCCATGCCTCGCATGTCTAGCCGGGGTCAATCTGCTCGCCTCTACCTCTGCCTCTGCTTCGGGAACCGGTTCAGCAATGAATGCGCCTTTATCGTCTCATTTGGTTAATATAAGTGGGGAGCTGAGGGACCAAGATGTCTTCGTGTTGGGAGACGACGATGAGAATGACGACGGGGGTACCGATTTCCATCCCATGGAATTTCCCATTTCCAACACGACGGTCGATGGTTTGACACAAGCCAAAGAAAAAGATGAAAAGGATGTATTTAAGCTTACCCAGGCCGATTCAACGTCTCCACAAGACTCGGAGGAAGTTACTTCGATGCTCACAAAATATTATCTCAATCGCTCCGACACTCTACAAGGACTATCCTTGCGGTTAGGCATAGATGTAAGCCCCAATTCCACCCATCTCCGATTCCATCTCTTACTCCCAAACCCTCAGATGCACGAAATACGTAAACTCAACAACCTGCCTCCAAACATCATCCGCAACCCCAGTCTTCTACACACACGAGCCTTCCTGATCTTACCTCCAAGCGCAAAACCCCATCCCTCACCCATCACAAGCAAGAAGACAAATGACAAAGGCCGCGAAGCCGAGCTTGTAAGACAACGTGCGGTGAAGAGATTACAGACACTGACGAAAGAGGTAGATTGGCGCATTGCGCAAGCATACGTTGCCCTAGCAGATGACGAACATGAGCAGGAAGCACGAGTTTCCAAGATCAAGGAATTCCCTGGATCGTTGGATGCTGCCCAAACGTCGAGTTTTGACTCCGAGACCGCAATTTCCGGTACGAGGTTGGAATGTTTGGCAGTTGAGAGGTACCTAGATGACATCGAATGGGAGGCAGAAGAGATAAAGGCGGGACGACAGCCAGTTTTGCCAAAGTTTCCCTTTGGTGATTTTAAATCACAAGTGAAGAAAGATTTACGCCTTGCAGGCCCCAGTCGTTAAGACAGCCACTAGTTTACGTAGCTTATAGGCCTTGGTCACATCATAATATTTCGTCCAAATTCCAATAAGTTCTACGATTTCTTACATCGGTTGTACAGGCAAATTGAATCAGCCTTCCATCTCTGCCGGTTCAAAGGATTGAGTTTGGCCACCCTGCTTCTCTCGACGCACTGCCTGTACAACGTCATCTACCCGAAGTAGCATGCGGGCAGCCTAAAGGAACCGTTAATCATCACATTGAAGAAGCTGTGGGCAACAAAGCTTACTTCAATAGCCGTTTTCAGTGTTTGGATCTTGACGCTAGCTGATTCATACAATCCGTAGGATTTCATATCCACAATTTTTCCATTATCACCATTGACTCCCCATGAGTGTTCTCCGTTAGCGTGTTTGGCCTGATAATAGACAATTAGTATGATCTCAGAACCACCAGGTGTGGCGAACTTACCCTCAACTCAGTTAATACCCTGATGGCGTTTCCACCGCTATTTTGAACCAAAGTACGCGGAATGACTTCCATGGCATCCGCGACTGCTCGGAAGGGCCACACCTCAACACCAGTGACGGACCTTGCCTTGGCATGCAGACCTACGGCAATGGCCATCTCCGTTGCTCCACCACCCGGGGCAAGAATAGGGTTGAAGACGACGTTACGAGCTACCGACATTGCATCTGCAAGATTGCGATCGATCTCGTTGAGAATGTCCTTTGAAGGTCCACGGAGTAGGATCGTGCATGCCTTCGGGGAAACACACTCGGTAAGGAACGTGAAATATCTAATCAAAACACGCATGAGGAAAAAAACAGAATTGGTTGAATAGTGCCCACTCACTCGTCACCAATTTTTTCGATGTAAAAAAGCCCACATTCGGTGCCGACATCAGCATCTCGCAGGTCTTCCACGCGGTTGACGATGGTGGCACCAACGGCGAGGGCAATACGGTTGTTATCTGACTTTCGTACACGTCGGATAGCTGAAATATTGTTTTGGGAGAATACGTGCTGCGCCAAATCTACAAGGAAGATTTAGAGGCAGAATAAATGGGATGAAAAATGGAATGCACCTGAAATGCCCTTCTCTGTGATGATAAGGTCTGGTTTGAACTCGACTAACTTATAGCATAGCTGTTTGATTTGCTCCTCTTCAATTTGCTGAGCCCTTGCCCAATCCGCTTCTTTCGAAAACTCCATGTTCGTCTGTGACTCTCCCTTTTTGTACTCGAGGGGACAGTCAAGGAGGATGATACGTGGTTTTTCGATGCGTCGGCGCATATTGGGGTGTGTTATATCCTTGTTCAACATGACTCCTCTCAACACTTTGCTCTCTTCTATTTCCCCTCCCGGAATCTTTTCCACCCTGGCATATCGTTTGATATCGACAGTTTTAATGCCATTGATATCTTGAGAAACAGTTCGAACGGCTTCCAAAGCAAGTTTACACATAAGGTCGGACCAACGGACGACGAATTTTGTGCCAATAGAAGTTTTGATGAGCGATAACATCTGGTCGTCGTCATTCACGTCGATGGGGATTGATATCCTTTGGACGATGTCGAGGGCTTCTTTGAGGGCCTTATTGTATGCAGATATAATCACAACAGGGTGGATGTCGCGTTCCAATTGCGGGAGAGATTGGGCAAGAATTTCCCCAGCTGACATGGACGTAGTCAATGGACGATACAAAATTGTCTAACAGCACACACACCTAGTATAATCACGCTCGTCGTTCCATCGCCACATTCCTCATCCTGCGTTCGACTCAGCTCAATCATATTTTTTGCGGCGGGATGCGCAACGTCTATTTCACGCAGAATGGCATTTCCGTCGTTCGTCAGTCTGAGTAGTATTATTTGTCAACGAAAACCTCTTTGATTCAGATGATGGCACGAACAAGATGCCTCCCATGGGATCCAAGATCATCTTGAGCATCGCTTTTGGACCCAGACACGTTCTAATAACATCCGCTACCGTCTAGAATACGAATTAATGTCAAACCCATTCCAAAGAAGAAAAAAAGGGGCCCACTTTGGCGGCTGTGATGTTCGAGATCTGGGCTTTTCGTCCGGACTGCCTTTCGGGAGCAGAGTCTAGAAAAGTAATTCTGAGTGAGAGTAATATAAAGAGATGGAGTTTACACACTCATTACGAATACAGGCGTTTGTGCCATCGTAAGAGAGTTTGTTATGTGAAAGGAGCTGATCAAACTTTGGATGCACCATCTCGCCGGACCGGACTGCGGGCCGATTCAAAAACTACGACTACAGAATTGTAGAAGTGCCTGATCAAGTACGGTTCCTTGATTTTCTACCGGTATATAGATACAATCGCTGTCAATACTACTGCTGTTCCTCCAAGCCCAACGCCCAACTCCTTTAGCCAATATCTAAGAGCATTATGTAGTGATATGTTCAAGATGGGTGGACAGCAACATACATGATAATTTAAATGCCCAAGAATGAATCTCTCCTCGACCCAACAATCTTGTAGCCTCTGCTGGCCTTCCTTGCTTGCCTCTGCTGTTGTTTGGTCATCACCATATCTTGGCTCACATTCTCGACTTGCACTAGTTCCTTGATGCGAAGAATTTTTCCAGCAACCTCGGGTGAGTGGGGGAAGTATACGGTCTGGAATCGTCTGTGGAAGCCTAATGCAAGGAGGGTGCGTTGAACATTTTTGCTGAGTGATATTGCGGATCGTGTGAGGGTTATTTTGAAGTGCGTAAGGGGTTGTGGTGGCGACGACGATGGTGTATATACGGCGGTAGACGATAACCGAGAAACCTGGAACCGTGAAAATGCCTGTGGTCGCAGGTACGCCGAGAAAGGTCGTATGGATGCCATGGTCGTTGAGCTAAGAAAAGCAGATCACGCGCCGTGGGCGGAAAGTGGGAACACGTGCACCGACACTCTTAGCTTTCTTCTGTTTCCACTGGAGTCCGTGTGTCGTCGCCATTGGCAATGGCTTCTACAAGTGAACCAGCATTACTCGACAAACTCTCTGCCCTTGCGCCAGCATCTCTTGCCAAGTTCGATGCCTTTCCGAAGCTCACAACAACGTATAGAACGCGGTCCGAGTCCAGAGGATTCATGACAATCTTTGTTATGTTGTTTTCAGTTCTGCTGCTCCTCAATGACGTGGGCGAGTTTCTCTGGGGATGGCCTGATTATGAGTTTAGTGTTGACAGAAATGTCAACCCAAACTTGGAGATCAATTTGGACATGGTCGTCGCCATGCCGTGTTCGTGTACGTGGACCCTGATGATATCGTCTGCTGTCATTGGTTGATAGAGGTGTAGTTATTAGCGTTGACCTGAGGGATGCAATTGGGGATAGACTCTTTTTGAGCGGTTCGCTGCGACGGGATGGGGTACGTTTCTTGTTGCTTCCTGACGATATGTCCGACTTCATAATTGCCAGACTTTCTTCGACGTTGGTCAAGCGACGGAACTAAGGTATCCATGTTCTGTTTATCAAACGGTGCACATATTTACTGCAGATTTACCTAGGGAACATGCCAGTGCTCTTTCCGTCAATCAGGCCGTTGCTCAATCAAGAAAATCCAGAGGAATATTTGCGTGGCTCTTTTGGAATAACAAGCCTACTTTTAGGCCTCGCTATGATCACAAGTCCGACGGCAGTGCCTGCAGAATTACAGGGTCCCTCACTGTGAGGAGGGTTACTGGTGTGTAACGACTTTTAGCCTCATTCAGTGTCTTGACATTCATGGTCCAGCGAATTTGCATATTACTACCATTGGTCATGGATATTCTAGCTATGAACATGTTGACCATAACAGTAGGTTATTGACATTCGCAATTACCGCTATTCCTAAATGTTCTTTCTAGAAATGAATCTCTCACACGTCATCACAGAGTTCTCCTTCGGCCCTTTCTTCCCCGAAATCGTCCAACCACTTGACAATTCCTACGAGTCAACTGATAAAAGCAAGTCCTCAATGATTCGCTATTGTTTTGTTCCGAAACTTATTTCCATGCAGATTTTGTAGCATATCAATACTTCCTTCACGTCGTCCCAACCACATATGTCGCCCCCCGCAGCTCCCCACTCCATACAGCCCAATACGGCGTAACGCACTATACTCGTGAGGTCTCTCATGATTCTGGCACGCCAGGCATTTTCTTCAAATTCGATCTCGATCCCCTTGCCATCACAATTCATCAACGCACCATCAGCTTCCTACAACTCCTCATTCGCTGCGTCGGCGTTCTGGGTGGCGTGTTTGTGTGTATGGGTTATGCAATTCGTGTAACAAACAGGGCAGTGAAAGTCGTCACTGGGGGTGACGAGACTTCGTCCATCGTCGCTGCAGAAAGTTCCGGCGTACGGGTGGGTCTTCGTGCTAAATGGGGTGGTGGAGAACTGCGCTCGAGAGGCAAGTCTCCCAAGGTTATACCCCAGGGAGGCGGTTGGACAGTTGAGGGTAGCGCTGCCGGTTCACCGTATGCGAGCTATACAGGCACGCCCCTTTCAGCACCGTATTCCCCTGCTTTGGGTGTCGGCGTGTCTCACTCGCCTTATCTTGCCTCTCAGAGTGCTGGATCATACCCACCGAGGTCCCTCTCCCCCAACCCCGACTTGATGGCTCCAGGCATACGCTCCGCTTCATCCACTTCTGGATCAGTCGGACCGCCACCCCGTTCTGTTATGTCTGCGACCTTGACACCAAGATCGATTAGCGCAGGATCGGCCACCGTTAGTCCACTCGCCTCTTCAATGTCAACCTTCCCTCCACTGACGGCCGCGACCTTTGGCTCGTCGATGCCTCCCAGTGCCTCGGAATTCGAAAATTTCAGAGTCACAAATGAGAATGGGCAAGACGCGCTACTGCCGACGACGCCTGGTGTGGGTTATGTGAGGCACCCGTCGACATCGCCACGACCGACGGCATCAGCACTCCCTTCTACCAAAGGAATAATGAAGGAAGATTAATGGATGGGGTAGTAGTTTACTTTTGTAAGTAATATGGAAGAAGTTGTCATTATCGCCATCCATGCAGCCCCGTTTGGTCTTTTCGTGAGTACTGAATACAAGCCATCGGTGTCTTCAGTCCTTGTACAGATCTGAATTTGCATGAGCAACGTACAGACCTGGATGCATTATGGTCGCGGTCATGATCAAAGCAGCATATAATCTGTAGTACAATATATTTGAGAATTTTGACAGAACAGTTGCCCATGTGGTACCGTTGGCACTTCAGTCAGCGGCTGGGCTCTGGCTGGGTGGCTCCGAGTCATGGAGCTGATCCATCTGAGCAAAATCATTGGGCACTAATCTATCTACATTTTCGGTTCATTGCTGGAGTTTGAGAGGCTCAGCATTGCAATCATGCATTCTTTAATTGGCCATCCGAGGACTACGGTTGATTATTTCAGTCCACAGAAGGCTGTAGCCAACCAACCATCTGTCGTCATGACGATCCCTTCGTTTTGACACACGGATGTTGGAATTCTTGAAACTCACCTGCTTTGAGTTTAAAACTCATCCTATGCTCTTTATGTTGATGGGCGATCCAGAAACCACGATGGACAGGGTCTCAATATAACTATCCAACAGCTGAAAGTCGGTTAAATTGAACCACCTCCCACAACACTGATTAGATGTAGTACCCTTGCTGCGACTATAGCAGCGCATGAATTATTACTCAAAGATTTGACTCTGTAATCGCTTTTGATGGACCTCGGATGAGCCACAGACCTGTGGTATTCAAAACATGTGAATGGTGCAGGTGCAGATTGTTCAAGTCTGATGGGTATTCCGATCAGGCGCCCAAGAAAGTGACACCGAATCATCGACTCGGAAAAGGTCGAGATCAGAGGAGAAGGACAATCCCCATTCGGATTGGAGTGGGCCATAATGCATAAAAGGTGACCTGAGCCCATTCGTTGACGGTATAGTACTTACCACCTCCACTAAATTGAAGCGCAGAACTGACAGTTACAGGGTGTGGTGATGTGTTATGCACAGCTATATAAACCAAGATATAAACACCTGGGAGGATTTCTATGAGCTCAACAACCTCAACCTACAATCAACAGATTATGTGCACCACATGGATCCGAAATGCGTTTTACTCCAAATGTAACCATCATGGAAGTACAGAATCCAAAATTGTAAGTATTATATTCGTGTTGATTGCCTCTGACTACTGGATGTACTGAATTTGCTTTTTAGTCTTGCACCTCTAAGTATTGCAAAACCAGCATTTCTCACAAACGTGAAGTTGACAAAGTTACTGGAAAATGCAAACACCCTGGAGAGTGCACTGAAAGGTAAAATGACTTCCCATCAACATCTGCCAGAACTGACTAATATCATTCGGATACTAGGAACGATACCCAGATAATCAACATAGGGAAGATAAATGAATTTTGTCCAAAATGTGTCTATATTCACAATGTGCAAGACACTATCCTCGCGAAGTTAATGTATGTGTGACCAAGTCGTTGACACAGATCTAATTCCCAATCAGTGCCAGTCATTGGAAACCTGATGATGCTCTTTGAACAACAACAACAACAATGTATATTAGTAGACATTAGTATCGTCGCTTTGCGAATTTATATGAAGAATGAGACTCGGTCACTCGGGTTACTTTTGTGACTGACATGTTTCGGAGAATTCGGAGTAAGTAAGGTGCGTTGGGTATAGGCTCAATTTATCCTTTCGGTCCTGGGGACGACTCGAAGCGAGGATAATGAAGTTGCGATGGAGAATGGTGATGGTAATTGATTTGTTCGATGTCGAGGAGGGTGTTGAAGGTGTTGGGGTGCGGATGTAGGGCACAAAGAATTACAGAGGTGAATTTTGCGAGGGTATGTAACGCAGTGATGAGAGGGAGAGTTGCCAGTGAGGTTGACCCGTGTTAGAATTCATTGGCGCCTTCTCATTGTTCTTCAAAGCTTCAGGCTTCATGTCTTCTGCACCTGCCCCCTGCATGCAGCTAGACAGAGTAAGGAATGGCCACTTCGTATGCCTTTTGATAATGTCTCCAGGAACTGCTGTTGGCTGAGACGGAGCACAGCGTGTCTAAACGCAACCTCGAAAACCTGTCATTTCGCATACTCGAATGGTCGGGATCTAAGGTGAAAAGATATTGCCATCGCAGCATCGGATGTCCTCGTGCTGAGAGTTTGGAGATGGGACAAAACCAGATCTGAATATGCATGAGCAATATCAACGTCGTCAAACTTGAAGCGGCTAGCACCGTTACCAGTGTGCCCACCCCACTACCAATCATCAACCCAACTCCAACCTTCAAACTCATCTCAAGGCTATTTTTCCTCCTCAGAAAACTCGCCCCTCTGAATCATTCTCCTATACCTTCCCCGCAAACGAACTCACATTCCTCATCGGCCTGGCGAATCCGCCGTCGCTCAATTCCACGGCTTCCAATACCCAACCAATCAACGAACAAGACATAATTTACATCGGCCAGTATTGGCGGTGGCAATTCCGACGCCTCAGAAGGCAACCCAGCCGGGACAGCACGTGCATCCTCCAAATCCGTCTTTGACAACACCGCCCTCCCTCTCTTCAACTGTAGAGTTGTGGGACCCTGCCGTGCAGCGGCTGCAGCCGTTGCACGAGTTTGTCCTGGAGTCCGACACGGCAGGATGGACTCGGACTCACCTAGAAGCTTTGTCTAGGATTACCTGCCCGAACCTTAGATGGCTATTCGGTACGTTAACGCGCTCAAGTGACCGTAAACATGCCCAAGATGTTGATGAACAACTCATATGGTGATACTGGTCTGACCATAGTGGAAGCCGAAAACTGGATGTCGACAACTATGTTATCTTGTCCTGATGTGTTTCTAAACACCTAAATCTAACAATGCCCTCATAATGCAGCATACTGCAGCATACAACATTTGAGCCAGGTTCACCACCGACAGCTTGTCAAGGGGTATGTCCGTTGATTTCAATTTTATCTACTGACGTTATTGATAGAGTCGGACAACCCAAACCTTTCAACACGACGAGGAATTTCTTCGAAAATGTACTTGTTTTCGAAAGTTTCGATCTTCCCTTGCTAACAAGGTGTGCTTCTCCCAACCACCGACGTTTTTATTTAAAATTACTCAGGCTACGAAAAACCTTTTCTTCCAGCAATTGGAGCAACAAAATGTTCCTCTGCCATGTCGACATCATGATATACCTTATCAACGTGTTGAGACCCTCTCGCCATGTCAAAAACGATGACACGTTTCCTGAAAACAGCTCGTTTTGCGGTTTTTGCCCTACGGTCACCAGGCATTTTCAACGTCCTCGTGTGTCATCTATTATTACCTTTACTCACAACCTGCATTCTATCATTTCCCCATCTGTGGTACAATATTATTGAGAATTTTGACAGACTTGGACAGACCCATGTGGTATAACACTGGCTCAGTCAGCGGCTGGGCTCAGGTCTATGTCCGAAGACATGTCAGAGTATCAATACTAGTTTGTCTTCTTTTTGGTATGGGTCCGAGCAAAATCTTTAGGCACTAATCTATGACACCGCATTTTCAGTTCATTGATGGACTCAGGCTCATGCGCGCACTCATGCATTCTTTAGCCGGCCATCGAGGACTTCAGTCTACAGATCGCATTCCATCAGCAGGCTGTAGCCGACCACCTGAATCTAGTCACCATTGCGATCCCCTCCTCTTGACACACGGATGTTGGAATTCTTGAAACTCACCTGCTTTAAAACTCATCCTATGAAACCCTTTGCCTTTATGTTGAGGGGCGATCCAGAAACCACCACTGATGGACAGAGTCTCAATATAGCTACAGTCGGTTAAACTGAACCACCTCCCACAAATTAGATGTAGTACCCTTGCCGCGACACAGCAGTACATGAATTATTACCCAAAGATTTGACTCTGTAATCGCTTTTGGCAGATGCAGATTGTTCAAGTTGGAATGCATTTGTTCTTTATAAAACCGGTTTATCAGAAATATCCGAAAGGTAAACAACGATTGTTATTTTGATTTATGTAATGTCGACTTCTTGACTCAAGATAACAAGTGCTTCGAGTACCATCAAGGTAATCCCTTCGGTTGAGGGTCCTTAATTTCCTCCCCAGGTTCAACGCGATATTCAAGATGGGACGTCAATACCGCATACCCTATATTTTTCTTTGAGAAGTCCGTGGGACGAACGACAACTTAGGTAGAGAGCATCAGCGTTCGAGGCTGAACACCAAGAAAATTTTGTTGTTTAGGAAAATACTTGTATTTGCGAAACGTTCATTATGTGGTTCGGATGAAACGGTAGAAAATGACACCGAATCAATCTGGACACCTTACATGGGCTTCACTTCTCCACAGCCACGCAAGTCGCTTTGTGTTGTCTCCAGTGGGCTTTCTGACACTTCTGCGAACAATATTGTATCTTCTTGCATCGGCCACAAACCAGCAACTTTGGTTTTCCGAGTCGATAAGTCAGGAGCCATAGCCGGACAGGCACCCCACAAAGGAAGGGGACAGAGCTGTGTCATCCGGACTCGGACTCGGACTGTAACGATGATACAGGGGTGATGGCAATAAAACTTTTCAGAACTGTTTGGAGAGCATAGCATTTACAAATTTAGGCTTCGGACAGCGATTACAAACTAGTATATATACCTGGGAGGATTTCTAGGAGCTCAACAGCCTCAACCTACGATCAACAAATGTGCTTCAGATGGTCACTAAAAACATTGTACAAAAAATGTCTACATACACCAGAAACGGCATTTCGATTTGAAGTAAGTATATTGCTGATCGCCTCTGGCTAGTGGGTGTACTGAATTTGCTTTCTAGAAATGCACAATTTGGTATTGCACGAGCCATAAGTCCGAGCCCACAGCTTACGAAGGGAGGAAAGCCATCGCGGAGTGTAGAGATGAATGTTGTCCAAAATGTCTTGATATCCAAAAAATGGTCGTCGAGAATTTACAGTACGTATGACCAAGTATCATGTTGACACAGATCTAATTCCCAATCAGGGCCAGTAGTTGGATAAAAAAAAATGATGCTCTTTGAACAACAACGTATATACTCGGTCACTCGGGTTAAACACTTTTGTGGCAGAATTGGGGAGTAAGTAAGGTGTGCAAAAGGCGTTGGGCATAGGCTCAATTTGTCCTTTTGGTCCTGGGGACGAAGCGAGGATAATTCTTTCTGAAGTTGCGATCGAGAATGGATTAGAAGGTGATGATAATTGTGAAGAGGAATTGCTTTGGATGGGTCGATTGGTTTGTTCGATGTCGAGGAGGGTGTTGAAGGTGTTGGGATGCGGATGTAGGGCACAGAGAATTACAGAGGTGAATTTTGTGAGCAAGGGTACTCGGGGTGTATCTGTGATGGTGTTGGTGATAGTGTGTCCCAGGCAATCATGAGAGTGCTTGTAAGAAGTCGTGCGAGGGTATGTAACACAGTGATGAGAGGGAGAGTTGAGGTTGACCCGTGTTAGAACTCGTCGCTATGAACAACGGTCGTTGAATCCAACACTCCCGCGAGTGCGGCAATCGCTCGGACTCTACTGACTTCCAGGATGGATTCATTGGCGCCTTCACATTGTTTTTCAGGTCTTCTGCACCTGCGCCCCGCATACAGCTAGACAGAGTAAAGAATGGCTTTTGACAATGTCCCCAGGAGGAGGCCTACATTATCCGCCTTGAACTGCTGTTGGCTGAGACGGAACACAGCGTGTCTAAACGCAACCTCGAAAACCTGTAATTTCGCATACTCGAATGGTTGGGATCTAAGGTGAAAGGATATTGTCGCAGAGTTGGCAGAGTCATCGGATGTCCTCGTGTTGAGAGTTTGGAGATGGGACGACGGGAACAAGGAAGATACCACATCATCAACAAAGACAGGAAGCGGCCAAAGGAAACTGTCGATTTTAGACGAAGCCCCCTCATCGAAAGGCAAAACGGAGCATCGTGCAGAAGCCAATCACTAAGAAAATGAATTCCAACTAAATTCCACAGACGATTTCTTTAGACTGAAAGCTCGAGCCAAACTGGAATTCCGGTCATACCCTTCGCATAATATCCACCTTTCCCCTTCACCCCATTCAGTCCACCAGTCCCGCTCTTCTCATACCACCCACTCCGCCTTCGCACCTACATCATCCGATTCCACACCAGGAACCGCAGGATTGTGTGTACCTGTCGCGAGAAAGACAAGCTCGCCTGAGATGGATGGAATAGTCCCACTAAAATACATGGCACCAGCATACGAAGCACTGCAGGTGTGATCATCGCCTTCCGCGTCTGCTGGAGCAGGATGGTAACACCATGGCGCCTTTAAAGTTCCTCTCCGAAACCAAGGTTGAGAGTTTGAGCACTGCGCTTCATGGTGTCAACAACACTCCCTTTCCAAGACACGGCATCGTAGGTTGTTTCCAGGCCTATTTGAAGCGTTGTCATGTGAAGGACGCAGCCTGCTTAAGCTTACGACGTTACGTTTGGACTGTGGTGGAACCAAGGGAGAAATTCCCGATTCGGATTTGAGTCACCCACAGATCCCATGATCAAGTCACCATCCTCAAAGGATGCTGATCTAGACTTCCTTGGGTATCCTGGCGATTTGACACTTTTGGACTTTCAAGACCAGTGCCCTGCAGACTCCCTGGCTGCAGACGTGTTTCGCCAACGTATCGACTTCGGCTTTTCTCGATGGATTAGTATTTAATTTCGACAAGTAATAATGCTATGTCGGAAAAACCCAAATTTACCGATAGTGATTAAAGTAGCGTACATGTACCTGTCAGTACCTGTCAGTAACTGATATGAGCTGATATATTACATATATGCTAT
>Ga0307517_10003766_pt1 | contig 23584 bp, 32 predicted proteins | sample 23_EM_MG_FD_194515 | JGI IMG/M metagenome (GOLD analysis project Ga0307517, IMG submission 194515) | Populus trichocarpa ectomycorrhiza microbial communities from riparian zone in the Pacific Northwest, United States - 23_EM | ecosystem: Host-associated > Plants > Roots > Unclassified | place...
GTTGCCAGGATTACGGGATTAGTGAAACGATGAACGAGAACGCAGTAAAAAATGCGACTTACTGATCGTTTGAGATCTTCTTTTATTGATTTCGTGGTTTTGGCGGCGAGCGCCATCTCGGGTGATAACCCCCCGGAAGGTTGTCCATCGCGGACAAGGTTGTGAAGCTTGGCTCGGAACTGGACGAGAGTCACATCCCAGCCATCCTCGCGCTCACCCTCGTCAGGGTCGTCCTTTTTCCTTGTCGACCTGACGGGGTTGTGTTTTCTTGATTCCTTCGCGGGTTTGCTGGTCCGTTGAGGACCGGAAGACGACGCGACTGGAGCAGGAAGGGAGGTACTAGGTGGAGTGACACCCTACGAGATCGTGTAAGTTGCGTGATGCTGACGACGGCGGCGGACCCACTCACTGTGGTCGGGTAGGTAGACGCCGTGTAGAGCGAGGGGAGGCCGGAGGGGCCGGGCTCGGGGATATGGCCCCACACTATACCCCTGGTGGTGAGTATGCGAGTCGGCTTTTGGTAAACGAGGAGATCAACTCACATCCCTCGTGTGTCGGGATGTAGGGCGGGGACGGATAGGCCGCGGGGAGGGTGGAAGGCCCTGCCGCGGTAAGGAAATCGAAGTCCAGGTCGTCTGGGTTAGGGATGACCTGGGGCAGGGTGTGGGACTCGTGCGTAAGGGTTGTAGGCGCGGCGCATGAGTTGGAAGAGAGGGACCGGACTGATCATATCAGGTGAGTGACCGAGATCGATCGGAGATGAGAAGTCACTTACACGGGGCCGGTGAGGGATTGAAGTTGGTGGGGAAGGGGGGGATGGTCGCCGGTTGCGGCGAGAAGGTGGGCATGGCCATGCCCGAGTGGAAAGGTGAGTTGTGTCCTATGATGAATGGTGAGTCTCTGACGATAGTCTTCAAGGGAAAGCATGGCTTACCCTCGCCGAGGGACACCTGGTTTGCCGGGCACAGTGTGGTGGGTGCAGTAGTGGGGTCGTCGAGGTCCGGGAAGCCATTTAGGCCTCCCAACACCTCTACCCCCGTGTAGGGCTGGCCGGGGCCGCCAGTGGGCGATTGGTGGAGGTACCACTCATCTGCTCGAGTGCTGGGGCCCGCGTGCTGATCGGTGTATAGGTCGACACCGGTGTTGTTTCCCCAGTCGAATGCGTTAAAGAGGTCGTCCGCCGTGCTCGAGTTATCGTGACCGAGGTTATTGTTGTCGAAGCCGGTAAAACTGTTGAGGTCGAAGGTTCCGTTCAACGACATCGCTGCGAGATGGTTTGGTATGGAGGTTGAAGGGGCGGGGGTTGCGAGATGCTGAGCTTAGGTGGGTAAGTGGGCGGTGGTTCTCTCCTCAAGACCCCCGAGGGATTTTATACTTGGGTGGACTGGGCGAAGCGTATCACTCTTTGGTCTTTGGGTGGCCCCTAGTGAGCCACTGATACCTACATGCCCAGACCGTGTTTCCCAAGTGCCTGGAAACCCCATTGGTAACGTGTGAGGTCCCCCATGCCCTGCCATGTGTTTCCTTTCAACGACAAAGGTCGATGCCCGACCCGGATGGCGTAGGGTTACGTGTGTCCTTCTCCCCCAATTTCCAATTCCAAATGTTCATTATCATCGTAGGTTGTTCACGAAAGGGGAATACACGGCCTGGGACGCGTCTACACGGTCCCCTTCCACCCAAGATATCGGCACGAATGACGAAGAGCGGGAAAGTACCTCAACAACTCCAAATTCTGTCATTCGCTCGCCCACGGCGTTGATATATGTGATCTACAAAGCGTAGATCATGATTGAATGGGTCCGAATCGCTGGGACCCCCGCGTTCTGCGGCCTCTGCGCTACACTCAGCCACGGCAGGACATCACGGGGGAGGGACACAGAGGGGAGGGTGGCGCCAGGGCTGGATACTGGGTTGTGCTTGCCGCTCTGATCGTGCATTGGCCCTTCGGAAGGGTTGGGAGCGGTCGGACGGTGTCCCGGTTCGTTTGGACCATCTCGCACCGACCGGTTCGTCGGCACTAAGGCTCGTTTGCCACTCCGATGTCTTTCATCTTCAAAAGGTCATATTCGGGAGAAATAAAGTGTCTGCCACGTTTACTGATGACTACGCCTCTCCATCGATAGGAACTTCTCCTGTGCTCTCGTATACTTGACAGTTTATTGTAGTCAATAACACGGTATATTTCCGGCGCCAAATCAGAACAGGTCTCAGAGATTGGATTCTTGGTGAAAATGATGATGCAGCGGTACAAGAGATACAAATAATGCAAAAGTACAAACGAAAACAACCCTTCACGCCTGAAATTCGTCGTCAGGTTGACACCCGCGAGCAAATGATAAATGCTCACCAGGTAATTGTATGACTTCTTATCCTCACACCGCTCGAGATACTCTCGCTGAGAAGGCACACAGTGAGCGTTGTCAAAGACGGAGTCAGGGGGGGGAGGTCCCTTACCTCGATAAGGCCCTCAACCCGTTTTTTAATATCCATAGGATTCGGTTGGAATCGGGGGATGAGTTGTCGCGTGACCTCGTTAATGAGGTCGTTGTGGGCCATGTGCTTTCTATCCTTCATGACCCTGACGATGCTTGCCTACGAGCCACCTGTCAGACCCTTCCTAACGCAAGCGACAAATACTCTACCTCTGTTTGGTGTTTTCGTTCCTCATCGATTCTGTCATGGGTCTCCTTCCGTTCTTCGGTGCTCTCGACTTTTGACGAGACCATACTGATCTTAATCTTCTGAAGGTTTGATGTGAAGTCGTTGTTGAACGAGAAGGAATCCCCACGGTTCACATCTCGGCCCGGTGGGTGCTTCTTCAAAACCTTGTACTTGGCGCAAGCCAGTGATTGGAGGTTTCGCGAGAGCTCGTTGTCTGTGATGTTGGTATTCGTTTTGATTTCCTTCGGGAGGATTCAAAACATGTCATACTTTGGACATGCTGTAGATTGATGTGGTACCGCCTACCTCGTACGTGAGGAAATCGTCCTCCTTGAGATCCTCGAATAGCAGAAGAATGACAAGTGCAATGGTGGACACCGTCAGATCATGCTTCCTCGCCTTAAACTTGACCCGGACATCCGCGGTCCCCATAGATGGCTGCCAAGCGAGCCTTCGACCAGTGTGCTTCGAGAGGTAATACATTTCGAATGACTTGGCTGCTCTCACGAGTACCTCTGGTAGAGTACATGGGACGTTGGCTGCTGATGGCCAATAGGTAGAAGTCATGACAGTGACGCTGATGGCAACGGAAGGCACCTATAGAAGTATCAGAACTCGAGTTTTATAGAAGAGCCTTGCGCATACCGTGGTCCGCTCCAGGTGGCCTCGATAACCCTCCATTGTTTCCGCCGATAGCTTCATGTCGTTGAACATACCCTCAAGCTTTTGCGTGAACTGGTGACCGCACTCGACTTTCAGCTTCCCCAGCATTTGCCGTTCCGCATCGTCAGAGACGGATCGTCCCAATAGTAATCGTTTGGCAAGGTGCCCTTTATAATAGCGCTCAAACACGTCCTTGTCGGCGAGATATCGGAATACAGTGATGGTCTTGTCCAATGCGATGTCGACCTCGAGATCGGTTTTCTGCGACAGTGTCAGAGGGGAACATATTCGCGGGTGACACGAAACTCACATCCTTGACTCCCTTCTTAAGGTTCTCGTCAATAAACAGAGATATAAATTCAGGAGCCTTCGGATTGGTATTGATGAAGCCTTCAAAACCCTAAAATCGTTCCATCAGACGAAGTATTCATCTGCCAGAAGTAAACCCACCTCAACCATCGCGGTTTCAAGTTCTCGGTCAGAATTAAATGCCTCTGACCAGACACGGTAGAATTTGTCCTTTAGTTCGAGGACCTCCTGGACCCACTTCAGAGCTTGCTGAAGCGTCTGGGAACCCATCGCCCGTGGTTTGGCCTTGCCTTTCCCCTTGGAATTACCTTCAACCCCCGCAGGCACCTCTGCGACGTCGAACTCCGCGTTCATATTGATCTCGTTCCCTCGACGCATGATCGACTCCTTGAACGCTTTGCGTATGGATGAAATTCCCGGAACGACCCGTTTGAATAGCTTGTACATTAGGGTGAGGGATTGAATCTTTTCCGTATCAAGCATAGTGTCCATCCCAGAGTTCGGCATATAAATGACGGCCGTAAGGTGCGGGGTGAGCAACGTCTCCTCCAGGATCTCCTGCAGTAGTGGGGTGATTTGTGATGTGAGGTAACGCTGAGCGCGAAGAATCTCCTCAGTGAACCGTTTATCTACCTGAAAACAGTCCGGCGTTAAACCGCATTCGTACGGATTCGAAACTAAGTACCCACATGAGCGAGGTATTCAGGCGCGCTAGAGGACTCCAGCTTCTGCTTTCCCTCGGCCTCGTAGAATTTCCGGCTTTCATCGAGCAGTGGCGGTTCCAATTTCTCGAGGTAGACTGATGGAGTCCGCGGGTCTTCTCGCAATAAACACAGAACTTCGACGCATCCCCGAACGGCGGACTGGTCGATCGCGAACCCATCCCGTTCCACACGTACTTCGTCGAGGACGGCGTCAACCAGGTGCCCTTCTATCGGGGGTTCGATTATGTGTTTGTAGAATAACAGGACACCGGCGTCGTATATGACGGGAAGGCGTTGTGCCGGCGCATACACTCGGTCCTGGAACAGATAAGCGCCTCAGCCACACTCGGGCTCGGGAAGAAAATGGGCAGGAGAGGCGCACCAAGTACTTGAGGATGTCTCGAAGTTTACACAGACCAGATTCGTGATCATCCCAAACGTACCTGAACGCCTTGAGCAGCTCTTCCCCTTCCTTCGCCCGAGATATCATGTCGCTCCGGACACCGGTGGGGAATGCGGGAATTAGCTTTTCCTTGACCATCTTTTGCAAATTCTCAACGATGAGAGCCTTGACACCTTCGTAGAGCTTTTCTGACTGCTTCCCAAGGACCAAGTTATAGCTGAACCGGTGATTCTCTTCGAAGGATAAGTTCGCCGCGTTTTGCGCAAAGATCTCTCGAATATTGTTCGAGAGCCTCCTCCACGTTTCATCCAACGACATATCCGAGGAATGCTGAGCAACCGATGGTCAGATTTACTCCGAGCGACGTAGTAAGTTATATCTACCCTTGGAGGTCGCTGGGAAGACATGTTGATGAGGACGCGATTGCAAGCCAAGGGTTATCGGTCATAACTCACTATTCTCGTCTTTTTCTTCTGGGTTGCTGAGGACCCGGTTTACCCATTCAGCTTGGTCCCGTCATCGAGCATAAACTGGGAGACTGACCGACGGTGGACATAGTTGGGGGTGGGTGCGCGCGCTTGGAGGGTGATCGCACATGGGCTTCCGTGTGGCTGCCTCTTTTGATCCCGGTGGGCGTCTGCCAACAAATCCCGTCACAACAATCCCTTCGTACACATCGACATCGAAAATGAATGCTATACGGAACGTAACGAAAACGACGAAGTGTGGATTACGGTATAAAACTGGGCTAACGCGAGAGGAAAGTGCAGCGTGATGTAGAAAAGGCCGAGTAACAAAAAGCACGAAAAATTCGAAAAGAAACACCACAAACATGGGTCATGACCCCCCGTGAGCAGCGCGAACGATATCCGTGAAGTACTTTTTGAACATCTTGTTGTCTAGGTCTCGGAGTTTTGTGACGAAATCAAGAGCCATCTCTTGTGGCCATCCCTGAGAGGGTAAAAACGCGGAAACGAAAAAGTCCAGCGTTTCTTGTCCCCTGGCTTTGGCAACTGTTTGGTAGAAGGAGGCGATTTCATACGAGACCTTACGGGTTGTTAGCGCGGGAGGGTTGCGATTTATAGGAGTAGAAAGCCACCCACCATCATCACCTGCCCATCCTTTGTGTTGAACTCTGGTAATGAGAGTACTCGAAAGGTGGCGGGGATGAGCCTCTCGTATATGAATCTTTCAAAGCCAGGCAACGCCTGTGAGGCACCATCAGGCAACGGCACTGCCCAAGCGTTTACGCAGCGCGCGAGGAACTGAAGTGCTGAGCGTTGGCCCGCTGGATCCGTAAGATCTATGACCACCCGCTCCATCATCTCAAGCAGCCCCTCTAGCTGTCCCTTATTGCCTACGAACACGGGCAGTGGGATCAGAAGCCCATCGAAGAGCGACAACGGTATAGATACGTACGTTCTGACAAAAACACCCCCTGCAATTTTGAAGTCATGATACTGCTCAACAGGTTCAAGTACCCCTTTTTCGATTCTCCGTGGGTAAGCGCATCATCCGTCCCGCTGGCGGGTTGTGCTAGCAGTTGGGAGATGTGGGTGGTCAACGGGGTTATGAGCTCATCTAAAACCTGGAACATGGCGTCCTGAAAAGTGGTAAATGTGACATCGTGATCCTCGCCAAACTTGAATTCACGTACCTTGAGACGGTGCACAAGCAATCCGATAAAGTTCATGAAGTCCGCAAGTTCCGAAGGTTCCGAGTGCGCCAAGAGGTTCACCATCAGCGGAGGGATCAGATACGTGATGCTGCTTCCAGTTGGAGCGACGATCCTCGCAAAAGCGAAACGTGTCTATAGTGGACGGAGTTTGTTAGCATCGGAACAGGAAATCAGGAACCAGCGAGGCGCACCGCATCCCGCACGCCCTTCACGACATTCAGTTCCTCCAAGCACACTAATATTGCCTGTCCAATCTCACGGAATACTTCCAGTGGTGGGAGAATATACCCTTCCGGCAATGGGGAAGGAAGATCAGGGAATCCCTTCGCCACATTCCCCAGCGCCATAATGATATGGTGGATTTTCAGGATCGCCGTGACATCGTTCGAGACCTTCGCCGCTTGTAAATGACCGGGCAACTCGCCCATAAGCGGTTTCACGATCGACTTCAGAAGGGTCTCTGACTGAGTCGGGTCTTTGAAGAACAATGAGTTGAGGATGCCCGCAGTTTCGAAGAGATAGATCTGGGAGTCGAATATTCCTGGGTTTTTTATCGCCTCTGTGAGGAGATCCTGAGTTTCGGGGCTGTCTAGTTCTGGTAGGTCTACTTGGATGGAAAGGAGGTCGCTGATGCTGTCTAACAGCGAGGCGGTGAGATCTGGCGATATCTCGTTCCTTAGTTCCTTGATGAACCTGTGGAAGAGGTAGAACACTCGTGCCCTGACGCTAGAATCTTGGTTATGCAAACCCCTGTTGAAATGCTCGTCACTATTCCGCGTAAGCCGGTATGGCCTGACCACGAACCTCCGATCGATCATCGCGTGTAGAGTGGGCATGATGCACTCCTTCCGGACCTTGAAGAAGTCGGTATACCGGGTGGTCGTTTCGAAGAACTGGAGAGTGACAGTGTGGTGCGGATACGCAGAGATACGGGACTGGACAAGGGAATATAGCATTTGTCCGTGGGCAGTGAGGGCAAACTCTGAGTAATCCGTGAGTTTCCTCTTATCTTTGTCGATCACCGCTGGGGTTTCGCAAAACGCTGCCCGTCCTTTGCCACCACCGGCTGACGATAAAGGATGAGCTAATAGTTCGGTTCACGATGGAAGTAAGCTCACATTTATTGATTTCTCCGAAGATGTAAACCAGGTACACCGCGAGCTCAGCGTCATTCCATTTGACGGCAACTCCGTTTTGACACGCATTCAAGGTGTTCATGGCAAGCGTTTGAACAGCACCCGTCACTAGCGAAGGATCGATGACCAAAACGGAGTCCATGAAAGTACGTAAGTCCTTCAGAAATGAGTCAGTTAATTTGCATCGCCCCAAAAAGACTCCTCGGGGATACCTTTCGTAGGACCTCAAATGCAGCTCTATCATCCTCATCCAAATCGGCCGGATCCTCATCACCGTCCCACCGTAATTTCTCCAACAATACCTTCAACAAAGAGGTAAGGAACGCCCGTGTCGCATTGGAAATTGGTTCTGCCGACGTTTTCCTGGCTTTTTTGTGCTAGGTGTCGTTTGACGGGTGATTCGCGGGTGTAGAAACCAGAGACTTACGGCAAGAAGCACAGTTGATAAGAAAGGGAACACAGTGGAAGACGTATCATCGTATGTGTCAGCCAAGAATAGCAACATCACCGGGAGGATCTGGTCAGTAAGACATGTGGCCTCCGTTCGCACATCATCTTGGGTGTCCTGGGAATGTTTTGTGAGGTGCCTCCAAGAGAAAGACTCTCTGACAAAACACTTACCTCCGAGAGTTTGCACAATTCCAGGCCAAGGACATTGAGCAACTTCCCCAGTGCCTCGCGATAAGACTCCTCTCCCTCATCCGTGTCCTCTCCGCGGGCAATCTGCTCTTCCCGTGTCCGCTCCTCCAAGGTCGACAAAACGTCCGCCAACGAGAGGACCTTGATCAGCTGCAACTTGTCCCCTGGCTCTTTGAGACCCTTTGAGACGATCCGGGACAGAGAGGCACAAGTAGCGAGTCGGATGGGTAGAGCACCGTCGGAGATCAAAGTGAAGAGCAACGGGACCGTTGTGGGCGTGACCGTGAGGTTGATGTCCACCCACCCAACATACGACCCGAATGTCCTGATACCCCAATCCACCACTTCTTCTGCTTGTTCAAGCTCTTTTCGTGATTCCGAGCCCGATGCCGATCTGAGCTTGCTCAACTTTTCCACATTGGCGGCAATGATGGTCAAAACTGCTTCGTTGATCCTTGCAGCATCCCGTTCCCGAACGGCGTCGCGTACCCGTCCATCCCTTGCATGTCGAGCCGGATTGTGTATGCGCGCCGCTTTGAGCATTTGGTCAGCCACCTCTCCGGAAATCTCCAATATCAGGTGAAACAGCAAGAGTGAGACATGGGGGTTGAAGCTGGAGGAAGAGGAAGATTCTGGTGGGCTGATAAGGGTGAAGAAATCGGTGAAGAAGGTTGGCCATTGTTCTACATAAGCTCGGAGGAAGAATAATGATAATGTATGTGAGAACTTGTTCCTCAAAACTGGATAACCCTCGTTAATATCAATGCTGGGGCGACCGTGAATACGACGCACATGGCGAACCAGCTTCAGCTGGCCCATAAATGTACTCCGATTGGATGTATTTCACGAGAGATTCTTGGACGATCTTGAACGCTTCAGGTTCTAGAGAATCGAACCTATCTATCGTCAAAAATTCAACAAACCACCATGGGCAGATAGTCCCACCAACCTATTATCCAGAAAGTCTTCTAGGACTCTTAGGGCGAAGAATCTAGCTTGTGGGGGATACTTCCGTTCACTTCCTTCAGTGCCCGGTTCAACGAAGAGGGCCAAAGCCCACCGCCATGTCATCTGGGCATTTTGTTGGATGGAAGAGAGGTATTCGAGGGCCTGCGCATGTAAGGAAGTCTGGGAGGGATCCGACGCGATTAGAATGGCTTGGGTTATCTGATCAAGTTCTGGATCCATAGGATGTACGAGACAAAGGGGAGAGCTGGCACGTTAGAAGCGAGTTGCGCCGTCTAGGAGGTCGGAGACTCTGCAGATGGTAGACGTATCAAAGATTTTCTGAAGTGGCGGATACAATTGAGAAGATCGATCGTGTGGCCGGTTGTCCGATGTTTTGACCCGGCCGCGTGAACGACGTTCGCTTACGCGCCGAGAGAGGAGGTATTTCTATCAGAAACGATGGGATACACAGGCACTGAGTCTAGGGGGATTCTATCGAAAATAGTCTACATATACACCAAACAGCCCAAGATTAGCCTCCCGGGTTAGGAGGGGATGGACGGCGTCAGAGCTGCAATTGTCCGTGATGGGAAAGGTAGAAAGAAAAGTCAAGATTACTTATACGAAGTCCAGAATGTATAAATCACCCGTATATAGTCCCAAACACACCCTACCAGTAACCTCGTCGAACGCCAGTGATTGGCATTCTCGTGGGGAGAACGGCAACTCCGGATCGGGAGCCAGGAGCACACCCACCGATGGCTTACCGTGTCCGACAGGCGCAGAAAGTTTCATCAACCGAAACTGCTGCAGCTCCCAATTATGCTCCAACCACACTGCACGGTGTCCCCGTGTCCCAATCTTGACGACCTCGATAGACGTGGATCCAGGGACCGTGAATTTTTGAGGCTCGATTATCCGCAGCTGGGTGGGTGGCTGGCCATTGTCATTCGTGCCTTCCGTACAGAAGTGGACGAGATGGCCACCTCCGGCGCAAGAGCCACGTACATCAAAGGCAACCATCGAAAGTTGAGAGCACCGACCCACAGGGGGTATGTTGATGCTATCGGAGATTGCGAAATCGGGGAAAGAAAGGTTGGGAATTGGGGCGACATTAAAACTGAACGCGATCGGCCCCAGTCCTTCATCGATGCCATCCTGCGACTCCAAGCGTGGAGGTTTCCCAGGGAAGATTGAATCAGGGAGGTCGTATATTCGCATGGCGAAGCTCTGATTCAAAATGCCGACCAAGATTATCTGGCCATGCGCTAACCGGATGCTAAAGTTAGTAAACCGCTTTAATAGAATCCCAGTCAGATGGAGTCGGTGCGGCCCAGGCGAGATTACCGCACCTCGACAAACTCCGGATCAACCAGCTGCTGGGCACCTGTGGCGTGGTTGATGAGGAGGAGTTGATGGTGGTGGTTAACCGCATCATCTGCTATAACGAAACTGGCTGCTACGATGTCCCCGTGAATCGAAACCTCGTGAATCACGCCTGGCAGATCGCGTGGTCGCGGTATGCTCCTGATCAACGATGGCGCGACATGTGTAAAATCATGACGGTCAAGCATCGGAAGCCTATAAACTTGAATCACTCTCACAACGTGTGTCAGTAGTGGATAGTACTGTTCGGGTTATCCCGACTCACTCGTGGTTTCCTATGCACACGCCAATCGCAAGCGATACCCAGGAACAATCAGGGTGGGAGATGATGGCGAAATCTCTGTAGGTCCCAGTGATTTCGATCTGGGCGGATCGATACGTGGCATCTACATCTTCGAGACACCAAAGGGAGATGGTGGTACTGAGACGCCCCAATGGGCGGTTGCGCTGTGCCGTAACCAACCAGCGCGCTCCAGGCAACAAACGTATCTCATCAATGGGAACGCCAGTCGTTTCTTGTAATACCGGAGTCACTCGTGTGATGCGGGAGGCCGGTTTCCTCCAGTTATGCTCTAGCCTGATCGCTTTGATAATGATCTTCTGGAGTTCGGCGCCAGAGAGAGAATTGGTGTCCACGTCAGCGGGGATTTCGAGAGGGATTTTGATCGTGGGCACAATCCTATGCCAGAGGTAATCGGTGGACCCAAGAGCGTGCAACACACGACAGGTCTGCGTGGCAGTATGGAATGAGCCCACGTACGGCCTTTTAGTAAAGTTGGCTCGAGAACCTCACCTGCTTCAGGGAAAGGATGTCGAGGACGGAACAGCGGAGAAATACCTCCAACAAAACGTCCTCTGGTGCTGAGTCGATAGTACTGGCCATCTTCGCTCGAGCCCCCGTGTCAGCGGTAGGATGACGGAAACAGCTGGCAGTGGAGATGGGCCTCACGTGATTGGCATTTACCGGACCGATCTGATTCAGAGGGGCGCCTAGTTGCCGGGGCTGCCATATAAAGGGCTGATGCGGCCAAGTAACTAGTTTCCTCCTCTGCCCTCCATCTACTTATCTACCTGCGCATCTGCTGGCCCCTGCATGGACATCTCGGACAACGCCCTCGATTCAGAGTACGAATGCATCTCCAGCTCAGAGTCTCTCGTAGACACAGACTTCACCGAGCACTCCGAGGACGAGAATGGGTCCACGGACTACGACCACTCGTATGCTGTCTCTCTTTCACAACAGTCCTCCAATGGTCATCTCAGTTCCAGGGACAGCGACGTCACCGGTCCTTGGATTGACCCCCACCCAACCGATGACGACGAACCACTCGACCACCCCTTTGTCCTACCCTCCGACAGTGGTAACGACCTCGCTCAAGAGGTAGCACCCGCGGAGGAAGACAGCATGGAAGATCAGAGGGTCAAAGAAGCTCTGGACCAAAGCATGGTCAGCACGCTGAGTACCTCGCGCTCTGGATCTTTTGGCCGGTCCTCCATGACTTCTCCCCGACCTCGCAAGGACATAAGATTATCGTTCCCAGACCCCATCGCGAGTACCACCGATGATATCCGTAGGTCATACGAGGAGCTCGACGCAAACGCCAGCCGCCGCTCCCGTTCTCGGCGCAACTCCCACGACGATCAAGGGGCCGCGGAGGCTGCTCCCGAGTCAGAATCAATCACTGATTTGGGCGTGTCCTCCACGCGGGAACTCTCCCCACGCGACTCAATCCCGTCCGAGATCGCGAACGCGGCTGACTTATTCATCGTCCTTTACGGATTCTCCATCAGCGACAAGTTGAGCTTCGTCGACAAATTGTTGCGAAGTTACTCGCGAGGGTCTGGACTTGAATTGGTAGAAGACATTCAAGTTCAACCACCATGCGCCCAGGTGTTGGCCATTCGCGAGCTGAGATCTCCTGTCAAGTTCAGTGGAATTCCGCCCCGTGTTATCACAATAATCGACAAGACCCAATCTCTTGATTTCCGCGTAGGCTCATTTCCTCTTTCATCCAAACGACTCACCTCAATGCCTTCGCAGTCGATCTCTGAGTTATCCTACGACACTCCATCTCTGGGCATCATCTTCTTCCCGCAACGAGCATTCTCCGTCGTACCCGATCACACATACTACTTACCCTTGGTCGCGTCCACTTCGTATACGAAGGACACCCCTGGAGGTATAGACAGTGTGAGGAGCTCTGCAGAATCTAACTGGAAGGATTTGGGTGTTCCTCATGACAAGCTGTTATTCGACCTCCCGGCGAGTCCTGTTGTTGAGATGGAAACCGCGATGGAGTTTGAGCCCCAATTGGTTTCTGCTGCTTTCAAGAAGCTCGTCCCACCCCTCGAGCCTGTCAAGGACCAGACTACGCTCTGCGTGGAGCACAGCAGCCGCTGGGGCCGCTTCATCGCCAGGACTTACTTATCCGAACCTCTTATCATGCAAATCTTGTATGTTTGGCGACATTTTGGTCCGCCGATTTACTAAAGTTTTCGCAGTTTTGGATTGATGTGTGCCCTGGTGGGGTATATCGCCACGGGCAGGACAGATCCTTCTGCGACCCTTGTCCCTACCCCGACTCTCACTCTCCCGCCAAGCACTGGGAACCCCGGATCCTGGGTGGGCGATGACACAACCAGCCAATCTGTCACCTTTGTTGCCGTCCCGACCTCTACGGTCATCTCCTCCGTTGTGCCGGTCACCAGCAGTGACCTCGGTCTTACCATTTTCAGCCCTCCCGGTTCACTCTCCGTTGTTGAGTCTCCACCACCACAGACTCCACAGCCCTCATCCCCCGATACCGCGAGCGGTTCGAGCTCGAGTTCTTCTTGTGCCGAGCACAATCTCAAGAACAATCTGGATGTCATCAGTCGACCAACCCAAGATGTTCTGGCTATCAGCTATGAGTCCTATCCCTCTATCCCTGATCCGACCTCCTCTTCCACCACCCCGACCCCCAAGCCCAATACCAAACCCCAAGCGAGGTTCCCCGAGAGTCACGGAAAGGGCAAGGGCCGCGAAACGGTCGAAGACGTCCTATGTGATCTCTCGCTCCAACTTGCCTCCTCTGTCTCTTCTATTTCCCAAACCCTCGATATGGACTTCATTCGTGCTCTAGCCCACTCGTTTAACCGCGAAGTCTCAGAGATCCTCACCCTCCTCGACCACTTCGTTCAGGAAATCAAATCCCATGGCACCTACTTCCTGGAGGACCCCAAGAAAGCGATGAAGAACCTGAAGAAGAAGCTGACGAGGGGAAACAGGCAGGCGAAGAAGAACGCCAAGACCATTGTGGAGATTGGGGAACGATTCTTTGGGATGGTCGTGACCAACATCGAGACCGCCACTTCTACCGCTACCACCCGCGGAACGGAGCAAGGAGAGGCCAAGAACACCAGGAAGAGTACGAGGAGCGCAAGGGCGAAGGAAAGGGCGTTGAAAATGCACAGGAAGGTGTTCAAAAGCGATGAATGGTTGAAGCACGAACGCGCGCTTGCGGAGAGGCGGGCAGGTATGGTGCAAGTTCATTAAACCCCCTGCGAATTCGCCCCTGTCATCTCCACCTGTCCACCGTGTTTTCCGGTTCGTTCATCCTTTCTTCCATCGTCTTGGTCACCCTCTCTCGGTTATGAGGTCATGTAGGGTGGGGAACGTCGATCGTGACCCATCCATCCTTCAGGTAATTCCATGCATCGTTGCCGCTTCATTTGACATCCACGATTTTACCATCACTCCCATACATCCCCCCCATTGGTGCTCTCTCCTTCCACTGGATCTTCCCTGCCGATTCGTAGTCAGTCCCACCACTCCTTGTTTTTTTTGTCTGTCTGTTTTGTGCAATATTTGTAGGTTATGAATGAAACGTGTATATCCCATCATCCCCGCAGGAATCATTGGAGCTCAATGGGCTCGGGTGGGGGATTGTGAGCGCGATCTCACAGAGATCCTCCAGCCTGCCACGCGGCTCCCTTTCTCCTATTAGTCCTCTAGATCTCCTTCAGCCGCCTCGGGTACGTACGGATGTGTTTACGACGCTTGTGGCAGGATATCTACTATAATATATTCCGACGGTAGTCTGACAATAATCAATAGCCGCAACTACCAAAAGACAGTGATGATAAAATCGCGCTTGAAAACGACAGAAATTCGGGAAGCGAGCGAAAAGGCAGAAAAAGGAAACTACCAGGGCATAGGGGGTAATACAGGAAAGAAGGCATGAAAACATAGGCATATAGCAAACCATAAACCACATCGCACGGAGAGTGGAGGTTGTCAAGGGTGGAAACCAATAGGGGAGCACGATGAAGGTGTGTGTAAAAGGGAAGAAGGGATAGGAGAGGAGGGGACTGTGATCGATGAAGAAAGTCCGGAGTGTAGTGTCGTTATCGTATGCGATGATGTGTGGGGTGAAGCAAAGCAGCAGAGCAAGGGGGGGACAGTGGTGGTGATACACAGGCATTGCAGAATGCGATGACGGTAGAGTGGAAGAAGCGACAATTAAGAATATGAGATGAAAAAGTAAAGAGGCAGAAAAGAATGTGCATGTCCAACCGTTTCCGGAAGATCGATCAAAATCCCGACCCCGCGTCCCCGTGCACGGATTGGCAAGGAAAATGAGAAAAAAACCCGTGAAGTGTAGGAAGTTGAGTGGGGGTATCCGTGCGATAGTGGTATATGGTTGCATATGCGTATCTCGTTGGAGGGGTGGATGGCTTGGAAATCGTGGAAGAAATTATGTCGGCCACCCTTGAACGATCCTTGCCGCATTTCCACTGAGCCGTCCGACCAGATCCCAAAACGCGTTCGCGCCATCGGCCGCGAAACCCTCTCCACTCGCTTGCATGGTATTGAAGCTCGTCCAAGCCGCACGGTCGTAGTAGGTCGGACCACCAGGAATGTGGTATTGGGGATTACCCAGGCGCGCCATCAGCGCGAAGGCGACAGCCGAGGCTCCAGCGTAGAGGATCATGTTCGTCAGAACACCGGGACCACCAGTCCCACCGCCATAGATGTACGTGTTGTAGATGTTGTAGAACCTGCCCTTCCTCGATGACGAGGAAGAGCTGGACGAGGTAGATGAAGAGAGGGCGGTCGATGTGGACGGCCTTGGGCGACCTGACTTGGGAGATTCCGCCAACAGCTTGTCAACAATCGCACATTCAACACCGAGCTCGGCTTTCAGCGCCTTCCATTCTTCCAAAGCATCATTGGAAAGGCCAATCCTCCTAAGCACTTCATTCGGCCGAGTTGAACCAGGATGGAGGTCCTTGATAGCCTCGGCGACACGAAAATCGAGCTCGCTCCGGTCGTATGTGGGTGGTAGGTCGTGTTGGTGTAACTGCTCAACGGAAGGCTTGGGCGTGGGAGGAAGCAATGTGGATGAGGATGAGGCCATGCTTTCCTCCCCTTCGTGTTGATCCCTGGAAGGGGTTTCGTCGGCGTCGATTTCGTCCGTTTGGACCTGCATCTCGACGACGGTCTTCTGCGGAGGGGTGGGTTCGGGGTCGGTTTGGATCAAAACGGACGAGACAGGAGTCTCCTCGGTTTGGATGGAGAAAGATGCCATAACGGGCTTCGGCTCAGGGAGGGCCTGGACCTCGACATCCAAAGTGGACAGTTCGTGCTGAACCTCAGCGTCGACGTACTCCCTCTCAACAGTCAGAGTTGGGATCGGCATACGTCCGTGAACCTTCTACACTCAAGAACAATTGGCACACATTCAAACGGGAAGAGTAGGGAACGTACCCGCTTCCTGGTTTTTGTGATAACAGTCTGGATAAATTCATCGTCGTCGCTTTCCTGATTGATGAGTTCATCGACGATCGTCTCGTCCTCTGAGTCTTCCTCTTCCAGAATACGTCTCGGGGGAGCAGCGCTAGGATCGACGCCAGCCCTGACCATCTCAGCGCCGAGTGTCCTCCCAACGCTCGCAGCGTTCCCGGCCACACCGTCCTTAGATTGCTCCAGCGCATTCGCCGCATTAGTCCTCATTTCATCCATCTCGAACCTCAGGCGGTCAATCGTCTCCTTAAGCAATAGGTTCTCCGCCTTTTGGTCATCCAGGGAACTATACGCTTGTTGAGCCAGTTCGAGATCCGCGGTGAGCTGGTTGATCCGGTCTTCAAGAACTTGCTGCTCCTTGTTCAATTTGTCTGTTTCGACCGCGTGTAGAGCGGCCGCGTCAGCGTAATCTTTAACTTCTGTATCCCGGCGGCGGAGGCTGAGTCGGTATCGCTCAGATTCGGTACATTGCTCTTGATATTGCTTTTGGAGGCTCTGGTATGATGCACGGGTATTGTCGAGGCCCTTCTGGAGTTTGGATATCTCTGCCTCGAGAGCTGAAATCTGGTTTTGATTTTGTTTCTATGGGAAGGAAAGAGACGACGCCTATTAGCCCAGGGCGAAACACCCAGAATGGTTATAAGAGGAAGGCTCACCTCCTTGGACTTTAGTTCCTTCTCTCCCTTTCTCCCTACAATTAACTCGACTTTCAGCTCTTCCAACTTCTCTTGCGCTTCCTCTAGCTCCAGTTCCAAATCGTTGACTTTGCGGTTCAGACCCTTTTCTGTCTCGGAAAGCTTCTTGCGGAGCTCATCAATCGTCTTGTTCAACACATCGGTGCGCTCCTGGGAATCCATGGACGCATTCGACGGCACCGCAGATCGGTCGTACACGAGAATGTTCCGGACCTCTTCATCCGAATCAGAGTCATCGTCGTGCTTGGGCATGGGAAGGGAGCCGATAGAAGACAAGAACGACATCTCGTCTAAGGAACTGTCCGCAGAGACGGATTGTGAGATTGTCAGGTCATCACTATCGTCGAAGCGATCAGGGCTATAGAGCGCAGCGATGTTGTGAGGGTATGATTGAGAGCGGGAATGTGGTCGTGATGCTAAAGGAGGTGAATTGAGGGGGTTGTGTGAGGTTGTCGGAGACGTGGGATCGGATGACCGGCTTTGGCTGCTCCTTCGTCGGTCCCACATCGGGGTGATAGGACCAGACTGGGTGCATGTCGTGTGAGCAAAAGGATTCATGGAGCTTAAGAAGTGCTCGCTGCTGCCACTCACTTCAGAATCACTTCCGCCGCGTCCAGCATCACTCTTCCGTCGCGAAGCAGGCGCGGGGCGTTTAGCCCAACTGGACGGAGCGTTATTGACCAATGGGGTGGATCGCTGGCGTTTGGACGTGTCAAACACTGAGTCGCGCAAGTTAGGGGTCTTGGGTGGCACAGGGGGTCCATTCGAGGGTGGTCGGCTAGATGGCCGGTAAACCGAAGTGTCTATGGATTCGGAGCTGGAGGAACGCGATGTGGCCTTGTAAAAAACGGCATCACGGCTAGGTCTCCCCCTGTGTGACGAGTCGGATTCACTACCTTCGTCGGAGCTGAGAGCACTTTCTGGGGCATTGTCTCCAGAAGCCGTCCGGAAGGCGATGAACTCGACAAGGACCTTGGTCGTGGCTTCAAGTCCGGGACTCGCTCGGATGAACTTGAGGAACATTTCTTCCTCCTCCTTCGACAGCAGCTCGATGTTGTCGTGAGCGCTGCGGTAGGAGGTCAAAATGTCGACGAGGGCCTCAGCTGGGACGACAGGTTCTCCTTCGTCGTTCGGGTGGGAGCGCGGGTGACTCGCAATCAGGTCATGGAGGTCGCTCTCGATGTCGGCTATCGAGAGCCGATTTCTGCCATACATTGGCATAGTCGCGGGAAAACAGAGGGCAGGGTATTTGCCGTTGTCGTCGTGGTTGGAGGGGAGGGTGGAAGAGGGGTGATTCGGGCCGTGGGTCTTGAAGGCAGCAAGGTGGCAGGTGGACAACCGCTTTGTTCGATCGACACGGCATCCTGCCAACAAAGCCAAAAAGTAACAACAATGTCCGACCCAATACCTCAGTCAGACGTCTCACGGCCTTCGGCTCTCCCTACGGCCTCGCTGCTCCAGTCGCGAACGTCGGCCGCAGCGCGTCTAGCCCAGTCCCAGGCTCAAAATTCGGCTCAATATCTGGATGACATTGAAGAGGAGTGGAATAAGAAAGTAGATACGGAAATCGAAACTCTCGTCGACGGAATGGTCGACATCGTCTCTCTCGCCTCTGTGAGTTGCCCAAATACATTAAATTTCTTGTGCGCGAGGTTGAACGTCGCGAGAGGTTCGAGATAAGGACAAGTTTCGGATGGCACAGGAGGCGTTCCAAACTCAATGCCGGGCAGAGTCGATGGTACGTGAATCCCCCCGAAAACTGACCCTGTTCAGCTGGGAATTTTACGAAATGGAGTAGATCAAGGCATCCCATTCATTACTGTCTATCACCCATTCCATGAAGCTCTTGCTTCTCCTCTCGGACGAGTCGCAAATTGCGAGTCGGAGGGACGGGGAACTCAAGGCCGTCCATGCTGAGAAACAGGAGACGATAAAAAAGGTAGCCCATCTATTGGACCAACTGCTCGGTCGGTCTGGAGCGGCCACCACTGACGATGCGATGGAAATGTGAAGTCATTCGCCCTAGCGATTCCCTACCCGTGGTACAATAAGCGTCCCTGCTCTGTGGAGGCGGGGCGCAAACAACTACTCACCATGCCTAAAATACAAGAGTGTAGTTATCCACCATATCACACCTTACTCGCTCTTCTTGAAGTATGGACTGTTCACGATCGCCGACTGTGACATGACGAAGACGGAATCCCCAACGCTCAGGAAGCGGTCGACGACTGAACGCACTGTGGGCTCAGTGATGATAGTGGTATCTGGTCTGGGAAACGTTCAGCATTGGGCTGGAATGTGACATCGGAGATCACAGGGACTCACGCGAACCCAGTCGAACGCTTGATTCCTGCCAGAACAGTGGAGACAAGGACCGCATCTGCGGCGTAGTGAACCAGGCGTCCAAGGACCATGAAGTGTAGACTTGGGGGAAGGATACAGGGGATGCTGGGGTTTGCAGCGAGACTGACAGAAATGGCCGGTGCTCATGCGAGTCCCCACGGCACATTGGTGTCCGATTCTCACGGATGCTCCTCCTCTCGATGATACCTTCGATCAGGTCGCCCTTGGCACTTTGGAGGTTACTGAGCGCACATTTCCGGGTGGGTACCATACAGAACCCGTCACTACTACCCCATGCCTCTGCAACGGTCGGTTATCGTCACGCCCAGCAACTTGATGAGACTGCCTGATTTCTACCTTAACACCAATCCCCCACCTACGCTCATCCGCGCAGAAAAGTGCCAATACCGTTGAGATATGCTTGGACTTCATCGGACAGTTAGAGAGTCTGCCTCCAGAATCTCGCAGGCGTTACCGGTTGTTGAAAATGAAGTTAGCGTCTCTTGGGAGACTATGAAACAGAGTAACTGTGACTGTGGCGATCATTTCTAGGACAGTGGTCGAAGGTTCTCGAAGGATTGCTACACGTCCCGCGATTCGGGGTCCTGGAAAAGAAGCTTTGCCAATTGCCAAATCGGGTATCCGGTGTCCAGGGTCCCAGCGAGATAAATATCGTCCGCCTTTCCGATTAGTTTCTGCCACCCGTTTTTCACTCCTCCCTCCCCACCCTCATCCCCACTCCTCCTACCAATACGTGCGTTACCTTACTCCTTTTTCTTGTATACAGCCGCTCACCCAACTGGCACAGTAAAACATGTCCGAGTCTTTTGGATTCCAAGCCGAGATCTCTCAGCTTTTGGACTTGATCATCAGTGAGCCCGCCATATTCTCCGTTTCGTTTTGTCGCCACCTTATCATCGTCCTCTATAGACACCTTCTACTCTAATAAGGAAATCTTTCTGCGGGAATTGATTTCCAACGGTTCTGATGCTCTCGACAAAATCCGTTACGCGTCCTTGACCGATCCCTCGGTTCTCGACACCGAAAAGGATCTTTACATCCGCATCAGCGCTGACAAGGAGAGCAAGCTCCTCCGTATCCGGGATACCGGTATCGGTATGACCAAGGCTGACATGGTCAACAACCTTGGTACCATTGCCAAGTCCGGAACCAAGGTACATTTTCACTTCCTGCCCAATTATTGCCCAGTTTCTAATCCTTTTTGTAGGGTTTCATGGAGGCTATGAGCGCCGGTGCCGACATTTCCATGATTGGCCAATTCGGTGTCGGTTTCTACTCCGCCTACCTTGTCGCTGAGCGCGTCCAGGTTGTGTCCAGGCACAACGATGACGAGCAGTACATCTGGGAGTCTTCCGCTGGTGGAACTTTCACCATTACCCCCGACACCGAGGGCGCCCCTCTTGGCCGTGGTACCGAAATCCGTCTCTACCTCAAGGAGGATCAACTTGAATACCTCGAGGAGAAAAAGATCAAGGATGTCGTCAAGAAGCACTCTGAATTCATCTCGTACCCCATCCAGTTGGCTGTTACCAAGGAGGTCGAGAAGGTGAGCGAGAATAGCCCCACTGCCAGCGCAATGGAAGTCTGACTGCTTTCCAGGAGGTCGAGGACGACGAGGAAGAGGCCAAGGAAGACGAGGACAAGCCCAAGATTGAGGAGGTTGACGATGAGGACAAGCCCAAGAAGATGAAGAAGATTAAGGAGGTTACCACCGAGAACGAAGAGCTCAACAAGACCAAGCCCATTTGGACGAGGAACCCGCAGGATATCACTCCCGACGAGTATGGCGCATTCTACAAGAGCTTGACCAACGACTGGGAAGAACATCTTGCCGTCAAGCACTTCTCCGTCGAGGGTCAGCTCGAGTTCAAGGCCATCATCTTCATTCCCAAGAGGTGCGTATTTTTCTACACTCATTTGCTAGAACCAACCTGATGCGTCAAACCAAGGGCTCCCTTCGATCTCTTTGAGACCAAGAAGAAGCGGAACAACATCAAGCTTTACGTCCGTCGTGTCTTCATCATGGACGACTGCGAGGACCTCATTCCCGAATACCTCAACTTCGTCAAGGGTATCGTCGATTCTGAGGATCTTCCCCTCAACATCTCCCGTGAGACCCTCCAACAAAACAAGATCTTGAAGGTCATTCGCAAGAACCTTGTCAAGAAGTGCATGGACCTGTTCTCCGAGATTGCTGAGGACAAGGATAACTTTTCCAAGTTCTACGAGGCTTTCGGCAAGAACATCAAGCTCGGTATCCACGAGGACTCTCAAAACCGTTCCAAGCTCGCCGAGTACCTCAGGTTCTACTCCACCAAGTCCACCGATGACCAGATTTCCCTCAAGGACTACATCACCCGTATGCCTGAGGTCCAAAAGTCGATCTACTACTTGACCGGCGAATCCCTCTCTGCCGTCAAGGATTCACCTTTCCTCGAGGTTCTCAAGAAGAAGGGCTTCGAAGTCCTCCTTCTCATCGACCCCATCGATGAGTATGCCATCACCCAGTTGAAGGAGTTCGAGGATAAGAAGTTGGTCTGCGTCTCCAAGGAGGGTCTTGAGCTGGAGGAGACTGAGGAGGACAAGCAGGCTCGTGAAGCTGAGGCTGCTCAATTTGATGATCTCTGCAAGGCCGTCAAGGATGCCCTCGGTGATAAAGTTGAGAAGGTCGTTGTTTCCAACCGTATCTCCGATTCGCCCTGCGTCCTCGTCACTGGCCAGTACGGCTGGTCTTCCAACATGGTGAGTGTCTGGCACCCTGTCCCTTTGATGATTACTCATCTCTCCCACAGGAACGTATCATGAAGGCTCAGGCCCTCCGTGACTCGTCCATGTCCTCATACATGGCTTCCAAGAAGACGCTTGAGTTGAACCCATCAAACGCGATCATTAAGGAGCTCAAGAAGAAGGTTGCCGAGGACAAGGCTGATAAGTCTGTCCGTGACTTGACTTACCTCCTCTTCGAAACTGCCCTCCTCACCTCCGGTTTCACCTTGGACGACCCGACATCGTTCGCCAAGCGTATCAACCGCATGATAAGCCTTGGTCTTGATGTTGACGACGTTGAGCCACCTGAGGCGATGGCCACCGATGAGGTTACCCCCGCTGCCGAGGGTGCCGCCACCTCCGCCATGGAGGAGATCGACTAGACGAGGGATATGGGAGACCTGGGAAGATTTCATCACTGTAATTCTGTGCTCTGCTTTTGTTATTACGCTTTGGTCACACGTGCATCTTACATTGCAATAATTCCATTCTGCATTGAAGAGTACTGGTGGCGATACAATCAGCTTTGAATTTGAGGACCGATCTATGCCACCTGTAGTCGTGAAGAATTTGCCCATGGGAAGGTTAAATGCGGGATCGCAATGTGGTGCGTTAGATCCCGTATCGCATTGGGTATAGGGAAGAATAGTTGGAAGTTGTATAAGCCCTTCTTTGAGTACTGTTTGAAGTGAGTTTATCACCGGTTCCCCCAGTTCGCTTTTGGGGTAGATCGACAGGTGCGGAGGGTGTACTCAAAATATATCGAAATGTTATTGTGACCGCAGCCCGGGGACCTTCATGTGGCGGGAAGCAGCGGCCGAGCCATTGGGACGTTTGAGCATATTACTTCCGTGCAAACTCATCAACTTCACCGGTTTGGATCATCTCCTGGTCGCGATTCGAACGGCCACCTGAACATGCCGTCGATCCATGCTCAGCTTGAAACGGGAACCGGTACGAGCGCGGCTGGAATGTCCAACGGTGGTTCGACGAGCTCTTCTTCGTTGGCGGATGCACTGAAGCCTCAGTCTGGAGACGAAGTTGTCAATTTGGCGTTCCTGCCATAACGCGGTGAGAGCTCATGTATGAGACACTTGAGCGATCACACAACGGTCCTGGCTCCCATGATAAAAAAAAAATCGTGGATGAATAGTTACAATTGGAACAGGTACCGAAGAGGGCGGTACAGACACATATGTAAAAATCATGAATCACGAACGGTGATGCTTGAAGACGCCATACCACTCGGATCCCTCACTAAGTTAGTGCCAACAGGGGGGTTCGAAGCGGTCTCAGGCTTTGCAGACGAGATTTGCGTCCCATTCGTCTGACCCGACACCCTCATAAACGAGGAACAGCGATGTCGGATCGTATTTCCGCTTGACGGCTAGGAGCTCATCGTAGTGACCGCCGAAGAAGGATTTCTTCCAGTCGAATTCGTATC
>Ga0307517_10003767_pt1 | contig 23584 bp, 9 predicted proteins | sample 23_EM_MG_FD_194515 | JGI IMG/M metagenome (GOLD analysis project Ga0307517, IMG submission 194515) | Populus trichocarpa ectomycorrhiza microbial communities from riparian zone in the Pacific Northwest, United States - 23_EM | ecosystem: Host-associated > Plants > Roots > Unclassified | place...
TATTTTTTTTTTTGTAATTATGCCTAAATTAAATTACAAGAAACCTTAACGGTGTGGTGTTTTTATGTACATGCATTGCAACATTGCATCGCGTGGGGATAAATACTTTGAATTGTAATAATGTTTTCTTTAATTTTTTTCTTTGATCATTAATTTCTTTTTAATTTAATCTTTTTTAATGTTAGTTGAAAATTAAACTTAATAATTTATTTAATTTTTTATGTAGTTACCATGATATAAAAAAATCTGACATTTGGTCCAATAATGCTGAAAAAAATCATTTATGAAAATTAAAAATAAAAAAATTAAAATTGTTAACGAGGTGAATATAAAAGGATTTTTCTTTTAAATTGTTCATTTAGCGTCTTTTCAAAGATTTTGATCTATATAATCCTTTTGTTTTTCTTTTTGGTCCTTTTGTTTGAAACTTTTACATTTTAGTCTAAAACTTTATTTTGTTCACATTTTAGTCATTAAGTTTGAAAGAATGTAAAGAGAGTCAACAAAATATGACAGACGAGAGAGAGTGATTGGTTGGTGAAATTCTATTGACTAAAACAACTGAATTTGATATCGATGTGTTCTTTTTTACTAGAGGAGTGTCATTAAGGTGTTTTTGAATTTCTATTTTGTTGAAAAAACTAGATCATAGTTGATAGATTTTTTTCAGTTTAATTTTATATTTTTAAAATCAATTTAGATGTTTTTTGAGTTGAGAAATTAGTTTATTAAGTTATTAGATGAAAATAAATTAAAAAAATAGTTTTTCTGGATTAAAAAAACCCAACCCAATTTCTACCATTTTGATGGCTAGAGCCTACACAAGCAAACAATAGTCGTTTGAAACAAAATATTGCACATTGTCCACCTATTTTATGAAAAAAGGAAAGTTAGGCATATGAGCTTAGCCTTGTAAGTCAATAGACCTAACCTCTTTTTAAACAAGTTAGGTGTATTTAGATGGACCCGAGTCAGTCAAAGATATTATTATCTTAGTATATATATAAAAAAAGGCTAGAATGACATCATGTTTAATTTTTTTTAAGTCAAACTAGATTTTAACCGGGATATATTTTAACTAGTTAGGTTGACTCGGTCATATCAGGTCATCTTCCATTCAGTTTGATTCGAAGCTCGAGTAGATAGGGTCTCGGGTTAGGTCGCTTCCATGTTGATCTGCTGAACTGAGCTGGGTTTGGTGGCATTTTCAAAATATTTTCCGAAGCAATGTGTAAGAGTTGTATTATTAATATATGTTTTTTAAAAAATATATATTATAATATTATTTTTTAATTAAAATTATAAATATAATAAGATGTCAAGAAAATATTATGGTTAAAAAATAGAGCACATTAATAAGACAAAAATACTTTTAAATAGAGAGATGCCTTATCATCAATAAATTTTTTTTTGAACCTTTGACTAATGCTTAAATAATCTCACGGGTTTTCATTTAATAAAAGTTTGAATATTTTTGCAATCAAATCTAATAAATTGAGATTTTCTCAAAACAATTTCAATATTACCAAGAAAAATAAACGGGGCGTGTTTTTCCTATGGACAAAATCGTTAACTTCTCCCTCACATTTCTGGTCTTTTTAGTCTTGGCAGGGATGGTGATGTTACTTTATTGTTGGCTACTTCCTTGATTTTGGTGGTTGCTCATCATGTGAAATCCCCAGTGCTCTTTTGTTTCTATGGAACTGTTTTATTTTTAATTATTTTCTTGGGTTTTTCTTTTGACTTGTGTATGTGCATTTTATTTGTTTTTTTTTTGAAAAAATACATATATACCAAGTTAATTATGTACTAAATAGTTAGAAATTATAACATCTATTTTCGAGTTATGAATATCCAATGAGTATCAAAAAACTATTTAGATAGTTATTTTGCGTTTGAATTTGGGTTTGGATCTTAATCTCACCATGCGTATCCATTGCCTTTTCTATTTGAATTTTTCTTCTACTATCCAGTTTAATGCACAATCACTAATAATAGAAAAGTATTTAAGCCAATTTATGTTTAATGTTTTCTATATGATAACTTGGAATGAGGCATCATACACCTACCCTACAAAATCCTAACTTGAGAATCAAGAGAATTTAGTAACATTCTAGATTTTTTATTGTATACATATGCACCCAATGTGTTCCTTAATTATATGTCTTAAGATAATTTGATCACTTAAATATTTGTAAAAAAATTCATTATTTTATTCAATGAAACTTTATAACCATGTGAAATCAAATTTACTAATTGGTCTAATAAGAGATCCTATATAATCTAGCATCAACTAGTAAAAGAATATGCTATACAAAAGGGTGAATATCATTTTTTTTGTTTAATTTAAGTGTCAATCTCCATTTCTTTAACTTTTTAGGTGGTTTCTTCCTTCAATTTACTCCCTTTTTTTAAAAAAAGATTTCTTTTCTTGCACTTTCAAGCTTTTGTTACAATAATGACATAAAAAACTTTCTGAAAATATTTTAATTACTACTACTAGATTTGATCATTAAGAATCTTTTATTTTCAATTCATTTTCTTCTTTGCTTAATTTTGGTTAATGCTTTTTTGCTACACTATTTTGTTTTTCTTCCTTTATCTTGATTTATGCTTTTACCTTATTTATATGTGTTTTGGTTTTGTTTTATGTTTCTCAATTTATCCTTGCCTTTTGTTTCCTGTGGTGCTTGTATAGGTTTGTCTCTTTTGGTTTTTTTAATTGATTTTATTGGAGTTTGTTAACCAATCAACCCTTATTTTATATTACAATATCCATCTTCTTTGTTATTATATTGTGCTTCACTTTGTTCAATTGTTTTTCTATTATTTTTCTAGTCGTTTTCTTCTTTCCTATGTCTTTGTATTGTGTTTATTGGTTGGCTTTGCTTTATTTTCAATTGTTTATTGCTTCAGCCTCTAAGTAAGAACATGATGACTCATTTTCTAAAAACTTATATGATCTTTGAGAGGATAATCATTTTTTACAAGGTACTTTATCAAACAATTACAATAGACAATATCTATTCATTTAAAGTTTTTTAGATCCTTGTTGAGAGAGTAGGATCAACCATTATAATGTAGTTATAATTACAAAAGTTTAAAACTCTTCCCTTAAAAAGGAAAGATTTAGATTTTTTATTTGAAATTTAGTATCCAATAATTTTTTTATTCATTTAAAATTCAACATGAAGCTTTTCAAAGTGAAAACAAGTGCAGCAGCAAGCAAAAATAAATTCTAGCTAAACACATTTTTGTCTTATTCTCCTCACTTTAATGGGTTAAGAATCAAACTTGATAATTTATTTTGCATTCAAACTGATTCGATTCAAAAAAAGCCAGATTCAGATTTTGGTGTAAAAATTTCTATTATTGAGCATAACTTTCAATTAGATAACTAGATCGAGATGAAAATTGGGTTAAAAGTTTAGGTAAATCGGAGTTTGGTAATGGATTGTTTTAGAGGGTTGAATTTACTGGACGAATCTTGTTAAATTTGTCTATCTGGACCTTATTCTACTTTCTAGACTATATCTATAGATACATAAGGAATTATGCTAATATTCCAATTGGATTGAAAAATAGGCATCCTCACCTTTCCGTGAATATATGGTAGGCCTGCTAATTCATCTAGACTAGAGAGAACAACATGTTTGAAATTAGGACTGAAATCTGCTAGGAATGTGCGAAAATTAAAGAAACGTTGTTTTCTTATGTATTATGGATTCTAGTCAATACAAGGATTCTTTAATTGTCTTGGAAACATGTGTGGTAGATATTGGCTTACCTATTTTACATGGATTCCATGTCAAATAAGGAGACATTTATGGCAACAACTATTATCCATAGTTTGCAAGAATCTCATATCTATTATGGAATATATGTGGTGCCAAGGAGGCTTGGGATTCTTTTGTTTTTCTTTTCCTTATTTTACAGGATTTTCTTATTCATATAGGAGATTATGAGAGACTACTTAAAGAAGATATTTCAACCACTTTCTTTCATATTTTAAATAATATATGGAAAAGAAAAGAAGCTTCAGCATTCAAGACAACATCTTTCAGGAAAGGAAAGATGATTAATGAATGACACAAAGAGACACTCTTTCTTCTAGAAGTCTTAGAATCAACTACAAGGGATCCAATTCAAGGAGATGCAATTTTGGGGCTATTTTGATAACTTGTATTAATCTAAATATTCCTTGAGATTTATTTATTGTTTTAATTAATATTTGGGATAATTATATCTCAGTTTTAGGGTTTTTATTGTTGTTGGGTTTCCAAAATCAATGTTCAGGCTTGTTTAAGGCATTAAGCTTGTGCTTAGCTGAGTTTTAGTTAAGACCCATTAGTTTGCAACTCTATATGGGACCATTAGGGTTATTATATTATGACTATATTATGTTTTCTTTTGCTGTAAGTTTGGGCAACCTTTAGACATTAATGAAATTTAATTTTGCATAAGTAAACTTCTTTTTCTTTGATGGGACAGAGTAAATCCAACTTATCAAGGCATAACTTACCTTGTAGTGTCATTCGCAATCATATAATATCTTTGTTTTTTAGTTACAGGTTAATTATGGGTCAAGGTTCAACCAAACCTGATTATTCGGCTTTCTTGAGGAAGTTATCATCTTTGTTGAGAGTTGTGTGACCATGAGATTTGCATCACGAACTCTTTTGCTCTTCATAAAAGAAAAAAATATTTTTTTTCACTTTTATTTTATAAAATCCTTTATTTTTGTCCTTTTCAACCTTAGCTACCAATAATTTTTCTTTGTTGTTAGAATGTTAAGTTAATTATGGCTTTCCCCTTCCTTGTTGTTTAGGTTTTTTTTTTTTTGTGATTCTCTACCTCTTTAGCTGCTAAAATTGTCCAAGGTCATACATGTATATGGTTACTTTAATTCCTTTTTATTTTCCTTTTTTGTTTATTTTGTTGTATTTGTCACTTTAAGTGTTGCTTTCTTTCCTATATTTTTTTAAATTTATTTTATAAATCCCATTTCCATTACTCTTTATTTTAACTTTTTTAGCTTTTCCTTTGTTTAAAAAATTAGATATATTCTCATGGACTTTTGCATTATTTCTTTCCTAATTATCTTCTTTTTCATTTTTCTCTCTATTAATATAGACAAGGTTGATCTCAATAATAGCTTTGCCATTTCATATTAGGACCTCACTCATTGCCTATTCCACGTACATGTAATGTAATGTTTTTCTTTTGACAACTACTTTTTTTTGTTCGATCTATTTTACCATTCACTTACATATATTGGAATTTATGTGTTTTGATGCCTTTTCATTTTCTTTCCTTCATTTGTTGAAAACACGTTCGCATGTTATTACTTTTATGACACTGCTTATAGATAGTACATTTGTCATAGGAAGGATTGGTGAACAATAAAATTATTAATACATGAAAAAATCGCTAGAAAAAAATGCTCTTGAAAATATTTTAAATATAATAATTTAACATATTAAGTGATTTTATTATTTATTAATCACAATCTATAACACTAATAAGTGACAATACATTTGAGTAATATAATCATTAATACGTGATAAATTTACGAGGAAAACAATCTTGGAAATGATTTAAATAAAATAATGTAATGTATTAAGTGATTTTATTTTATACTAATCACACCTTATGACACTTCCCGGTGATGGTATATTTTTCATATGTAGGATCGATTAACAATAAAATCATTAATACGTGACAAAACCACGCAATTCACGCAACATAACAAATAAATAAAAAATCAATATATGACATCACAAATAAGAAACAATATCAACATAATAAATCAACAACATCCACACACAACATAACAATTCAAAACAAACATCAACATAACAAATAAAAAACACCATCATCACACAACAAAATAAATAAAAAACAATATCCGTATAAAATATAACAATTTAAAAAAACATCAACATACATCATATTTCACACCGAGACCAAAACATTATGTATTAGATAAAAAAAAAATCAATCTCGATCCTTCCAATCTCATTGTAGGGTATTGATTTCCATCCTTAGTCCACCTTAAAAATAAATCCTTAGTGGTAGCAAACCCTTGGGGTTGCCACGTAACGATGTGGACCTCAACACTTTAAATATTCATGATAATCATCGACAACAAATTAATAATGCTTTAAAAATTATTCAAAAATAATAAAATATTCATTTAAGGTTAAAAACATTTGGGCAGTGCTGGTGTATGTAGTTCATGTTAGAAGCTGGTGGTATTGCCTAGGAGAATTAGAAATTGGTTGGAATAGTGATGTCAATTTGGGCAGTACTGGTGCATGTAGTCATGCGCCACCACTACTGCTAGTGCATGGAACCATACACTGCCACTATTAAAGCACATCACCTAGCATATTAGAAATGTTGTGCAACAACCCGGCCTTTTCAAAGCCAAAATCGATGAATTTTTTTTATATATAAGTTGTCAGGTTTTGGATTTTTTCACCATATCATTCTGCAGATTTATAATTGCATTCCATTCATTAACAAGGCGCAATCCATATAGGATAATGTAAATCAATATTCCCATAAAATGGATTCTCAATACATATGCCCATACTATTATATTTTCATACTCATAAGTTTACATTACATCATATTAACATACTCATAAATTCACATTCCTGTTCTAGTCTCGTTATCATCATAAGTTCATACAAAAGGGCTGAACAACAAGTTACACAATTAGTACTTTCGTTATCCTAACCTCATGTATTTTCACAACATAACATCCTCATAAGAAGAATACCACATACATATATTCATACACATCATATCTACATGTTCGCACATACACATTTGTGTTCTATTTTAATTTTTCATTACAAGTCTTTACAAAAGGGGTCGGACGACTAATTGAGCGATTAACACGTCTGTTCATACATAACTCATATCACCCATAACATGCGAATATATAGTTCTTTTCAAAAAGTGTGAATCGCGAAACAGATTTCCTTACGCACCATGTTGGTATGATGTCCCTGTTACAACACAAGGTAATTTCAAGCATTATATTTTTAGTGCGTCTTCTAGCCTTCAACCATAAGATAATGTGTTTTCTAACCATATATATTTTTTTCTAAGTGCACTTTCTAGCCCTCGCATACTAGGTAGTGCGTTTTCTAGCCCTATCTATTTTCTTTTGAGTGTGCTTTCTAGCCCTCAACTATTAGATAATGCACTTTCTAGCACAATCTCTCTCCTTCTGAATGTGTTTTCTTACCCTATTCATTTTCTTTCGAATGCGCTTTCTAACCTTCAACCATCAGATGATGTACTTTTTGTCCATATCTATTTCTTCTCAGTGTGTTTTCTAGCCCTCACAACCAGATGGTGCGCTAGCAAGTCCTATTTATTTCTTTTCTGAGTTTGCTTTCTAACCCTTATAACCAGATAGTAAACCAACAAGTCCTATCTATTTTCTTCGAAGTACGCTTTCCAGCCATCACATACAGGATAATATGCTAGCAAACCCTATCTATATCCTTTCTAAGTGCACTTTCTAGCCTTCACAACTAGATAGTTTAGCAAGCCCTATCTATTTTTTTGTATACGCTTTCTAGCCCTCATATACAAGATAATCAATCAAGCCATATCTATTTCGTTTCTTAGTGCTCTTTCTAGCTCTCACATATCAAACAGTGCACCTGTAAGCCTAATCTATTTTCTTTTTTAGTGCACTTTCTAACCCTCGCTTCTTAAACTTTCATTAAAGATTTGTCAATCTACGACATATCTATGAGTATGAAAAATTTTGGAAGGATTAATCACTTCCTGATTTGGTAAATCCATATTCTTTTATTATTTTTTCCTTACAAGCCTAATATCTAAAGTCTCCCATGAGACTTTCTATCGTAAACATTATAAAGAAAAGGAGCAACTATCATAACCTAATTTTTAACCCCTTATTTTTTCTAAGTATTATCAAAATACAAAAATAATAATAAAAAAGATGTTCTTGGCGTATTTGCGTCATTTTTAACATTTTCAACGTCTTCTCAAAAGAATTTAAAATTAAAATTTCTTCTCAACACGTTCAACTTTTAACGTGCCATTTTCAAAATCATTGATCTTTCTCATCGAGTTGACTTTGACTTTGCCTTTTTCAAAAAATCAAAATCCAAAAAAATAAGAAAAATAAAAAAGCATTTGGAAAAAAGGACCAAAATGCAAAGGAAGAAAATGAGGGACCAAAATGTTTTTGGAACCAAGAAATGGGGAGAAAAAAGACAAATCAATTTGCTTATAAATAGGTGGTTATCTCACACAAAAAGGGGAGGAAGCCAAAAAAAGAAAAGAAAAAACCATTTATCCTATACTTTTCTCTCCAAATCTCCAACACAAAAAAACCTTGGCCCCTTAAAAACCTAAACCTAGCTGTTAGGAACAAAAAAAAATCCTAGCCCTAAAAAACTTAAACCTAACTATTAGGAAGACCAAAAAACCTATTATTTTTCACTCTCATTTTCTCTTCCTTATCATCGGCTACCACACACCTTCTCTCCCTCACAATCACCAGTCATTGTCACCGCGACCAAGCACCATCTCCACTATCCTAAATAACACTCTCAAGACAACCACTTAAACCCAAGAGTCACAGCTCCATTCCTTCCCTTGCGTAGCCACCTAGTTACCACATTTCCCATTTTCTTCCTTTTGAGACATGTACACCAAAACCACCCACAACCTCTTTCCCCCTAAAAGGCACACACAAACCAAAAACCCCTCATCTATCTTTCCCTTCTTACACGGTCCAAACCTTTACCATTAATATCAACTGCTGGTCAACCTCCCACCGTTATAAACCACCAACGCTAGTCGTGAGTCCAACATCCAATCGACATCCCTTTTCACAACTAATGTCTCCTCACTATAGTAGTAAAAGAGACCCTTTCACCTCTTCTAACTCTTTCTTTCAACCATCGGCCAACTACCACAATGCTAGTGACCACCCTCTCCACACCACCAGTCCAAACACAACTGAAACTTAGCTTCACATCTTGTCCTCCTCGCATGGTTACTTTCAAAAGACAATACTGCTAGTAATTTTTTCCATATATCCAGCGAAAAACAACCATAAATCCATCTTTCAACAACCCTTAAAACAACCCCAAAACCAATCCAACAACTTTTCCCCTCTCTCCTTAACATCACAAATGATAGCAAAATCTCTTTTTTTTCCTATCACGATCGACACCATCACCTCCTCCCAGCAACCACTGTTAGTGGCTTCTTCATAATAGACCCATTGATTGTTTGCAAAGGAAAAGAAGAAAGGGAAATCAAGAACAGATCTGAAAAAAGAAAAATAAAATAAAATAAACTATCTTGTTTGATTTTGCGCTTTTGCATGTAGCGGTGACACTCACCGTTAATGCAGGAAGAAAGAGAAGAAAAAGACATTCTTGATCCACCTATATTTTCGCTTAACCGGTGACAATGTGTGGGCTCACGCGCTGCCAGTGACGGTGGAGCGTGAGATCCATGCATTGCCACTTTTCCTGCAGTGCTAGAAGCTTTCAGTGTGGTTCCTATGTTCCAACAACTTCTTTAGATCATTTTCTGAATTTTAGGAGGTTTATTTTGCAAATTCTAGAAGTTTGATGTGTGTTTTATTTATTTTTAAATTTTGATTTTTGATTTTTTATAAATATGTAATTGTGGGGTGTGTGAGTAAAAAACATATAGTAAAAAAGAGTGTGTGTGCTGCATTTTCTTTTTATTTTTTTTATCATGTGTTAAATAGATGGTTAAAAAACGAAAAAAAATAAATAAAAAGATTAAAAAAATTAATTAACCAAATGTTTTTATTGCATACGGCCAAATTTTAAAAGTTTTTTCATACATATTTTTTTAAAAAACAAAATTGTATTTTCAGCATGTTTTGAAAAAAATATAAAATGAATATTATAACTAGTTTATGATTATCCATTAGGATTTGACTAAAATACTAAAAATCCCATAACAATTAATTTGTTAGGAATCAATTGTATCTAGAAAATAAATGCGATACTAAAATTTAAGCCTTGAAACAATTATGATTTAACCTGATAAAATAAAGATTTCATCATAGAGGAAGATTTGCCTTGAGTCTTATATGAGACTAACAGATAAAAACATAACTTAGATTAGCAATCAATCAACAATGCAACTCACCTTAGGTAGGGTACACTAGGAGTTAATCTTTGAAGAACTTGACTTATAATAAATACTGTTATCATTCATTTTTCAATTATGTTTAGCACTCTAATTTATCTATAGGAAGGTTTTAATTTCAAGTTGCTAGGAACCACCAACCGCGAACTAGGTAGTACATCAAAAAACTATATATATAAAATAAAAAAAAAATCAAAGGAAATGAAAATTTATTGTTATCTATTTTTGTTATTATTTAATTAAAATAAAATTAATTTATTTTATCTAGTTATATTATATTTATAACTGGCGGTGCAATTTTTTTAACCATATATATAAAATAAAAAATAAAAAGAAATGAAAAATTATTAATATCTATTTTTGTTATTATCTAATTAAAATAAAATTAATTTGTCTGATGTAGTTATATTATATCTATAACCGGCGTTGCAAATTTTTCTTCATTTTATAAGACATGCTTGTACACCTGAACATGATTGTTTACGAACCCAGGCGGTACCGTCTAGTATTATTATATGCTAAATTCTAAAGCTACATCATCATATATTTGTTTGTGTACCATTGTCTTCATGCACTCATTAATCATATTCAATATCAAGTTTTCCTCGTTCAAACTTTTACCAAAAGGGCGAAAGCTTTGATTTCTAGAAACAAATCGAAGAATCATTGACAAGCATAATCTAATCTGTGTGTTTCCCCTTAATTTTCTTTGAGCGAGTCGTCAAACGGCGGCCAATATACATTTTCAGGTCAACAGGGGCGGCTTACCTGCCCATAGTTGCTTCTATGCCTTTTCGTTCTCCCATCCAGAGCACATACAAAAAGTAGGAGAGAATATCATTACTTAAAATTGATTATTAATTACTCTCTTGATATAATCAATCCCTCTTGCTATGGTATAGTATAATAGTTGTTATTTAAGAAAAAAAATACAAACAAATAGAATATACATAAAAGTATGGCAATCATTTCTTCCATGTTGGGTTTGGTCTAACTGCAGCTTGCAGGTCCTCTGCTTCAACCAAGACTAATATAGTTTGGATAACTTCAACCATTTTCAAATAGGCTGTATTTTTTTCTAAATGGGGCTGTAAGGAAGTTATCAAAACTCCATCTTTTATGAAGCTGAAGGTATAAAAAAGAAAAAGTTAGCAGGACTAATCATGAAAGAAGAAGAAAAAACTGATAATTTTTGGCAGGTTGTAGTATTCGTGCTCTTAATCTTGATTACAGGTACGTTCTAATTAAAAAATTTGCTCAGATTCCTTTCTTGGTTTATTCTAATTTCTAGGATTAGATGATGATAGTATTCCTTTATGCCTGTATCATTTCTTTGATTGATAGTACGAGTGTTCAGACATGAGTCCATCACATTTCTCTAACATCATTAATTATTAATAATTAATTTGTTGGTGTTTAATATTCTTTCATGGTGTTCAAAAAGCTTTCCTAAGAGTTTTACATGCACTGTACACGTGCATATGCATAGGATTTCTTCAGGATTTTAACGTTGTGAGTATTTGCAACCCCCAAGAATGATTCATATTCAAGGAATTAAGATGGTGTTGACTTGACTAGAATGTTCTTGTCCTGCAAATTAATTGCAGGTTCAGTGGTTGTGGCTGGAGATTCTCTTGAGACGGATAGACAAGTCCTTCTAGACCTGAAATCATTCCTCGAAGAACGTAACCAAGTAAACAGAGGACAGTACTCTCAGTGGAACCGGCAGAGCTCAAATCCCTGCAACTGGTCTGGAATCCTATGCACACATGATGGTTCAAGAGTTAGTGCCATTAACTTCACTGCCAGTAACATCTCTGGAGATCTGTATAACAACTTCTCGTCTCTGACGGCACTCACTTACCTTGATCTTTCTCGAAACACTTTTACTGGTGCTGTTCCTAGTGATTTGAGCAACTGTCAGAATCTTGTTTATCTCAACCTCTCACATAACATCCTTGAGGGTGAACTCAACTTGACTGGCTTGTCTAAATTGGAGACCCTTGACTTGTCTATGAATAGGATTTTTGGGGGAATTCAGTTCAGCTTTCCAGAAATTTGTAGTAACTTAGTTGTGGCAAATGTTTCAGCGAATAAATTCAGTGGTAGGATTGACAACGTCTTTGATGGCTGTTTGAAATTGCAGTTCCTTGATTTAAGCACGAACTTTTTCAGTGGGGAAATATGGAAAGGTTTTTCGAGGCTCAAGGAGTTCTCTGTATCTGAGAATTATCTCAGCGGAGAAGTTTCAGAGTCATTCTTTTCTAAGAATAATTGTAGCCTGCAAGTATTGGACTTGTCAGGAAACAATTTCACCGGTAAGGTACCAAGCAACGTATCAAATTGCAGAAATTTGGATATTTTGAATCTGTGGGGAAACAATTTCAATGGACAAATTCCATCAGAGATAGGCTTGATTTCAAGTCTTAAAGGTTTGTTCCTGGGGAACAACACATTTTCTCCCACCATACCAGAGTCTCTTTTGAACTTGCGTAACTTGGTCTTTTTGGATTTGAGCAGAAACAATTTTGGGGGTGACATACAAAAGATAATGGGGAGATTCACACAGCTGAAGTTTCTAGTGTTACATGGGAATTCATATACCGGTGGCTTATATTCTTCAGGCATCCTCAAACTAGCTAATCTTGTTCGATTAGACCTGAGCAACAACAACTTCACGGGTCCATTGCCTGTTGAAATCTCTGAAATGCACAGCTTGAAGTTCTTGATCCTAGCGTATAATCGATTTAACATCACTATTCCACAAGAGTACGGAAATTTTCAAAACTTGCAAGCTCTCGATCTCTCCTTCAACAACCTAACTGGTCAAATACCATCTTCTCTTGGAAAGTTGAGGTCGCTCTTGTGGTTAATGCTTGCAAACAATAAGTTGACAGGTGAAATTCCACCTGAATTGGGAAACTGCAGTAGTTTGTTGTGGTTGAACCTTGCCAACAACCAGCTCTCTGGCAGTATTCCACATGAATTGATGAATGTTGGAAGGGACCCCACACCAACATTTGAATCAAACAAGCAGGATGAAGGCATCATTGCTGGCTCTGGTGAGTGTTTGACAATGAAGAGGTGGATTCCTGCAGATTATCCCCCATTCAGTTTTGTATACACAATCCTAAATCGGAAGACATGCAGGAGCATATGGGATAGGTTGCTTAAAGGGGTTGGCCTTTTCCCTGTATGCGCTGCAGGATCTACTGTCCGTACGTTTCAAATCTCAGGTTATCTTCAATTGAGCGGCAACCAGCTTTCTGGAGAGGTCCCAGGAGATATTGGTAAGATGCAGAGTTTCAGTATGTTGCATTTGGGTTTCAATGAGCTCAATGGTAGGCTCCCTCCCCAGATTGGAAAATTGCCACTTGTAGTCCTAAACCTCACCAAAAACAAGTTCTCAGGTGAAATTCCAAATGAAATTGGGAACACCAAATGCTTACAGAATCTGGATTTATCTTACAACAACTTCTCAGGCACGTTTCCTGTTAGCTTAAACAACTTGAGTGAGGTGAGCAAGTTCAACATCTCATACAATCCTTTAATTTCTGGTACAGTCCCAACAACTGGGCAGATGGCAACATTTGAGAAAGAATCCTACCTTGGTGATCCACTCCTGAAACTTCCCAATTTTATCATCAACTCGATGGATCCTCCGCCCAATGAATATCCCAAAATCAAGAAGAAGGAGAATAAAAAGTGGGTTGCAGTTTTGGTGCTGTTAACAATGACTATGGCTTTCTTAATCTGCGGACTGGTTTCACTTTTTGTTTGCATGCTGGTGAAAAGCCCACCAGAATCACCAAGATACCTCTTTGAGGATACCAAATACCGCCAGCATGACTTTGAATCAAGTTCAGGGAGTTCATCTCCATGTTTTTCAGATACAGTTAAGGTCATACGTTTGGACAGAACAGCATTCACTCATGCTGACATTTTGAAGGCAACAGACAGTTTTTCAGAAAGTAGAATCATCGGAAAGGGAGGATTTGGAACAGTTTACAGGGGAGTATTGCCTGATGGAAGAGAGGTAGCAATTAAGAAGCTACAAAGAGAAGGAATTGAAGGTGAAAAGGAGTTTAGAGCTGAAATGGAAGTTCTAACCGGAAATGGCTTCGGCTGGCCTCACCCAAACCTTGTGGCACTTTATGGGTGGTGTCTTTATGGTGCAGAGAAAATATTGGTGTACGAGTACATGGAGGGTGGAAGCTTGGAGGATGTTATATCAGATAGGATGAGGCTGCCATGGAGGAGGCGTATTGACATAGCAATCGATGTTGGACAAGCATTAGTATATCTTCACCACGAGTGCTCCCTTGCTATTGTGCACCGTGATGTCAAGGCTAGCAATGTCCTCCTAGATAAAGATGGCAGAGCACGAGTCACAGATTTTGGCCTCGCTAGATTTGTTGATGTTGGGGATAGCCATGTTAGTACAACGGTGGCTGGCACTATTGGGTATGTTGCGCCGGAATATGGTCAAAGTTTGCATGCGACCACCAAAGGTGATGTGTACAGTTTTGGGGTATTGGCAATGGAACTGGCAACAGGGAGGCGAGCTGTGGATGGAGGGGAAGAATGTCTATTGGAATGGGCTAGAAGAGTGATGGGAAGCTGGAGATATGGATTCAGTAGAGCTATGATACCAGTAGTGCTTCTGGGCTCTGGGTTAGTCGAGGAAGCAGAGGAGATGTTTGAGCTACTAAAGATTGGGATAAGATGTACTGCAGAGGCACCACAGTCTAGACCCAACATGAAGGAGGTGCTAGCTATGCTAATAAAATTATCATGCAGCAGACCAGGCCGCGGGGAGATTTCATTCCTCTCTCAGGCTGATTTTCAAGATGAAATGAGATAAATGAACAGATAGGCTAGTCAGTTGGTTGGTTGTCGTTTGTACTGTCTGTATTGGGTTCACAAATATCATACACACAACAAAAATAATAAAACAAAATTATTTAGAAATACCTACGATCCCAAATTTATTACCTGAAGATATGATCTTCTTTAACTTTGTATAATTCTTTAAAGACGCAGCAGGGTATCCAAAGAGATGATGGAAGGGTAAGTTACACCACCGGACAATGCCACACACGTGATCAAAGTGTGCGGGCGCTGCCCACATAGATTTTTGAAATTAAACATTAATCAATTTGTATGAAAATACCATAATACCCTCAATCATACAACAAACAACAAAAAAACTATCTTGAAAAGCCAAAAATAACCTAAATTTTCATTTTTGACTTTAAAGGCACTTAAGTAATCTCACTATTCATCCAAAATTAAAAAACCAAAACTACCCCTACATGCAAGGAATATATTTTTTTTGTCTCTAAATGTATTTTAGCATTTTTACTATTCATTTTTAAAAAAAGACCCAATTACCCAATTACCCCTATCATTCAAGATAAATGTTACATAATTAAGGGTCAAAATAATTATTTTATTGTTGTAATCGATAGTAAAATGTCTCTAATGCTATAATAAAGCTATTGTTTAAACCCCCCCTTTCCTTTTAGTATATTTGCTATTTGAATGACTTGTTGTCTGGATTGGTAGTAGTATAATGACTAAGAGTGTTTGTTTTTGCGAAGAGTGAAAAACAAGATAGGTGGTTAAACAACCATCTTCGCCGCCCTAATCCGACTCTGACCATCGTTGGATCTAACTCAATGTTGGATATTTTGTTCAACATCAAGCCCTTTACCATTTGAATGGTGGAGATCTGAATCCCAGATCCCATCTAGCCACCACAAGCTACGCAACCTGATGAAAAAAAAGGAGACAAATCAAGGTTTTTTGCCTTCATCGCCCTGTTCCACTACCCTCCACCATCTGATCAGCCTCAAAATTTGAGCGAAGATTCATCTCTATATACCCTTCATTCTGGTTGGTGGAGATTATATTATTTGATTCCTTTTGGGAGCCATATTTGAAATTTTATATTCTTCAAAAAGCCTTATCTCCCCAAAATAGCCTGCCTTCACCTCCTTCACCATCACTGCAAACCCCACCACCACTATGCAAAACTCATCCACTACTACAGAACCCCGCCCCAGCCTCTAGACAACCACCCCAACCCATCACCCATATCCCATCCCCATTCTCTAGCCAAAAAAACCATAACAACCCGCAACCCCTAAATTATAACATAAACACTACAAACACCACCATTGCCGACCAAAACTCCTCCTTGCCACCACCCTCAACCTCTTTCACCCTTCACAAAACTCGCCCAACCCATCACTTCAACCCCCCAGCCAAGGTAGCCCACCTCACGACCAAGCATCCCAAAACCACCACCGCCACAAAACAACCCTTAAACACCACAAAACTAAATACTAAATAGCCCCCTGCCACCTCACAAGCCCTGTCCTTATAGGCTGGAAAGATTTGAATCATCGGTACCCATCAAAGGTGTACCTTGGAACCATTACCTAAACATGAAATAGGGAAAACTATGGATGTCTTGGATGATGTTGTTAATGAGAGCAATTTGTTATGGCAGAGAAGTGTTGTTGGATTTTTCCTTGGTTACAAGATGCCTTATCATGCCATGAAAATTTTAGCTTTTTAAGTATGAAAGATCTTAGGTTTGGAGGATGTCATGATGATGAAAAATGGTTTCATGATATTTCATTTTAAAATTGAGGATGATGTCTATTTGGTTCTTAAAAAAGAGCTATGGATATTTGGAGGGAAGGCGATTGTGCTACAATAATGGAATCCTTACATTGTATTTGATAAGAACAAAATCAAGAGGTTATCAGTATGAGTGAGACTACATGGCTTACCATTCCCTTTATGGACAATAAAGGGTTTGAGCAAGGTGTCAACCATGGTTAGGAGGCCTCTTTCATGTGATGAGTAGACTTTAGGGTGCACTAGACTTGACTTCGCAAGGGTATGTGTTGATATTGATGATTTTTTTGTTTACTTGCAGCTTATCAACTAAGCCTATCTCAGTTCATATTGAATATGAATGGTAACAAAAAATATACAGTACTTGCCAAGTCTTTGGACATTCATGTGAGATTAATAAGCATGATTTGAATAAGATTGACTTGTCTAAGTTTAACAATGAAGGTGATGCTTTGACAACTAGTAGAATTCCTGTTGAGAACTTGAGCACGAATAGGATTGTAACCTATTCGACCAAGGAGTATAGTGTGGGTCTTGATGGACCTAGTGAGATAGCAGGACAAATATTGGATGAGGTTGTGATAGTGGATGGTCAAAATTCAACTAATAAGGGTTGGTTAAGTCTTTGGTTTATAAAGCTCCTAATGCCATGCTTTTAACAGATAACAGTGTTATGAAAACCTTAATGGGTAAAGGGGCTGGGATGCTTAAGGTCAAAATTGAGGTGGATCAAAGTGTTTTGATAGGAAATGAGGCAATTGGCTGCCCCTGGGGTGATATGGCAGATTATGGTTTAGAATCAGCATATAACCCTAATAATGATATTACCCATGTTGAGAAAGACCAACAAGCTTTGATGGAGATACCAAGATGCATCGTTAGCATGCTAGCACCAACATTGAGCACTAGTGAGGCTAACACATCCTCATCGACAAGGGATGTTCTAACCTCATTTGATGATTTGGTTTCAATAGCCCTCATCCAAGCTATGTCTCTAGGTACTAAGTTCTCCCCTTCAAGTACTAGAGCAAAGAGTAAAGAGAAGAGAGGAAAGGGCTCTAGAGGTTAGTGATTTATTTATTTATCTATCTTTTCCATTTTATTATATTTATGCTAGGAAGCTGGAATATATGAGGCCTTAATGGTTTAAAAAAACAAAGGGATATTAAGGCTTGGATAAATAAATTTAATCTTCATTTAATTAGATTGTTGGAAACAAAAGTTGTTTCTAATAAGATAGGGATATTTAAGACCACATTTAATCCTACATCATGATGTTATTTATCTAATGTCACTCTTGATATTAATTGTCATATTCTTGTTGGTTGGGATCCTTTAGTTTATAATATTGCATGTTTGGACTTATCCTATCAGTGAGTTACTTATGAGGTTTATAATTTGCATGATGGATGTGTTTTCATTATGACTTATGTTTATGGTTTGAATACACTTATTGGCTAAAAAGATCTATGAGAGTATTTAAGATTGCATGCAGTAGGTTATCACAATAGGTCTTGGTTGATATTAGGTGACTTTAATGTATTTTTAGCTCTTCAAATAAGTGTGAGGGTGATCCTGTTTGGCATGGATATATGGATGATTTTGGTGCATGTATACAAGATGCAGAACTGGTTAAAGTTCCTTATACAGGTTTGAAATTCTCATGGCATAATAATCAGCAGGATACAAAGACTATTTTAGAGAAGTTAGATTAGGTTTTTGGCAACTCTACCTAGTTCACTATATGGCCTACTACTTATTCAGAATTCTTGCTTAAAGAGCATTCAGATCATAGTGTTGTGGTGGTGTAGTTTGGTACATCAATTCCTAAGGGAAGAAATTCCTTAAGTTCTTAAATGTTTGGGCTGACAAGGTTGATTTCTTGGGAATTATTGAGGATGTGTGGCGTACTCCTGTAGAGGGTACCCCTATGTATAGGCTCACCAGAAGATTAAATTTGTTGAAGCCTAAACTGGAGTCTCTACATCATTATCACACAAGCCACGTATATAGCAGTGTGATAGAGATGAAGGCTTAGTGGGATGCAACACGGGTTCTACTTGATGGGTCTCTTTATTATGAAGAGTATATGGATGCTAAGAGGGGCCTTGCTAAATAGTATGCTCATTTATGTAAGGATGAAGAGGCTTTTTATAAGTAGAGGTCTCGGGTTTAATGGCTAAACATGGGTGATAGAAATACCAAATTCTTCCACAGATCATTGCTTTATAGATAGGTTAGGAATATGATTCATGGTTTGACTGATGAGACATGATCTCAAGTGACAGATCAATAAGATTTAGATCAGATGGTAGTTAGATATTTTCAAGGCTTGCTATCTACCCATTCGACCACCCCCTTAACTGATGTCTTTAGGTACTTTTTTTGTTATATTTCACCTGATATGCTACCGTCTCTAGAGACTATTATTATAAATGATGAGATTAAGGAGGCTTTGTTCTCCATACCAGATGATAATACACCAAGCCCGGATGAATATACTTCACTATTTTTCAAAAGGAGTTGGGGAATTCTTGGTAGTGATTTCATTGTTTTTCAAAAGGAGTTGAGGGATTTTTTGTAGTGATTTTTTTGCTGCAGTGAAGTATTTCTTTGAATTCTCTACTCTACCTAGATATGTTAATGCTACTAGGATAGCTTTGGTACCAAAAATAGAGAATCCTCTTACTATGAATGACTTTAGGCCTGTATTTTGTTGTAATGTGATGTATAAGTGCATATCTAAAGTCATTGTGAGCATGTTGCAGTTGATACTGCTTGATGTTATAGGGCTTTCTCATACTGCTTTTGTGTTTGAGAGACAGATATCAGATGTCATTTTATTGACACATGAGCTCATGCATAACTATTATTTACCCGATATTATGTTTAGATGTGCTTTGCAAATAGACATCAAGAAAGCTTTTGATACAGTCAATTGGGAATTCATCCTCTTAGGTTTAAAAATAATTGGAGTCCCTAACTCCATGATTAGATGGATTAAGGTCGGCATGTCCACTGTACATTTCTCAATGGCTATGAATGGGGAGCAAGAGCTGCATGGTTTTTTTTAGTCAGCTAGGGATATTCGACAGGGTGATCCTTTGTTCCCTTATTTATTTGTGATGGTTGTGGAGGGCTTGAAGGGTATTCTTAGATAGGCTACTTAGGAACAAAGATATCATTATCACTAAAGGTGTCAGTAGGAAAGTATTACTCATTTATGCTTTCCTGATGACCTTATGATATTCTGTCAGGTAGACATGGATTCAATGAGAGTTGCGAGGAGGGCTCTGGATGACTTTGTTATGTTATCATAATTGGTAATCAACCCAAAAAAGAGTCATGTTTTCTTATCAAGTATGGATGATGATTTGAAAGTATCTCTCTTGGATCTCTTGGGTTTTAGATTGGGCTCCCTTCCAGTCAGATTCTTGGGGGTCCATTTGATTGCTTCCCGGCTGAAACATAGTGACTACATGGCTTTAGTTGAATGGATTCTCTTTATGATCAGGTTGTGGAACTCAACATCTCTTACATATGCTGGCCATTTGCAACTAATCAAATTCGTTCTCTTTTCCATCCAGATATATTAGTCTACTATGTTTATCCTTCTTTAATCTATTATCAAGAAAATTGAGGGCTTGTTAGCTGCCTTCCTCTGGAAAGGTTCATCTATTTCCCCTTTAGGGGCAAAGGTGGCTTGAGCTTCAGTTTATTATCCTTTATAGGTGGGTGGGCTTAGGATTAAAAGGGTCAAGACTTGGAATAGAATAACTATCCTCAAGTATGTTTAGAGGCTACTTTCAGATAGATCCTTAGTTTGGCCAGCTTGGGTGCATTTTGTACTGCTTAGAGGTTGATCATTTTGTCATGTCAATCTACCTTAGATATCTTCTCGGTCATGGTGGAAGATTCTTCAGAGTTGAGATTGATGTAAGAGTATGTTTGTCTCTTGCATTGGTGATGGCTCTCTAACTTCTTTATGGTTAGATTATTGGTTGCCAGATGGATAGTGTTTTTGTGACCTTTTTCCTTTCAAGACTCTATCATCTACTGGATTGTCTTGGGATGCAAAGGTTGTAGACATTATTGAGGATGGTGGCTGGGACTTTCCTTCAGGTAATAAGGACCTCCAGCAGATCTGGGACTGCATTAAATCCCACCCCGAGTTAGTTTTCGGATCACTATGTCTAGACAGGTCATCCTACGGGGAGGTTAACTATTGATTTAACTTGGAAGGCACTTCGGGATACCGGCCCAAAAATACTATGCACCATCTTCTCTAGTTTTCAGGACATGTCCCACGACACTCTTTCATCTTGTAGCTTGCCCTTTTTGGGTCGTCTACACACTATGGACAAACTACATATTTTTCAGATCATCACCTCTGCAATATGTATCTTATGTGGTTCACATTTGGAGACCCATGCTCATCTATTTTTTTAGTGCTTTATCTCAGCTTCAATATAGAGAGAGATCTTAGACATGACTTTATTTCCTTGGTCTTCTATGTCATAACACCTTTTTCTTTAGTGGGCTTCCCTTCGATTTTGGGAGAGAAAGGACTTCACACATATTCTAGCATAATTGTCACTCTCTACCATAGTTTACCTCATGTGGTATGAAAAGAATACTTGTGTCTTTAACCAACGCTACCGATCACAGCATGATATGGTGGAAAAGATCTTTAGCTTGTTAAGATTACGACTTCTAGACATAAAAGCCCAGTACCAGATATCTGCAGAGATCATATCTACTTGGTAGCTTTGATTTCTGTATTTATTTATATTGTTTCATTTTGGTTTGATGTTGTTTAGCTTTTTGAGCTTTCTTGTAGTCTATTTCCCCTAATCTTATAGACTTTATGACTTTTGAATCCGAATAACAAATTCATTGTATTTCTTAAGGTATGCCCCTCGTATCCCTATTAATATTTTTTCTTATATACATCTTAACTTACTAAAAAAATATTTGTTTTTGCGTTAAAAAAATGCATTTGAAAATTTTTGATTTTTTTTGTTTTAAATTAATTTTTTTAATAGTTTTCGATTGTTTTGATGTGTTGTTATAAAAAATAAATTTTTTTTTTTAAAAAATTATTTTAAATAATAAATACTGTAAAATATAGCCCCAATACATTTTCAAACACCTCCGAATAAGTACAATGCATTGGCGGTAGCGTCACTTACTATCACAGGGAAGTGAATCAAATACACAGTTCCAATCTAAATGACTAAATTGCCCATGTATCGATTGAAGTGAACAACAAAACTTTGAGCTAAACTAACTCTATCCTCTAATGTCGTTCCTCTCTCTCTCTCTCTCTCTCTCTGGAAAATGGGTTATTAAAGTTGTTATGTTTTGCAAGGTTTATCTCTTCACTATTTAGCTTACACACACACACACACAAAACTCTATTTCTTGGTTAAATTTGGATTTGTGGGCAAGTACAATTTGCCTCTCTTTTTTTAGTCTTTCTTGATTAATTGTTAACCCACCCCATATTAAGTGGTTTGGTACCACAAATAATACGTATATAATATTATTATATTGAAGATTTGTGGATGATGATGATGATGTTAGTGGAGCTTACTATTCAAAAAGAGTTGGCAAAACTTGCCAAATTACCATGTCATGATGCATTCTTTTTCAAAGAGCTCATACCATTGGAGTTGAATTTGGAGGTCAAGTATATAGTATTATTATTATTATATTAATTCCTTGTTATGTATTTGCTGAATTTTCATTCTTTAATTTTAATAATATGTAAATGCAAGTCTACATACAACTTATTCTTCTTCTAATCAATTATGCAAAATTGCCACACATTATTTTTTTATAATATAATAATATTTCGATGATATTTGTTTGTATTTAAATTCTACTAATTATTTTAACTGCGCTTCGCCGCGGGTCGAATAATTTTTTTTAAAAAAAAACAAAGGTCAAATAATTTTTTTTACTCAAAAGAACTAATGTGTAGGTGTTATTAGCATGTTTTTTGACATTGAGTAACAAATATAACTGTGAATAAAAAAATCGATGCTTATATATAATAAAATATAGTAAAGATCATATATGTTAATAAAAACATGTAATATCTCAAGCTAATTTTGGACGTAGCAGAAGAATGAAATAATGTTGCAATTACTATAGTGAAACATCATTTCCTTAGTCTTTGTATAATAATTTTATTATGCATATTAATATGTTCTTATGCATGATGGATGATTATGGACATTAAAGATCAATGTGATTGTGTTTTTATGATTGAATGGTGGTAATATTAAATAGGGCTTGCATGTCTTGTCTTTTCTCTATTTTTCTTATAAGTTGTAAAATTCTTTTCTCATTTAATTTTCCTCGAATGTAACTCGAATTTTCTTAATTAATTATGTAAATGTTATGTAATTTAGAAAGGTAGGAATTTAGATAGGAAATTTATTTTGTAATCCAAGACGAAGAAAAATGACGGTCACTACCAAAAAATCTACAAATACAAAAGGAATCACTGACGAATTTTTTCCGTTGGTATTTGTAACAACCCGGCTTTTCAAGCCCAAAACAACAATGATTTTTTTATATATATACCTGACACACATGGTGCCTGTAATCAGCGAACCTGATCCCTCACATCATCAAAATACAATCCATACAATCAACATTTCATTTAAAAGTGAATCTTACATAAACACATAATATTATGGTTGCATGATTAGAAGTTCATATTAAAAAT
>Ga0307517_10003768_pt1 | contig 23583 bp, 17 predicted proteins | sample 23_EM_MG_FD_194515 | JGI IMG/M metagenome (GOLD analysis project Ga0307517, IMG submission 194515) | Populus trichocarpa ectomycorrhiza microbial communities from riparian zone in the Pacific Northwest, United States - 23_EM | ecosystem: Host-associated > Plants > Roots > Unclassified | place...
AGAGCAGCCGCTCACTATGAGTGGGTCGGCCGAAGCCGTATAGGCCGGCCTAGGCTATATAGGCCAGGCCGGCCTATCAGGCAGCCGGGAAAAAGCCTATATGGCCTATAGGCGGGCCCGGCCAGGCTAGATCCGAGAGAATTTGGACAGGCCGTGCCCGGCTTTACCGAAGCCTGGCCGGCCTGGCCCGTTGGGAACACTGAGCATTTTCGCCACTCCCTCGTGCCCGTTATAAGCAGCCCACCAGAGTGGTGTTTGGCCGTCCTTATCTGGCTTGTCGGGGTTGACCCCATTCCGTTCGAGAAGCATTTTCACTACTCCCTCGTGCCCATTATAAGCAGCCCACCAGAGCGGCTTTCGGCCTTCGTTATTTGGCTTATCGGAGTCGACCTCGTCTCGTTCGAGAAGCATTTTCACTACTCCCTCGTGCCCATTATAGGCAGCACCCAAGAGTGGGGTTCGGCCTTCGTTATCTGGCTTGTCAGGATTGACCCCGTCCCGCCCGAGAAGCATTTTCACCACGCCCTCGTGCCCTTTCCAAGCGGCAAGCCAGAGTGGTGTTTGGCCGTCCTCCCCGGCTTTGTCGGGGCTAATATTACCCTGCCTTAGCAGGATTTCAGCTACTCGTTCGTGCCCATTCCGAGCAGCCCATGCAAGAGGTTTATTATCAACACAGTCCCTTTGATTGATATCACAACCTTCCTCTTCTATCAAACTAGCTACAATCTCTGCGATCCCGAAGAGAGATGCACAATGCAGGCCACCAAAGAGGTAGGGTTTATTAAAATCAACGTCATAGGAACTGCCTTGCTGAGATTCCAAGATGGCTTTGGTGGGTATGTGGTGATCGTTGTCGTCAAACAACTTCAATGCAAGCAGCCTAGCGTAATCTGAAAGGTCCCTTCTTGCGTGAACTCCCCAGTAAATGGAAGAATACTCAAGAAAGGGTTGGCCCTGAAGATCGGAAGAGATCCTCGTCGAAAGAGCCCTGACTTGTTGCGAATTCAGATAAATTAAGCAGGTCTCAGCCATCGTAGAGTGAACTTTGCCAAAATTATCGGGACGAGCACGGAGGTACTCTTGAAGGGTAAAATGGATTAACCGGACTGTAGAGGCCTCCTTGTCTACGACGACAAGTCCTTGACAACAGATGAGCAATGTTCCTATTGATGGAACATCGTCGGTATGAAGATTTGGTGACCCGACCTCGACCGCTAGGGCGTGACATAGCTCAACAACCTTCAAGGGCCGTTCCGAGTGAGAGATCCACATCAAAGCCGCCATCCCAAGCCTTGCTCTGCCCCCGCCCTGTCTCTTTATGCGAGACAGCGTTTCACCATAAGCGCTCTCCAACCCCAAGCCATCGGTAATTGCGTTTAACTTTTGTCGCCTGCGACGGGTTGTGGTTTCTTGTAAGATCGCATCGATATTCAGCGCGACCAGCAGGAATCTAGATATGTATCTGTTAGCAAACTCGAGATGAGTTCTGAGGTGTTGTTGCTTCTACACACATTTCCGAAATATCGCTAGGAATTTTCTCCAGGATGTCCGCCTGCAGAGTACTGTCCATCGCATCTGAGGTTGTGTCCGTGGCCAGCCTGCTATGGAGATATGTGATAATATCATCCCTCTTGGGACTTATGGATATACTTGTCACTCTTTCACCAAGGCGCGCCCTGATTTCAGGTAAAATGTGGGGCCTTCCGGTTACAAATATTCGAGTGCCCGGGGACCGCTGGAGGAGTTGAACCAATGAATCGAGAACCTTGGCTATGTGTTCTGTTGCACACTCATCGAGAGCGTCAATGCATATGAACGCGCGGTTTCGGGTGGAGGTAGTCTGCAGCATATTCAAAATATCGGAAATTTGCAGTCCCTGCCCACCAACGGCATTTTTCCGGTCTTCATATGCTTTTGATATCTCCTCCGGGATCTCCTCGAGTCCAAATACCATCTGTTTTAACAAAGAGCCCAGAAACCTCGTCGGCGGCTGCTCGTTTTGCGAGGCGAAGTCGAAATAAAAGCACGCGACCGTGGCATTTTGACCTGTAGCTTGACTACACAAATCGTCTATTACTACGGAACTATTCAAACCCCTTGTCAGCACTCGCCCTTCTTCTCCCGTTACTCTAGGTTCATTCGTGTCACCTGATGTTAGGTTTTGCCAACACCCGGACCTCCATGGCAAAACAAAACTGGCTTATCGGATTCAGCTCTCCCACTACCGGTACCGGCACACCAGCTTTTAAACTCCTCGGTTTGTAAAACCCATTCCCCTATAGTTCCCACTCTGTACTCCCGGACGTCCTGATGGCGTAGCTTAGGATCTAGTGGGGATAGCCAGGCTAGGATATTGGATCTGTCATCGGCAACGGTAGTGTTGATGTTGGTGGTGTTGAAGGAGTTGTAATTATTATTGAATAATTGGGACATTTTGGGTTCTTTTCTGCTGGAGATATTGTAGGAGCCGATGACGGACCGAGCAAGTTGACTACAGGAATCCCAGGAGGCATAAGAAAAGCGGGGTGCTTTGTGGAACCCGATGGACATAATACTCCGCTTTTGCCTACTGCATTAGTATTGTAGCACAAAATCGCCCAGTTATTTAAGCACTATCTCATCCTGCGGCTCAATACAATTCTTGCACTGAGGAGAAATACCGGTACAAGTACCACACACGAGCTCGGGGAGTGATCTTGGCCTGACATGAGCAAGTGCATTTAGCCTTATGAACGAATCAACCCATAACGTCTTCCAAGCAATAGCGAGTGTTGAACATGGATCGTTCTGGACTGCTCACCATTTGCATATATTCCCGTGCGCGTTGGATTGGGAACCTTACAGTACTAGGACAAAAATATTTCCGAAAACTGATCGTGCTTGGCAACCCCGCAATACCACCCACAACCTCAATCTACATTATGCCACTCAGAAGAAAAGAGAAGACTCCGGGAATTGGACGCTTTTCAGATATTGAGAAAGGAGAAATTATGGGACTGTGGAAGGTGCACCAGAGGGTTGCAAAAGTCTTACCACAGTTGACACATCCGAGACAAGACTCGGTAGTGCACAAGTCTATTCAGAGGTGGCAGCAAAGAAGGGACCACCACGATCACCCAACACTAGGCCGCCCTTCCAAAGTCAGTGGGCGAGATCGGCGGCACCTACTTCGAGCAGCCAAAGCCAACAGAAGCCAGACTTTACCTGAGTTAACGCAATCTGTGACTCCTAATGTCAGTGTACGAACAGTCAAGCGCATTTTACCAAAAGAAGGCATTAAAAAATAGCGAGCAAAAAAGAGACCAAAATTGACTGAGGACGATGCTGCTGAACGCTTGCACTGGGCTTTACGCTATGCAGATTGGACTGAGGAGGATTGGAAGCGAGTAATATGGAGCTATGAATGTAGTGTTGAAAAGAGCAAGGATCTACCCACTGTGTGGGTTTTCTGTACAGCATATGAAAAGTGGGATAAGGAGTGTATCCAATCATATGAAAAGGAAGGGGAAGTGAAGCGGATGGTGTGAGGGTGCTTTTGGGGCCCATATCGGGGGACCTTTGTGCCTTTAATCGTCAAGGCAGTGGATCGATTTGTCTACTACCACGATCTCCTCGAAAATCTTTTACCTCCTGGGCTGCAAAGATTCCAAGCAACCACTGGTGCTGAGCGTATCTTTATGGAAGATAACTCTAGGGCCCATAAGAACGGGGTGGTAAAGGAATAGCATGATGCGCATGGAGTGGAAGTGATGGAATGGCCACCGTATTCACCTGATATGAATCCCATCAAACATCTTTGGCGTCGACTTAAGGAGAAAATGCAGAAAATGTACCCTGGTATTGGGGACACCAAAGGTGGACCAGAGAGAGTTAGGAAATGGCTTGCTCAAGTTCTCCCACTAGTATGGGATACATTAGAGTCAGAATATCTGGAGGATTTGTGGACAAGTATGCCATCTAGAGTTTGTGTGGTCATTGCAGCAAATGGTTGGTATACCAAGTACCAAAAAAAGAAAAATTCAATTCTCTATACATATAGGTTTTCTACTACCAGTAATTAATCTCCTGATACATTATTGTATTTTCTCTATACGTGGTTGGGGTGGGAGAGTGGAAAATATCTGTGTTGCGGAGGCGAGCATGGGCAGACTTTTCATGTTTCGGAAATATTTTTGTCACCCAACTGTACAAGTAGGACGCAAAAGGTGAGTGGGGAAGAGCGATTCTACCGCAAAAATCGCAGATTTCACACTAAGATATTACTCCAGAGAAAATTGACAAAAATACAAAATCTGCACAGAACCACTAGAGACAATACGGGCATCATTCTTTATATACAAGTTTCTGTTCAATTCCCAACTTCTCAAGAGTGGTATGTAGTTGAACTTTGAAATTCCGCCAAGACACAGTTTTCCCACCAAAAACCATGGTCTTGGTGTGATTTTGAGGAAAGTTTTGTTTATTGCAACTACTCTTTCAGATAATTTAAATTCATTCAAGGTTATAGTGTAAGTCAAGTAGTCTACATATTTTCTGAGCATTCTATGAACTTACCCTATTTTTAATTCAAGTATTGGTGGTGGAATAAGAGTGTGAAATTGGCCACTTTTGGTGTAAAATCGCTCTTGCCCACTCACCTTTTGTCGCCCACTTGTATTGCTCGGACCTGTTACACACTATGTCTTCGAAAGATGTCTCACGACTATCAGCTTCATACTGATCTCCGATATCAACCCGGCATATCTAGTCCGACAGCATCAAACCTCCATTCATCAACAATGAAACACAAACTAGCATCATAGCCGAACAATCATGGCATCCGCGGTTATGCACTCAGTATTTAGCAAGCCGGTTAACCACATCCTTGGTGCTTGTGTTTTCACCTCGGATGAGATTCGGCCGAGAAGTAGGAAAGGGCAACTATGCGGAAGAAACTGATCAAAGATATGGCACGCGCAGGAAGTATGCCATGGAGGAAAGGTCTGATCTCAAGGAGGATATAAGAAAACCTGTTGTTCCCTGTGTTCATTTGTTATCAGTCAGTCATCACCTTCATTTTCTATTTACTTGGTCTTTCTACTTTTTGTCGAAGTCATTCATTACCGCACACGATTCCATTATCTCTTCTTATTTCCTTGATAACTTTTCTTTATCCAAATCGCTCGTACAAATAAATGTTCCGGATCGCCAGATGAGAGGAATCTCTATTCGCTGCGCATAACCTTGTAGTGTTGAATAGCGAGCCCCCGTCATCGCGAGGCATCTGCAAGTTTAGGCAGTGTGATTGGCTAAACCCAGTCCAGATTTAAATCGTGGCTAGTATGTGGGTGGATGGCTCGCTATGCCGGGCGATCGCTATGGCGTGGAGGGAGTTAATCACGCATACAAACTGCGAGAATCGCAGCCTAGCCATTGATGTAGTACGGGGTGTCAAAACAGCGCGAAAACTTGTAACCCATGACCAAGTACTATAGCTGAAAATTGGTGAAAACATTTCCTTCGAATGCCACCAGACCCAAATGATATAGCGAATTTATCTCCCCCACTGCGCCCTTTCGCTCTCGGAGTGAGGCTGAGGGCATGTTTAACTAGAGACGTCCGTCTAAAAGCCTGCAACGATGCCGACAGTTAAGGGGGGCTTGAAAGTGGGGGAGAGTGCGGCAAAGTAGATGCCGTTTACCGAGTAGGCAACATAAGTTTTTGACGGTCTAGCTGCAAGAATCTAGGACCTTGGAAAATTGGTCAAACACTTTCGCGCGGTTTATTAGATAACGGTTGAGACACTACCGTCTAGTACAGCCACCTACAGTATTACAAATTTAATTTTTAGAAAGAGACAGACAGTTGAAGGTATGCAAAGAAAACAGAATAGTTACATGATTAGCTAATATACTGTCTAGTATATAACTGAAAGCCCATTTATCTAACCGACTTTCTTTGATGGTAGGCACTGTTTCTGGTTGCTAGACGGCCGTCTATAGGTAAAAGGGCCCTAATCGTGCCAAGGTTGCGGCGAGCGGCCGCAACCCCCGCATGTTCGCTGGCTCACAACCGGGGGCACTCTCAAGATTGCCTGACAGCTCAACGTCACTGGACAGCTCAACGTAACTTTGTCGGTTACCATAGCAACATTGTGACTAAGCTTTACTTGAGGCTTAATTTGGTATTAGTAATTTACTAAATATTCATAATATAAGCCTTCTAAGGATTTTGAGCCTCAAGGGTCATGCTGAGTCATACTGTTACTATGGTAACCCACACATTTATCTTAAGCTGTCACAAAATTGCTGTAGCAACCCACAAGTTAAGTTGAGCTGTCCAGTGGAGTTGAGCTGTCAGGCACTCTTTAGAGTGCCCCCTGTTGTGAGCCAGCGAACATGAGGGGGTTGCGGCCGCTCGCCGCAACCTTGGCACGATTAACCTATTTCACCCACTAATGGGTCACCCCCCAGTAATGGGTAACCCGTTCTCCATAGTATGATTTGATATATTAGTAATTCTAGGGGGTAAAAATTGTCCAATCCTATTTAAAGTAAATTTACAAATTCTCTTGAGACTTGTGTATAATCCCGCAACTTTTTGAAACCGCTCTTTCATTGCCCCATCTGTAAATGGTACAAGTGAGATATCATGATTATGTATAAAATTATTGGAAAGCAAAGGCACCACTTACGCAAAAAATCAAAGAGTTCTCAAGATTATTCTATAGGTGATGTACTATAAGACCTGTAAATAATAAAAAATTAAGGAAAATCTGAGGCTGAGCAAGAGTCTCAAAGATTAGTGGACTTATAACCTTCAGACTGCCCTAATTTTAACATATAACGCACACTCTTGCCATACCAAATTTCACAAAAAGCACTACAAACCACATACCAAACTGGAAGCCTGACCTGGAGGATCACCTTCAGGCAGCAATTACTATCAATAATTACAATTCTAATGTTTCTATCAACTATTTAGTTAAGGGCTTGGATGATTCCAAGTCAACCCTTCAGAAAGCACTCAACAGCTGTATTACTTCTAGCAAGATTACCGATGAAAGCTAGCAGTTATTTCCCCATCCAAAGAAGAAGATGATAGTTTCTTGCATTCAAGAGTATAATCATAATAGTATTTTGCAAAGGTTGATGATAAATTGACAAAGAGTGAATGAGATTAGCTGAAAAGGCAGGCTGGGGATGAAGCAGGAGGGATTCAGAAAGTAAAGAGTAATAGCCAGGAGAGGCTAAAGAATAGGATGAAAACTAGAGGGTAGAAATCAGGTACTTCTAAGGTTTCTGAAATTTCGGGATGTGAATCAAGTGCCAAAAAGAAAGAAGATATTGTATATATATTATGTTAATATATTTAGTATTTTGAAAACCTTTGCTCGAAATCAATAGTTACCCAAATCAAATTCTGCAACTTCCAGCTTCAGTAGTAGCAGTCCCTAGAGATCTTCAAGGCATTGAATTAATTATTCTATGAAAGGGGAAAGTGGCAATGTAAGCTGTGAAAGGCGCTCAAAAAGATTTCAGGAAATATTACTCTGCTGGATTCCAGAGGCATTCCTTTTCTAAAATACTTCATATTTTGTAGTAACAATTGGCTGCCCTCATTCTATAGTCTGGATAAATTATATAAGTTTAAATGAAAATCCAGTGGCAGAAATTCACTTTTTAGGAGTGAAAGGAAAATCAAATAGGTGACCCATTACTATGGGGTGACCCATTACTGGGTGAAATACGTTAGGTGTATTTTATTTTTGGTTGTTGAGAATGCCCAAATTATGATTGCTAACTCTGTCACAACACAAGGTCTTTACACTCTGGCATAGACTGCCTCCCTAGCCACCCGGACACCCCCCCCCACCCGGCCAGATGCTGATTGGTTGGTATTGTATGAAGAAATGGCGGTGGTGAGTGCAATTGCCACAGCCCATCCAATCAAAGCATGGAAATCGCTTGAAACTTTCTTATCTGGGTTTAGCTGTCCAGGTGAGGGGGGTGTCCGGATGACTAAGTGGAAAGCAGAGAAATTGAGGATTGCCCTGGAGAAGTGGTGGGAAGGGGTTTGGGTCCGCGATGATTGAGATTTGCAAGAGCTTGCATTTAGTCTAATTGTTGGGTTAATGAGCATTTATTTTTTTTCCTTTTGCCTGAATCTATTTTTAGTTTCCCTATGATGTCTGAGTGGAGGTACTTGTTCTAGGCACGAAGTATCCGGAAGCAGGGATTTGCAAAATATATGGCAGAAAATCCATGCGTATCACAAAATCACCACTTGTATTTCCAGATACTTCTTGCCTGGAACAAGTAGGTTGGAGTGGGTTCTTAGAGGAAGGGGGGGACTGCGGTGAGGGGGATTAGGCGAATGAGGGGTACTTTTGTATTTCAATTTTCTTGGCCATTTTTCACTTTTTAGAGGTTATAATCGGAAGAGGGGTAAATTATGACTTATGTTGTACGGGAGTACGTTTGTATCACTTCTTTTGGTTCGCTTTGCTTTTAAAAATCAATTTTAGGCTAAATGACGACTCTACGTCATTTCCACAATGAAAAGCCAGTGAAAAAAACGAGGCCGAACCGATGCAAAGAAATCCCCAGACAAAGTAGAAAGAATGTGAGTTCGCGTATCCACAGTTGTTTTTTTTTTCTTTTTTCTTTTCAGACAGTGGTGGGGGTTTTTAATAATTCCATCTTGATTTTTTTTATCCTATTTTCTTTTAAAAAAAAAGAGGTATGCCAGGCCTTACTTGATAAGGGTTGGGGCCGGGACCTCAATGGAGGAAGGGATGTGAGTTTGAACAAGCATCTTCCAGATATTAGCAATATACTACTTGTAGTGAGGGTTTGAGGGGGCCTTTCTCATATTTTTTGTCAAGAGAACGGCAACAACAGCATCCAGAAAGTGTTCGAATAACCAGACTACTGGGTATAGATTATATTAGTACAAGTGAAACTTATGAGCCTGAGAGCCTGAGAGGAAAGAGAGAGGGGGAGAAGAGAAAAGAAAAAAGAAGGCAAGCCAGTTAGGTAGGACTTACACCAATGCCAGCAACAGCGGCAGCCCAAATGGCGGACATCTGCCAGCCAACCAAGCGGTGGGTGGCTTTTAGCAATCTGCAGGGTTCATAAACGTCCTATCTCCAGAGTCAGCCAGCTGTATCACAATTTGAGATTAGTGTAACAATCATATAGTTGAGCAAATATGCAACTGGCAACAACGGTCGTTTCCTGGGTAAGCGAGTCACACGTCTTTGGAATTTTAAGAAGTAGGAAGGTACTATCTCTTCAGATAGTACAGAACTCGCTTGCTTGTCTTCGAGTGATTCGTTGAAGGATACCTTCTCGTAAGATAGTAAGAAGGGTGGATTGTCGTGCTTAATAGAACTTATCACAATAGTTCTATGTTTGGTTGACCCGTCTCTGAGACTATCATAATAGTCTTCGGGTTCTGAGTGTGTAGGCGCTTGTCTAGGAGGAGTGTATTTAAAGAGAGTAAAGAGTAATCATATTGCAATCTTAAGTATAGAAAAGTACTTAGATGGTTGCGTGAAGATCCTATCTCGTGGTTGGAACCAAGCCCGTATTTAGGAATCTTCCCACAACCCTACCCCTGGTGACTCATCACCTCACGTAACACAACCTTTCTGACTCATAGTGAGTCATAGTGTGAAATCTATCAGATGACTCAGATGAGTCACTGCGCAACATACCGTTAACTAATCATAACCCATAAAATCAGTCATGTGCTGAAATGAGTCACATGTGTGAAACCCAGGACTCATAATACAAGTCATGTGCGAAAGACATTACATTATATGACGTCACAATCGTGAGTCATAAAACAATCAACCAATCATAACATAATAATAACTTGCAAGTGAGCAGTGATGTGAGAACTATGAGTCAAATGACGTTATAGTGTAAAACCAACATAGCTTATGACTAATAAGTATTAGTCTTGTGAAATCTGCCTTGCTTAGTCACAATTTGTAACAATTTGGAAGGAGGGGAAAAATAAAAGAACCTTCAGCAGGTCACCAAACCGGTACTCAACATCTGAGAGTCGTTCCCACTACTGTTTTATATTATAGACTTAGGATAGGAAAGAAAAAACGAAAGCCTGACTGTTTGGGAGAGGAGAGATAGAAATAGAGAGAGAGAGAGATAAAGAGATAGAGAAAAAGAGCAAGAGAGAAAAAGAAAAGAAAAAAGAAAAAAAGAAAAGAAAAAAGGAAGGGGGGGGAAATTCAACATACGATACAATCCTTGGACGACCCGGGTTGCTCCTTGTTGGTTGGTGGCGGGGTTGCCTTCAGCTCCGTAACCAGCTTTGCTTGCTCGGCCTTGTGTTCAACACACAAGGGACATGTATGGGGGGGTGGTACTTTGTAGGGGTGGGGTGGGTTGATTTCGGACAAAATTCTGGTATGCTGCAACTGAACCACACTTAAAAGACATATGTTGAGATGGTAAAGTACATCTTAAACCCCATCCTTTACCATACACCCACCAACTCCAACTGGTGAGTATTTTGAACCCACACTCCTGTATGCAGGAAAATAAATTGGTAAGGATGACAGAGCAGGGCAACCTCTACACATAGATCGAAAAAGAATATTGATTTCTTCAATAAGCCACTGAGCTTTAAACCCCACTTATCATAAGGCTAGCATTAAACATGGTCCTAGTTTAGTGGTTCAGGTGCCCCCTCATCAGACACCTCTTAGTGTTTGATTTGGTAGTAAATGTGTTAAAGTAGTGGTCATCTACATCACTCATACATAATTTCCTTTATCAGTTGCATAGCATGGGAAGAAACATGGATTCTCGTAAAGTTTCCCTTCTCCCGTCTACTACCGCTTCTCAGATATTAGTTCTGCATCATACCACTTTTTTATGCCTGTACCTTGTACCTCCTACCCGAGACCCTTGAACCATTTTGCCAAACTCATACCGGTATGGCGGAAAGGTCTGATAGCCAAGCGAAACATTGGACAAAATGAGGGGGCGAAAGAGAAAAAGGAAGGGAAGGACAAAAAGAAAAGAAAAAAAGAAAGAGAAAGAGAGAAAAAGGAAAGCTGAAGCGGGTGGTGGAAGGAGTATTGTGGGGGAAAGAGAGAGGAAAAAGGGGTGAAGATGCCTATTTATAGTGAGCCTGTCGGCCAAAATTTGGCCAAGTCAAGAAGGGTTGGGCAACTTTGACTGACAGGCTGACCTCTACTATACATCATTGCGTGACTTGTAAAACGAGGGCCTAGAACATTCGGCTAGAACCCTCTGAATGCCAACCCTTCCACTACCTAACCGAACATCGATCCGTCTTGAAACTCTAACTGTACTGTACCCGTCATAATAGTTACTATTACCATTCGGGAACCCTCGTACGACCTACCTGCGCATGTTTCTCCCCCACACATGTGTGAGATTGTCTTTCTATTGGTCCTTTTGCATTCTTTTTTCCTCCTTGTTGCCTCAGTTGCTGCGGATCGGCAAACAATACAAAAGGGAGGGATGGAATTGGAATTGTGGGAACGTTGGAAGTATTTCTCTCTCTGCACTCTGTTCCGAACGGAAGATTGAAAAAAGAGAATTTGGGCACTTTGTGGAAGGAGGGGCAGGGATGATACTACCGTACCTTGTTGTCATTGTCCTGATCTCATTCTGAGGTCCCGTTTACCTATAGATGGCCATCAAGCAACCAGAGACAGTGCCGACCATAAAAGAGGATCAATTCGATTAATGGGCTTTAAGCTATATGCTAGACAGTATATTAGTTAAACATGCAATTATTCTGTTTTCTTTACACCGGCAACAACAGTTTCTCTATGTTTAAAAGTTAAGTTTGTAATAAGTGGGTGGCTAGACGGTGGCTTCTCAAGCATTATCTAACATGAAGTGAAAGTGTTTGACCAATTTTCCCCTGTCCTAGATTCTTGTAGCTAGACTATCAAAAAGTTATGTTTCCTGATCTTGATAAACCCGATCTACTTTGCCGTACTGTCCCCCATTGTCAACCACCCGTTAATGGTCGGCATCTATATGGGTCGTTAGACGGCAGTCTGTAGGTAAACGGAGCCTTAGCTAGCCAGAAGTCTAGCAGCTAGTATTCGCAGATGGCGCAGTACATCCATTATGCTCAATCAGCAACCGAATAACCGCCGCGGGGAAATATCTCACGAAAGTGTTAAATATACCGGCATTTGCCTTTGGAACCCCAAGTGCTTGAACCCACTAGGGATAGTTCTGAGGATCTTGAGAATTGATTTCTTGGCCCGTCCCCGCTTCGCCAGCCAGTAGATTAATGTGCACAGGAGGATCATGAACACCGTTCGCAGCGTGGACAGGTAAAATGGTCTCTTAAGATTAGAGTAGAACTTGGTAGGAAATTGCTGGTGATCCAACAAATGAGTTATAATAGGAACAGGGCGGTTAATCACATTGTCGAATCCAAATTTTCTGTTCCCAAGTGTTATGATACGGTATTACTGAAGACTTTATATGTCATATCATTGGTGGAGAACTGGACTTTGCACTAACATAGGGTAGAAGAAATCCTTTTTGGGCTTAAGTTGGTGCACTAACCGAGAGTGATCGACCAGTGGGATAAATGGCGGTGCAGCTTACCTAATGCCCCGGGTAATCTAAAGTGGACGACAGAGTGTTGGTTTAGTATATTAGACCACTATACCCACCCGACAAATGCTAAGATGATAACCGACACCTGGTTTCTTTTGAATAATTACTTGGGTGGTTAGGCGCTGTGGATCCAATCCTAAGTTACTGAACGGCACAAAACTTGTATTGATACGAATAGCGATAATAGACAAAAGATATCAGCGAACAATAAAGGGTAAAGAGATTGTATGCGAGAACGACTGACTTTGACAAGACAAGAGAAGACAGTAGAACCGTGAGAGAAAGATGTGATGAGTAACAGATGAACTAACTAAAACGAACAAAGGGAAGAACAGGCTGCCTTATATCCTTATCAACAGAGTACCTTCCTCCCCGGCATACTTCCTACGCATGCCGGATTCTTCTCCATGTTTCCATCTGTGGGTCATCCTTCGGTTTCACTTTGCGAAGACACATCGGAGGTAAGAGCTGTTTGGCTGAGGGGGCAGTTATTCTGGATGCCTCAGATCGTGTTGATGACCGCGGGTATTCTAGATGTTTGGCTATTGACTGTCGTTCGTGTTTCGTCGTCCAGCAATCGGTGTTTGATCATGTCGCATTAGGTATGCAAGGTGGTGACATTCGATCTTTAGAAGCTAAGAGTGGTGGAACGCTGTTGAAGCAACCATTGTGTTAACAATAGCATAAATGTGTTCCGCCTTATGCAGGAACGAATGTATGCATGTGGTGAGCAGCCTAAAATCTGAATTCTCCAACAGTTTCTTGTAGTAGTAAGGTTCTCACTGCCTCCCTTCCCATCTCCTCTCCTCACCTACAACCCACCTACCCATCCTGATCCCCGCTCCCACGAACACATTTAACACATCCTACATGTCAAACACGACTACCAGGACCAACGCCCCCCTAGAAGGTATTTCCTATCCCTAGAAAGGCATTGCATTCGGCTGGCATTAATGGCCCGTACATTTCCAGCTTGCTCAATTTACTACGCCGTCCGTCGGCAGAGGCGACAGATCAACACATGGCACAGTTTGGATTGTGACATAGTGGTGGGCTATAGCTATCGGCTTCCTAATCGGCACTTTGTACGCCAATTCCATAACACTGACTTTGTGCAGAGGTGCCATATCAGAGTTTACGGACATTCAAACCGACTTAAGTACATCAAATACCTTAGTACCCCGTCAGATGCGGATCCCGTTCCTGCTCCGGCCCATAACACAATCCCCATCATCATCAGTATACTCGAGTACATCTCAGACTCCTCGTGATCGTGGAGTATGCTCTCATCTGTGTCGTTCAAATTTGGACGCAGTGGCTATAGGTGGCAGTAGTGGGAAGGGTACGGAAAGGTCGTTTGTGTTTAGCTGACACAGCAGGTCTAATGCATTCTAGTTGGTGTTTGTTTTCTTTTTCTCTCTTCAATTTCATTAGAAGGCCTAAGGTCATGAATAGCCAGCACATGTATATAATACGAGGGAGCTCGAAAGCCTCTTATATGTTCAAAACCTTTATATTGGCGGCTTTGCATGTAGTTTGACAATCAACTGTTCAACTATGACGATACAACCCTAGTCGCTAAGATGCATGGTGTATTGAAACTATCGTAATATACACTGGTCTCCTCTCAACAGACCACAGACCACTACCAATTCTCACTATAGCAGCTCTGCCCCCAACCCCCTCACGCAGCTTTTGGGCCAATCGAGGCTGGACTTTTGGTGAAGGAAAAAGTCAGTCAAACAAGCTGAGCGGCTAGAGGGAATACCATTCCCTGAGTGGCCGAGAGGCAAATGGGCTAACTAGAGGGGCTCGACAGACTTCTCTTGATACCCGGTACATTAACGATTACCTCGCCCTAGCCTGTTCCACCAGAATCCTCCAGATACCCCCACAACTACCAACAAACATTTCCGGGGGCTAAGACATAGTTCACTCCTACGCGATAGGCCTCTCCCTAATGTTCCCGAGAGATGAATACCAGTTTCATCCGTACCCCCGCTCCGCCATCTCATGGTTTATGCCCCCTCTTATCCCGCCCATGGAGCACAGTATTTTGGATTCTCGTTACACCAGCTATCTATATATTAGTTTCGCGTGCTGGATGGGGAACTGCGACCAGACAGAATGCACTACCAGTATATGAGTGGAGAGGTACCAGTACTTGTGAGTCAATGAGTATTTTTTCTCCGCACAATTGCCCTTTTATGGGTACTTGCACAGGCGGGTTGTTGATGGAATTGTATTTTATTAGAAGGCTTGCTCCCTTGTTGAGGGTATAAGTACAGGTCTTGCGAGAGTCTTATTTAGGCTTATTATAAACTTTTTGACCGTATATTGGGGAAGAAATTGCAATTGTTGTTAATATCCCGAGGTCCTGGCTGTGAGAATAAGTGGCATCCCAGTGATAGCTTGGACTTGCATCTTGAAAACTTTATTACGCATGGCAGATGACCAATACTAGGTAATATTAGACTTATCCGAGCTCTTCCACTCCAGCAGCAAGTTGAGCACAGCACAGCCATGTTGGGCATACAATAACTTGGAGTATTACTAATATCTCGCAAGCAGATGGGAAAAGCCGTGCTATTGATAATTGATTCCATGACATGCAATAGGAATAAATGTTATTCCATTGCGCCGAATTACCATGAGCCATAAAGCCTAAGTCCCCTAGCATCTCCGGTTATCATGTTCCATTCTTTCAATTTTTCATTTATCCTTTCTTTCGTAGGAGTTTAAGCCAGGAGGATGCAGTGCTGTATCTACTTGTTCAATATTTTAGGAAGCTTGTAGTGCCTGCACCTGCCCGTATAGTTGATCAGTGTTCCCGCTGGTGACCCGTCTATTATGGGGAAACTAGAACATCCTCTCCAATAAATAAATCGCCCATCTTCCCTTCCCTCGCCCCTCCTTGTTCTACTACTATAGCGCAATTTATTGCTCTCATGCCACCACTGCCACCATCCTCACTAACTCCCACGTTCAGGCCCTCCCCCACCCACAACCCAAATCAACCTACTAAGTGTTCCCCTTTAGAACAAGACCAAGGAACAATTTTGTCTCAGATCGTGGCTAAGGGGGTTAGCCACTTAGCGGAAGGTTGGAACAGCAAGCCCATCTTAAGGCAGCTACCGTATCTCAAAGGTGTTTGAAAAATCAGAACCACTACACTATCTAGTCAAGCTTGTTATCATGCTAGGAAGTCAAAATAAGCTGTGGCAGTGGACCGAGCGTCGATGATGTAAATAAGTCAAATTAAACATCACCCCTGTGTTGAAAACGTCTCTTTTTGTTCAACCACTGCTCCACATTGCTTCAGGAATTACTGTTTGATATGGCAACTTGTTCTTCTGCCCCTACTCTATAGCGTACATAGCAAATCAAAGAGCTAACACTCATAGGAGAAGATAGAATCTTTCATATTCCAGATGCTACGGGTTACTTTCTAGTGTTCCCAACCATCTGGAGCACCACGGGCCAAGCCGGGGAGTGCCAAGAGCGCCTGATCATGCTACCGGACTGCGTCCAGCAGTCCACCCAAATCAGCCAAATACCAGGACGGTCATCCTTTCCTTCAACAGCGGACCTTATCGGGTAACATGGTACTCTTCGGGAGGTAGGGCTATAGCCAACAAGGCATAGTCCAGGGAGGGTAGGATAGAGGGTGACGGGATGAGTGACCCTTCATGATTCCAGCTCTGACTGTGTCTATTCTGGAATGAACCTTGCTCCACTGTCTTAATTAGCAGCAATTTTAGGCATATTCGACAATCCAAGAGAGAATTACTGGGCGACCAACCATTTGCATCTTTATGGCATGTTGAAGCACCCATCAACAAGAGCAATATATAGGGAGTCCGGGTTAAGTGGGTTTCCAATGAGAACCCGCATTCCGCGTGATAAATAATGTGGTGTGACCCAGAGAGGTACATTTTGGCCTAATAATGCAAAGGTCTACTGGTGGGGGAGTGTGACAGTTTAGGACTAATTATCAGAGTTTACCACATGTGGTATTGAAGTCAGAACATAGGTGAGACCTCTGGTACTGTGCTGTATCATGCCCCACTGACACAATCATAGAGAACCTAAGTCATCCATTAAACTAACCGGCGGAAGGATGAGGGAGATTTTCGATAAGAGATCTTAGAGGGCATCTGTAGCGACAAGAATGAGAAGAAACATAATACTCAGCACTCACATGTGCTAGTAAAAATCGGGAAACTAGGACCGTTTCTCCAGAGAGATTTTTATGGAACCGGCAGAAATCAAAATTCTGATTTCCACCACTACTCTAGATAAGATGCAAGAAGGGAAGAATCTGCTTTCTCTAGACATACAAGTTCTGCAGTCAGCTCTTATTTATCATGTTGCACACAGATTCTTATATATCCCATCTATTGCACGTATGCTAGCTTAGCTCTCTATAGCACTCTCAAAGGATCAAAGAACAGGTAGAAAGCTAGGGATAGTCGGGAGGTGATTGGCTCAGGAGTGATAGTATATCTAAGCTGTGAATAGCGGATGTGTGCGGACCGCCGTGAACTGGCTCCTTAGAGGTTGGCGCATGTGGGAGGCCTAATTATGAGAAACAAAACAGAAAGCAATCGTAAATAATCACTTGCATCATCCTCAACTAAAGATCTAGTTCCCGAGTGACTGTTGACTATCAGCTGTGTAAGTACCTTTGGATAAGTATGCTGGTTCGCGATAGTTCTATCACCCCACATTACGCTAGAGATGTATTTTCAAGTCTTCTTAAAATAGCTAGTGGCTGGCCAGAAATCATCTGTTGGACCACTTGCGCTCACAGTATTCATTAATCCTAAGCTGTCACTCAAGTGAGGTCTACCGCTCAAATAAGAGCCCCAGGTCCCAACCCCCTCTTGGTTGTTATCACCAATCTTGAGTGACCAAGCATCTGGCCCAATCAAAATTAAAACTCCTCATAATCGATTGATTGAACACATTGGTGCTTGTGTGAAAAGAATTCACTTCCAAGTCCTAAAAGTCCAGTATCATATCATACCAAGAAATAAGTTTTATAGCTATCATAACTGAAGCTACACAAGAACCATCTCCAGATTCCCGACTAGCCCCATGCAGAGAGACAAGCCTTATCATCCGCCCTGACCATCAGCCCACAATCACGTCTACTTGAGCAGTGCTTCAAGTTGTGCTTGTACTATACTTGAGTAATTGTGATATTGTACCATAAAGTAACTCTTGCTTAAGTACAATATGGTATTGTAACCTCAGCCACAACACAAACATCCCCCACAGCCAGCCCCTCTTCACCCACTGGCCACCAAATACATCTCCCGATAGTGCATCATATAAAGTTAAGCCTCAATATCTGTTCTATATAGTATACCATTGTCATTCCCCTCTTCCTACTCACCCACGATAATTACAAAACTAACTCAACCCTCTTTCTTGCTCGTACACTATCCCTCTTCTTGGTCTCATATTGGGGAAACTGCTATCTGCATATTAATTAATATTCTGGGCTTCGTCATTTCTCTTCCAAACCCTTTTTATATTGTCACGCCACCTTTTGTGCCGGTTATTTAAGTTAGCATTAAGACCATAGGAGCACTCGGCATATACACGATTGGAACTGGAGACCAATCTCGGCTCTCTCAACTCTGCAAGTTTACCACTATTAGGCAATACGAAGTGGCTAGCACAATATCGAACAGAATTACTGTAGGTCAGGTTTCTATACCAGGGAAGCAGTCTATCTGTTTATCCCTTAAACAATGCGAAGAAGTTAGAGAACACAAGTGACAGACAAAATAAGGAATTAGAATTACTTTCACGCGTCTAGTATTTTCTAGAATTTCCCTTACAATCTTTTAGTTACATTTTGCTTAAAGACCCATCCAACAGAAAGGTATTCTGAGGTGGAAAAGAAATATAAGACATTGACTGGACATATTATAGGCATCCTTTTTCACTTTATTTATTACCTGTGCTTTAATATTCAATGGTAGCTGAAGAGAATGAGAGTTCGATACAAGAGTTTCACTTTTTCAAGGGTATTTCCTGGTTGATGGTATCCGTCGGGGTTGACCGCCAAGCGCATGGTATTCTAAAGCTCTACCCTCTTGGAATAATCACCCCTGTCAGCCTGGAATTGGTTTGGGTTGATGGGTGGGCCGTGAGGTGTTTGATAGGGTAGTGAGAGCAGTCATGTCCCTCGATTGGGGGCGACAGAAAAACACTGTTTAGTAGTTACCTTGGGGCACACACTTTAGCACATAAGCTGCCTCTCATGTAGACTAGTCTAACAACGAACAACCACAGCAAGGCAAGTAAGGCAATCAATAACCCTTTCATTCCTTCTTAATTTGTTCAAGCTCATCGCTCCCTACCTCACCCTTGTGGAGGCCTTTAGGCAATTCAACATCTGGTCAACCTTCCACGGGTTTGTTATCCGGTTTATCAATAGGTCACACATACCCACAGGGGTGTAATCTTTGGCACACGCGACACACCATCCAACCTAAAGAAGTCCTGCAAAATCAGCCAAACAAGTCGTGCTCTGAACCGTATTGGTGTTTAACATGATGAACCTCAGGCTGCCTACCCAGTCCACCATGCTTCTTAGTTGAAAAACAAGCTTTGTATAATCGAACAGCTCCTGGTAACTTCCTGCTATTGACTTGTGCTTCCGCTGAGGAACACAGACTTGTCTCTACAATAACGGTTTGGTAGAGATCTTAATACCCGAAGTTGCAACTAGTTTGGGAGAGTTGTAAAGTTTGCTTAATAGATTGAGTTGAAGAAGTGGATCAGCAAAAATTAATCCTGCGCCTGAGGCGTGGGCGCCGCGTCCGGACGCCTTCGACGTCGTTTTTCCGTCCTCTGCATCCCCAGCGTCCAGACACCGTTCCCAACGCCAATTGCATCCTGAAGTGACGTCAGACCTTACCCACATCGCGCCGCCACCCCACATCTCCTGCTCTTCTCCCCCCCTTATGTCACGTGCTGACGTCTCTTTTCCTGCCTCGCATCGCCACAGTATCCGGACGCCTCACCAAGGTACCCCCTTTTCCTTCTGCCCCCGGGCGTGCTCATAACAACTTGACGCCGATATCACCCTAGTCATTCCTGCCGGTGGGCCTCCTACTACTACTATCATGCATAACTGGTTTGTCTCTAGATGTTTCTATTCCTCTATGTCTATATCTCTACTATATACCTGTCTATTATACACGTTTATCGTCTAGTGGTAATCGTGATGCTACATTTCCGTCGGGGAGCGATGTAACCCTCATCTCAGATACGTCGCTCCACGAGTTTATTTCATTATACAAGCCCCCTCTGTGATCCTAATAGATCTCGTTATACGTGCGTAAATCGATCCGACGGTTGACAAGACAGCGCCGCTCTGTCTCCGGTATCAGGGGCGCCAGGCCTATGATCGTCCCGATATCCACAATTGTGAGCTCTCTGGTAACGTCTCTGAGCTGAACGGTTACCAGACCGTGTACGTCCGACGGTCGTCCGGAGTCTACCAGGCTCATGAATTGAACCCTGGCGAGGCGATAGACCGTTATTACCCTAGCGGGAATAGCTTACCTAATAATTAAGAGCGAGGTATATGGCTTCATAGGATGACCACATATCCGAACCCAAGCTCCCGGAGTTATGAGCTTCACAGAGGCATCTGGAAGACGACTCGGAATACTGAATGAGAGCACGTTTCAAGATATGTTTAACTGATTGGAACGATGTTTAGAGATTACTACTCCTCTCATTTTCTAGTTGCATATGCGATTAGCTGCATAATGCTTTGATAGCTGGATATCGGAACTGATCACTCTATATTCCATACTACTATTGGTATGTAGGCATTTGGGCCGCATATTCATTTATAGTCTATCATAACGAAGAGATCGAAGACTGTCTACTGGTGGAGTGGGGACACCCTCAGATTAAATAGCAGTTCGGGAGATTCTCTGAGTTGAGCTGGGCAAGTTCTCAGGGTCAAACAGTGTTCGCACTATGTTCTGACGAACTGAATTGTTAAGAAGATACTTCTTAACTAGAGAAGTTGAAGTAGCATGAACATTAGTATAAATAGTAGGCCTCTCCCCCGGTGGTTGAAGAATCATCAAGCAACGGAGAAGAGACCTTAACAATATAACAAGTTAGCGAGTTATATTCTAACTCTTTGATATTTGACTATACTTTATTACTTTACCTTTATCAAACAATTACCAACGAGCCTTCCTGACTATTAATCCGTTGTCTCGAATATCCTTGGCCTAGTTAGCTCGGAATCCTACCGTGTTAACTACCCCGTAACACTATATTGTTATTCTTCTGTCACCAAGGCTCACACCTTACCTCATGCTATCAGACTTGATTGCCTGTCTTATCCTTTACTATCTTTTTTTCATCCTCGAAAACCATACTGAGATTGCCATTGACGCATCTCAACCAACAGAAGAACCCTTGGACGATTGGGAACCAGAGTCAGAAGGCGGAGTTACATTACCGTGCTCCACTCCTTCTCCCCCACCAACCCTCCCGTCCCGATCGTCAACACCTGAGACTATTATCCATCAATCTCCTTCTATTGATCGCTTAGATCAACTCGCAAAAAACTACCAGAAATATATCGATTCCTTTGAACAAAACTGGTGGAACACAAAATACGGGCCTATTCGTCACCCGTTCCCTTCCAAAAGACGAAAAACTAAAACCTATTCTTATCAGGCTTGTTAATTCAAGATGACGGAAAACCAACCTGGTTCACCTTTTCCTTTCGAAGCCTCCTCCCGTGATGAATCACCAGATGATCCTATGGATGATGAAAGCACGACACCTCTTGCTTCATCTTTCGCCCCATCATCTGGACCTCTCACGATTCCCTCTGGACCTAGCTCATTAGCAATGAGTCGATCCACAAGTGCACCTTTCCGGATTGGAAAGTCTACCTCCCGTTCGAATTCCAGACAACACTCGAGAAACCCCACGAATCCTACTGAACTCCTTAAACGACAAATTGCCCAAGCATTCCAGTATATCTCGTCTACAATACATCAGAGCCATGACGAAAGTCAAATAGCTCTTGAAGCGTTATCGGACGATGCTAGGGTACAGTACGCCAACCTACAATTGCTACAAACCCGGTTAGCAAAGGGCAAAACAATTGTCGACAAAGAGTTAAGCGATGCTAGGCAAGCATTATTAACGCTCGAAGGGGCAACTCGAGTCGAGCGAGAACGTCTAACAGCTGAAATAGCTGGAGAATTTAGACGACAAGAAGCAAAGCAAAAGGAGGATGCGGAGTTGGCAGAAGACCGAGATAAGATTCTAGAACGAGAAGTTCTCGAACTAAAAAATAGGTTCAAAAACCAGGACGTTACTTGGCAACGAATCCTCCATGATCACGAGGAACGAGCGGATCAGCTATTAAAGCAACAAAAAGACGATGCCGCCGCTCGGCAACAAAAGGATCGTCAAGAAGCAAGAGATCTCTTGGATAAGCAACGATTCGAATTTCAAGCCTTAATACAGACCTTAACGGCAAGAATCGATCGTGCTGAAAAACCTCATTATACCATTCCACCAACGGATGGTGGTGACGGTGACCCCGGACCTTCTAACCGAGGTCAACAAAACCCTTGGATACCACCAGATGGTATCAACCCTGACAAGGAATCAGCTTCAACTCCCCGACAGAATAAAGGAAAGGAAGTTGATCGAGGAGGAAACAACAAACCACCACCTCCGCCAGGAAATACTGGTGGAGACCCCGACCCAGATGACGATGACGATGATGATAACGACAAAAATGGAGGAGATGGCAGGGGCAGGAGAGGCGGACGTCCGGAACGCAACGCTCGAAGACCATCGCTTCCAAGAGATGCTTCTCCCCGTACGAGGGCAATGCTGGAATTCATGCAGAGTCTTAGTACTTCTCAGCGACCGACAAAAAACACTGCGGAACCTCCTTATTTTTTTCAAGGAGAAGATAACCAAGACGTAAGAAACTGGTTAACCGCATGTGAAGATTACTTCGATCGCAACCCTACGCAATGGGAGAACCACTCGCATCGCATCGTATTTGCCTTGGGAAAGACCAAGGGAAATAAGGTAGCACCTTTTTCGGAGAAATACCGGAAGGTCATGGGGGGTTTAGGTGGTTACACTCAAGACCCTAGCTATTCCACGTGGGAACGTTTTCGGCAAGAGATTATAAAACGGTACATCAGTATCGAAGAAGAACGACGAGCCCTAGAAGAAATGGATAAAATTATCTATAAGGGCAGAATCGATACATATCTTCTACTCCTTGAAAATCTCAATATTAAGGCCGGCCTCACAGGAATAGCGTGGAGGGTTAAGGTCGAAAGCAAACTTCCGCAGGATATCCTTCGTCGATTATCCCACTTCAAGTTCAACGATGATGATCACTGGATAGAAACCTTGCGGGAAGTTGGAAGACAGGAAGAAGAACTTCTCGAACGTGGAAAACTATCAAAATCCATATCGACCCCGCACAACCCCGCACCAAAGCGCAAGCGAGAAGGGTCAGAAAAAGGATTCAACACGAAATTCGAAAAAAAGAAAGATAACAAACCTCGGAAGGATAATACCTCCCGATGGAAATCTCCACCGACAACAACTGCGAAACGAAATGGTAATAATTCCAATCATGAGCATACCAACTGGAAAAAAGCTCATGAAGGAATTGCCGAAGAGGTGGTTGAAAAAAGAAAGAGGGAAACACAATGCACTCGTTGCACCCTCGACAACCACACCTGGAGAAAATGTCGGAAGCCGATTGTAGTAGCAACTACCTTCGCCTATGGGAATAAGGGAAACCCTAAACCTTACCGGAAGCCACGCACTTCAACGCTGGCTGTTCACAACCCTCCACCGTCGCGTTCAGAGCAAGTCCCTAAGGTTAACCGAGTACATCGAGAAATGCCTACCC
>Ga0307517_10003769_pt1 | contig 23583 bp, 30 predicted proteins | sample 23_EM_MG_FD_194515 | JGI IMG/M metagenome (GOLD analysis project Ga0307517, IMG submission 194515) | Populus trichocarpa ectomycorrhiza microbial communities from riparian zone in the Pacific Northwest, United States - 23_EM | ecosystem: Host-associated > Plants > Roots > Unclassified | place...
TAAGTCCGCAGATGACTTTGTCGGTGAAGGTAGGGTAACTGGAGTACCTCAGTAGGGTAACTGGGGTCCCAAGGTAGGGTAATCATGTTTCCAAGGTAGGGTAACTTTACCCTATCATGCCTTTATTGCCTTCGGGAGTCCGCGCGACCACATATAATGTTGCCACGGAGACCCGTGCAACGTTTACTATGAGTCCTTTGCTTTATGCGAACATACCCTCCGAAGGTTACCCTGCCTAGTAGGGTAACTTTGGCCTACCTAGGTTACCCTGTCTAACCCTATGTCACCAAGTCACTTTGTAGACACTTGTACCAACTCATGTCTACCGGTAGTATACTAAGTATACTGGCCTATCCTCAATATGGTTACCACTTGGTATGCCATACGGGCTTGAGTCTAGTCCACTGTAGCTACCTATCTGTAGGGTCGTTACAAGAGCTGTCCTAAATGGGGACTGTGGCCGAAACCCTGGGCAGGACAGCAACACCTGTGGTCGCAAGATGTCCCGCTCCTGACCAACATACTGATGCGGACGGAAAAAAGTGTAAGGATCAGAATTACTCCCCCCTTCAGGGCGGTAGTCCCTACGCCTGGACAATGCATCGGCCTTGTCATTTAGCCTTCTCTCGCTGTAAACAACCTTGAAATTGAACGATTGTAGGAATTGAGCCCAGCGGTGCTGCCTCCTGTTGAGGATCTTGGTTGTATTAATGTACTCCAAATTCTTAAGATCAGTATAAACAGTTATCTGGTCTTCAACGGATCTCAACATGTATTCCCATTCGCGAAATGCAGCAAATATAGCTGTTATTTCCTTATCGTGAACATTATAGTTTACTTCAGCGGGGCGAAGTTTCCGCTATGAAAGGCTACTGGGTACCATTGCTCGTCTTCACATAGCTGCGATAAAACCGCTCCCAGGGCAAAGTCACTAGTATCGGTTTCCAACTTCGTTGGACGTGTTTCATCAAAGTGAGTCAATATTGGACCTGTTGTGAAAGCTCTCTTGAGCTCATCAAATGCCGCCTGGCAAGCATTGGTCCAATTCCACTTGATGCCCTTCTTTGTTAGGTCGGTGAAAAGGGTTTGCTATCTTACTAAACACCTTGATGAACCGACGGTAAAAATTGGCAAAGCCCATAAAGCTTTGCACATCAACGACCTTTTGTGGCAGTAACCAAGCCGTAATCTCCTCAACCTTCTTGGTTGTCATTCATATTCCACGGTCAGAGATCTTGTATCCAAGGAACTCTACTTCTCTCGCATGGAAGGTTGCCTTTTTTATGCTGACACATAGGCCTGCCTTCCACAGCCTGTCTATTACTTTCCTTACCATAGCGACATGTTCTTCTATGGTCTCAGAATAGATTAGGATGTCATCCATATAAGCGATGACCCCTACATCTAACATGTCACGGAACACATCATTGATCATTCCTTGGAAAGTTGATGGCTCGTTACAAAGTCCAAAAGGCATGACAGTATATTTGTACAAGCCATAGCGACTTTTGAAAGCGGTCTTCCATTCTTCTCTTTCCGCCATGCGGATCAGATAATAGCCATTCTTCACCTTCCGCTATGCGGATGAGATAATGTCCATTCTTCAGCTCCAGTTTGGTGAACACTGTGGCTTTCCCGAGCCTACTACGTAGCTCGTTCATTAAGGGCAATGGATACTTATTCTTAATAGTAATCTTATTTAACCCTCGGTAATCAACATATAACCGAAGCGTTCGATCAGGCTTCGTTACAAACAGGATAGGAGCACCTATTGGAGAGGATGACCTCCGGATCTTGCCACACTGTTCCCTCTCATTGATATACTCCTTGAGTAGCTGGAGCTCCCTAACAGTGAGCCGGTATATGTGGTTTGTGAGCAAGTCAGAGCCTAAGACCAAGTCAATGCGGTGGTCATACTCCGTATGCTTTGGCAAGACATTGATATTTTCTTGGCTGAATATGTGAGGGAAATACTGGTATTCTGGTAGCAGCTTAAGACTAATGTCTTCTCCATCTTCTCTAGTCCAAAGGCGCATCCCACATACAAACATGGTGTTGGGATCCTCGGCTAAGAGTTCCTCACAGGTAATAAACTCTATACGACTCTTGCTTCAGAGACAATGGGTCTTACAATAGTCTGAGCGCCACTTCAGAGTTCCCCTTTCCCAGTTAATATCTGGGTTGTGGTCTTTTAACTACGCCATCGGCAGATATCCATCCAAGTGTCCTGAAGGCATATCCGCAAGCTCAAATCTCATCTTATTGGTATGGTCTCCTATAAACATATCAACTGTCTTTGTATAGTGGAGGCCTGAGCCAGGGATGTAATTCCTGCTTGCGTCAGAAATAGGTGTCGGAGTCTCCCGACATATACATGGTAGCTGGGCATTGCTAACTCAAGCGCTACATAATACTGCGCCCGTAGCGCCACTATCAACAATAAAAGAGCCTTCTCGCACTGTTTCTTTCCATTGTGGCTCCACTTGAGCCTTACATTCACATGTATAGACCTAGTGTGGGGCGGAGGGCCTACAAGCCTCAACCGCTGAGTGGGTCTTTCGTCGCTAAACATTGTTGGTTAGTATTAGTTATGTGGTGGTGTTTTCTAGGGATTACTGCTCAATATCTCTTGCCTTCCGACACAAGAGCGGCCACAGCGGGTCGGGAATACTTATCAAATGGGTACAATTACAGGGTTTCAAATAGCTTGGGGGTTTACTATCACGCCAGCATGATTTGGGGTCCTTAACCCTCCTCCGGTAAACTTGCAGAATAACTTGAATTGCTAAGCCAAGTCCCGCCTGATGAAATCAAAACGATAACCCTTATAACTTGAAACCTCAGCCTAACACCATTTCCTTCCCTATGAAAAGAAAGCAAACTTTCGCAAAATTAGATAAGATACGAAATCAACATAAACATCAAAGAAAGAGCCGTAACCATCTCCAAAACCTCCTCTAGAAAACAAATCCACGCGGTGATTTCTGTAGCCCATGTTGGTTTCAGCTTGTAGGTTCTTTGAGGGAGGAACATATGGTCCACATCTTCCATCTCCGTCCTTTATGCCATCTGGGGTTGGACCCGGAGTCAGTGCTTTTCTAAAACTAAAGGATAGAGGCGGGACTTACCTAGTCCCACGCATCCATATCCACTTCGATTATTAGCGGAGCTGATCCACCAATCTCTGCCTCTACTCGTTTAACAGCAGGTTGAGGAGCCTCAATGCGTCTTGTTTTCAGGATCGAAGTACGGTCCTCGTGTCCTGCCTCATTAACGGTCTGCTTGCGATTAAGCTTGGCCGAGGTGACAACCGGAGTTGCAGCAGGACATTTGCGCCCTAAGTGATTCGGATCTCCACAGCCTGAGCATTGGTTCAACCGTGTGTGACGATCGATCAGAGTTTGAGCTATATCTTTATACGCTTTTGCATGCTCTGATTCTGGCGGTCAGAAAGACCGTGGCGCTGGGTTGGTAGGTTTGGGATTGTAAGGGCCCGAACCTTTTCTCTCCTTCCTCTGCTTCACAGTGGAGGTATGCTTATCGTCGCTCTTGTCACGATAAGAGGAGTCTTTTGCTCTGACAACAGTATGGTTGAAAGAAGCGACATCTTCTAACTGGTGACCTGTGTTTCGCAGAAGGTTTAGGTAGTCAACATAGTCTTCGGGGTGTGCAGTCTTCAGAGCCCATGCATTACGGAGATCAGTTGTCATCCCCACGCGAGCCTTATCCTTCACCTAGTCCCCACCATATTTGAACTCATTTGCCAGCCGGATTAGCTCATCTATGAATAGATCAATCTTTCCTGGCTGCATGGATAAACCATTCCACTCGCGAAGAGCACGATCTCGATCTGAGTGCCGACCAAAACTGGATACCAACCCCTTGCGAAAGCCTTCCCATGTTTGAAGAACATTATTTGGGTCAAACGGCCTCTTGTCAAGGATGGCTACATGCCCATTGATATAGACATAGATGCTATGGTACCATCTTTTGGCTCCTGCACGAAAGAGGGGAATGACAAGGCTAATTTTATCCATATCATCCACGAGGGATTCTCTGAAATAGTTTAGGTTAATCTCGACATCTTGAATGAAACATTGGCTGTCTTTATGGTCACAATCAAAAGCGTCTACCCCAAGGCGCTTGGGCTTCTTGGGCTTGTAAGCGGATGCCTTGCTATTCCGTTGCCTCTTGCGAAGTTTCGGAAATCGCCTTAACCATTTATCATACTTCGCCTTCCTTGCCTCATCCCAGTGGTCCTTACGACTACCAAGGATTTTGCGCGGATCGAATGGTGGGGAGTCGGAGTTGTTACTATCGGAAGAGGGGTCGGAATTACCGTGGTCTCCTCCACTAGCAACATTACCACCCGTTGGTGGAATTCTACCTCCATCTCCTCCGTTACCTTTGGTATTTCTACCTCGGGTAGACCTAGGCCTATCATACCTACTAAACCTCGAACCTTCCTCACTATCTTCATCCATTCTATAGGAACGGGGTATTGACATAATTGAAAATATAGGAGGTCGGTTGGTGGTATTCTGTCGGGGTGGGAATCCCTTATTGAAATCCTAAAAACCGTCCAACGCGATATCCATTGATGCCTCACAATACGCGCAATGGATCTTTTTGAACTTTGAAGGTGGTGGCTCAGGACTTGGGGAAAGTACAATAGGTTCACCCTCGCTTCGTAGACAGGGTACCCGATGCCTCGAAGTGAGTTCAGTTTCTTCTCCCTCGCTCCTACAACCAGCAGAACAATAAGCAGTAGACGACAGCGCTACTGGCCCCCACATCCGGTCTATCCAGCATTTCCCGAGGGTTGTGCCGGAGCCGCGGGCACTGTTGCCGGAGCAAAGATCGTTGGGTTGTGAGGTGTCGCTGGCAAAGGAGTTGACCCATCGACGTCAGGGCGACGTTCGTCTTCTACTACAATCATAGAGGTTCGTGGTTCGACTACCGGGAGGGCAGCCATCAGGGGATTGGTAGTAGGGGTTGCCGGTTGAGGTTAAAAGTGACCAGAACCGGCGCCGGACCTCCGTTCTTTGCTAACATTTCGCCTCGCTCGCCCTTTTCCCAGACCACTAACAGCGGCTGGGGTTTGGCCTTTTGAACTGAGGGCTTCAGCGATGGCGGTTTCGAATGGGGACAGACGTGATGCGGTAAGTGCGAGCTGCTGTTGTTGCTCCCTAAACCACTGCTGTTGGGCATCTAGCTGGATTTGCTGTCGCATGTCTTGCGATACAAGCTCGGTTAGAAAGGATTCATATCTTTCATCAACCATATACTTTGCCAATTCTGCCCCGTAGTGAACAGGGAGAGCTTGCACCAAAGGCAGCGGGGGAGCAGCTCTCATTACGACATCATTTTCGAGGTTAATATCATTGTTATCGCGTCGGGCTTGTTCGAGGGCTGCTACTCTTCCTTTCAACATCTGCACCGACATGGCTTCCTGACGGAACGCCTTCTGCTGATCCCCCATCCATTCGCTGGTACTTTGATCATTTCCTCTTGGAACATTAACTGGTTCTCTTCGACGAAATTCTCAAGCTGGCCTTGGGCCTCTTGGAATCGCTTGCCCACTTCCTTCAGAAGATAGGGCTCGAATATATCGCGGACGAGGGACTGAAACGTGACGATGTTCCTACTGTGTTTGGGCACTCTCTGCCTCACAGTGTTATCTCGGGTCAGGGTAGCTAACAGACCACATGGGTCCTCGATCACCATGCCCACTAGCTCCGCTTCAATAGGAGTGGGTTCGTATTCCAACAAACCTGCCACCGGTGTCCATCCCAATCGCATCAAGTCTACGAGAGCATTGAACATCGAGAGGTCTTGGAACAGGTGCGTAGCAGTTTGATTGGAACCGGAACGGTGCATAGCCACTGAGGTTGACATTGTTCTTTCCACCCGATGCTTCTTGTACCAGACAAGCGACTCATATTCAAACAATGTCAACAGTAGGCCTCTGCGATCAACAATTGTCAGAAGAGAGTTAAGCGAGTACGCTTAACGATATACTGTAATGGGGGCACTCGGTAGGAAGAGGGATCCTAGGATCGCGACCGCACCGAAGACTCAAAGTAGAAGTAAAGATCAAATAAAGACAAATATAATTCAAAATAGAATCAAGTGGTAAAATTTAATATCGTTAAGCCTGAAAGCTTGACTCAATAGGTTCTCGCGAGGATGGTTGGTTATCAGAATAGGGTATCTCTCGCTTTAGTTGAGTAGAATAATATAAAGCCAGAGGACACCCGTCAACCATTCTGACCTTTCACGAGAACCCTGCTCAGCTCAGGGCTTTCAAACTCACCAGCCTAAAGTGAGCTAACACTCGGAGGGGGTCGGACCGCTCTGATATTTACTATCACCACAAATAGGAAGTGCTTCCGTTGATGTCTCTCCAACTACATCTGCCTGAGCGAAAACCCATTCCTATCGGTAGCATGTCAGTGGCCGACCGACATGCCCACCTTAGAGATAATATCCATTGGGACTCACTGGCCCAGCGGTGGTCTCGTCTATACAAGCTACGCAGTCCATCTGCAAATCTACTTGCCTATACCAAGCTTCTAAACCTGACTGCATGCTCCCATGATAAGAAATCTCCTGCTGCCTGACTGCATTGGCTCTACCCACAGCCAACCATGCGGGACGCTCTCAAATGATGACAAGACTCACACCTCTAGAGTCCACTAATAACCAATAGTAATGCTACAGTTCACGGGGTAACCTGGGACTGGCTTTGGGGTCGTTGTCCTTGAAGCCTTGCAGCTTCTCCGGTCAGCCCAAACCCCTCTACTGTTAATCATACAACTACCCGTAGGTCAAAGTATGGCTGTAGGCGGTTCCAGGGTGTTATCCAGGTGTCGCCCCAGGAGGCGGTCACCCTCACACCCCTTATATATCCTGCGAACAGCTTCTGGTGGGTTGGACCGCCACATCTCATACAGTGTTGTGGGAGCGTTTCTATTCATCTCACTTTACTAGGAAGCACACAACACCCAGCCCTATAGTGCTGTCGCGCCGTACCAACGCTGGGGCCGCAGGGGGAGGTTAGGAATATCCCCTGAAAGTTATATGAGGTTCAGACCACTGCTGCTCCATCAGTAGTCTGTTTCGTCCCATACGAAGCGCCTCTATGAACATCTAAGAGCCCCACTATGGTGGGATAACTTTCGCCTAAGTCCGCAGATAACTTTGTTGGTGAAGGTAGGGTAAGTGGGGTCCCAAGGTAGGGTATTCATGTTTCTAAGCTAGGGTAATTTCACCCTGCCATGTCTTTATTTCCTTCGGGAGTCCGCGCGACCACATATCATGTTGCCCCAGAGACCCGTGCAAGGTTTACTATCGGTACTTAGCTTTATGCGAACATACCCTCCCAAGGTTACCCTGCCTAATAGGCTAACCTTGGCCGACTCAGGTTACCCTGTCTAACCCTATGTCACCAAGTCACTTTGTATACACTTGTACCAACTCCTGTCTACCGGTAGTATACTAAGTATACTGGCCTATCCTCAATATGGTTACCACTTGGTATACCATACGGGCTTGAGTCTAGTCCACTGTAGCTACCTATCTGTAGGGTCGTTACACCTCTCCACTTAGCTCTGTATTGGAGCTTGTTGTAGTGTAGCCGTGAGTCGATGATTTCTTCCTGTTTGTATTCTGCTTCTCCTTGGATCATGATAGGAGAGCGATATTCCGATCTCTGTCAGGGTAGCCTGTCGTTATTGTAGAGTTCAAGAAGGGAGATGTGGAATGTGGTGTGAATTTTCATCAAGGCCCTGAGGTCCAGCTTATAAGCACTGGTTCTTATTCTTGCCATGATTTTGAATGGTTCAATCTTCTTGTAATCGAGCTTCTGGCATAGTCTGGTGGTCCTGATATTTCTTGGTAGTAACCACACCATATCGCCTGGTTGTAAGTTGGGATCAGGCTTTCCCTGTGCATCGTAGTATTCCTTGTATCGCATTTGTGCTTCCGTCATTTCCGCTTGTAATGTGTCATGTAATTGACTCATATCTTCTCGTGATGTAGTCCGACCTTGGATCAGGTATCCGATGGCCTGATATTCGCGAGCTGTTCCCTAGTTCGCAAAGAACGGTGTGTGCTTGGTGCTTTGTTGATATCCATTGTTGTAGGCGAATTCTGCCATAGGCAGGAGCCCCTTCCAGTCATCTTGCTGATAGTTGACCTAGGCGCGGTGGTATTCTTCTAATATGGAATTTGTCTGTTCCGTTTGGCCATCGGTTTGTGGGTGGAAGGCCGTGCTCAACCTTCTTTCGCTTCCCAGTTTCTTCGTAGTTTCTTTCCATAGGTCCGAGGTGATTATCGAGCCTCGATTCGTGATACTGTCTCGTTGTAGCTCATGGAGCCTGAATATTTCCCTTATGAAAGGTTCTTGGAACCGCCGGGCGTCCATGTCCTTTGTAGATGGTATGAATTAGCCATTTTTGTAAGCCTATCGATAATGATAAGAATGGCGTTGGATCCGTTCAATTCCGGTAAGTCTGTAATGAAGTCCATTGATATTGACTTCCATGGTCGATCGGGAGCCTTGTTTGGCTTCATTAATCCATAAGGTGCGTGTCGTACGACCTTTGCCCGTGGGCAAATGTCGCAGTTTTTGATGTATTGCTTGATTGTTTGTCTCATGCGTGACCAGTAGTATTTTCTTTGGAGGAGCTCCGTGGTTTGAGCCCTTCCTCCATAGCTGGCATGAGGAATGTCGTGGTGTCGTCGTATAAGGTTGGTCCTTATTCCTTCATTATTAGGAATCCAAATCTTTCCCGGGTGCAAGAGGTATCCTCCTTCCACTGGCATAATCCTAAGGCCACCTCTTTCGTTTCTTTGTTTCCTTTGTTCAGTGCTTCCCTTATCGTTTGGATTTCTTTAACCATGGCTGATTCGTTGCTGATTTCTTCTTTATCATTCGCTCCGAATTTTATCGTCTCCATCTCCTGGATGCTGGTGTCAAAGTATTTCTCTCTGGGCAAGAGAATCCGTTCTTTTTGTATGAGCCTTTCGTCGCCTTCCTGGGGCATGTCTGCCTTTCGCCTGGTCAAGCCATCGGGCTTGCGACCTTCTTTTCCTGGTCGGAATTCGATTGTGAAGTCGAAGCGGCTCAAGACTTTGCTCCATCGTATTTGTAGATCGGTCAGTTCTTTTGTTGTTGTAAACCTTATTAGGTTTTGGTGGTCGGTGAAGACATTGGCGTGTTGTCCACTTCCTCTGAGGTATCGTCTCCATTCCCTACGTGCTCGAACTATTGCTAATAGTTCTTTGTCGTGTACGTCGTAGTTGCATTTGGCAGGCGCCCTGGTTTTTAACCAATACGCTATTGGCCTCCATTTTCCGTCTTCGTCATGTTGCGATAATAAACCCGAGGAGACATATTTAGAGGCGTCGGTTTCGTCAAGGAGGGGTCTTCCTGGTTTGAAGTATGTCAACACAGGGGTTGAGCATAGCTTTTGTTGTAACTCGTCAAATGCTGCTTGTTCCTTGTGTCCCCATTCCCATTTGATGTCTTCCCTGGTTCTGTCGAATAGTGGTTTGGCCGTCCTGCTGAACCCTTCGATAAACCGTCGATAGAAGTTGACAGATCCCATGAATTCTTGGATTCCTTTCTTGCTGGTAGGTTGTTTCCAGTCCCATATAGCTGCGGTTTTGATTGGGTCAACTTTAACTCCCTCGTGGTTGCTGATAAATCCTAGGTATTTTGTTTCTCGTTGGTGAAACTCGCATTTTGATGGTTTGAGTTTCATCCCTTGCTTTGGTATGGCACGGATGATGGCTGCCACATCCTTTTGGTGTTGTTCCAGACTGCCCGAATATATGAGGACATCATCCAGATATGCTATGCAGCATATATCGATATATGACTGCAAGGTCCTGTTGATCCATCTTTGGAATGCCGCTGCTGCATTGGTTAGCTCAAAGGGCATAACTAAGTATTCGTACGTGCCGTATTTCATGGTGAAGGTTGTTTTCCATTCATCTCATTCCTTGATTCTGACGTTGTGATAGGCATCCTTGATGTCCAGCTTCGTGTAGTATTTGGCCGTTCGTAGCCTGTCCAAGACTTCCTCTATCAGGAGTAGGGGGTACTGGTCTTTTTGGTGACGTAGTTGAGTCCTCGATACTCGACGCATAGTGGGAGTTTTCCGTCTTTGCCTCTGATGAACATGATTGGAGATCCTCCGTCCGTGTAGGTTTCTCTTATCCATCCTCGTTCTTAGTTTTGCTTGTTGTAGTTCCGGAGTTCTTTCTGTTCGTCCTGGGAGAGTGCGTAAATCTTTTTGACTGGCAGTCCTTGCCCTTCCTGAATTTTGATGTCCAGGTCCACTCCTGGTCGGTGAGCTGGCAGCTTCGTTTTTTCTTCCGCCTCGAATACGTCCAAGTATCCAGGGTATTCTTGAGGCACAATTTCCTCCAGCTTTCTTGTCTTCTGGGATTTTCTGCTTTTGATTGCTAGCTCGGTGCTAATGTTAACCAATTCTAGGCTTATTTGTCCTTCCTTTCTGTTGTATTTGAGGATGCCTGTGGTCGTGTCGGGTCATTGGTAAAACTTTCCCAAAGCTTGAGCGCTGATCTCACAGATCCGGGCTTTGGAAGATCTCGTACTTCCGAATCATTGTTGACCTCTGTTGGTCTTTCCCAACTTGTGGACTTAGTAACAGTTGCTTTTGAGTATGTTTTCCGCTATGAGTTGTGCTATTCGATCGCGTTTTTGAATTCGGTAGTCCTGGTGGCTCATATTGGCTAGTACCACTTTGATTTCGCTGCTATAGTCAGAGTCGATCACAGATGCATTGACAGCAATCTGATGTTTAACTGCCATGCCGATTCGTGGTGCGATCCATCCATAGGTTCAGTTTGGTGGTGTGATTGATATTCGGGTTATGACAACTTCTTGTCCGCTGGCCGGAATACTCCTTTCTTGGTTTGCCTACAGGTCGTGTCGTGCCACCTTTGCCGATCCTCCAGTCGGTCATTTTGCCTGAGAGTTGAGTAACCTAACTCGAGTCCTCTAATCATTCTTGCTTTGAGTTGCGCTGAACTCGACTTTGAAGTTCTCTGTTCGCGCTTCCTCTTCTGGTATTGCGTATACGGTTGGTGATTTTTTAAACACCATGGCGGACACGGGTCGCTTTTGAAGGGGATCTTGCCTTGGCCCCAGTTGATTCGGTGACTGGGTTGCTTTAACCATGGCATCCTGAGGATGACCTCATAGTTGGGTAGTCTAGCCACTTGGAAGGTTGCCTTTTCCCTATGGCTACCAATGTCCATAGGTACTTTCGCTGTATGGGTAATTGGTCCTATAGGGCTGGGTTGACCGTCCGCGAGGTAAACCTCTCTTGTCTTTTCATGTGGTGTAGTCGTATTTGGACCATCATATGGTCGTGCTCGTTGTCCAATGTTTCTGTGTTGTTCTGTGCCGCACATAGCATCAGCAAAAAAATCATCTTGCGCCCTATCTCTCCCCACTCACCCTGTGCGCCGGACGTTCCAGGTGCTTATAACCTAAACTCGAGTTCGCGGTCCGTCCGCCCGGGTTTATTCCGGGGGGCGGTGCCCGGGCCGCGTCCAATGGGTCCTGACGCCACAGGCAGCGTCTGGATGCATTGGACGTGGCACTTTTGCGTCTGGACGTCTTAAACCCGCCACCTCCAGGAACCCTCCCTCCAGCGCCCAGCCTCTTCCTCCCTTCATGCCTAAAGTCCATGTTCCCATGCTGCCGTTCTGCGGACGCCTTTCAACAACAACCTCTCACATCCCGGCCCCCCCCCAGACACGCCCTCCCGCCAGGTTTCCTCCCATGATACTCTCTCTCCTTTAACTTAGTCACTAGCCTCTCGCTGAATATGTTGCTCACCTGGAACCCGTCCAACAGCACTTTAGTTTCTGCCCCACCCCCGGATTCCCTCCGTCTTCTTGCATATCCGGCGGACGCTTTCCAGTTTTTATTTTTTGACTATATTTCCTCCCAACGCCCGCAGCCCTTGCTCCTCCACCCTGTGATCCCATCCTGTGTCCTCCCATGTCCGGTGGACGTCCCCCACCCCCGTGCCCTTTCTCTAGACTCTTTCCTCAGCTCTCCACATCTTATCTTGTTCGCCCTGTTCCTCTCGCCGTCCATCGCCCGACTCTTGCTGTCCACTCCCAGGCTCCCACCGTCTTCCCTGACATCTAACAGTCCTCCAGACACATTTCCGTGCCTCTTCACCCACAACTGCCCGCTGGACTACTTAACCAAGCCTGCCCAGTTTACAACCATCCCCCGACACATTCTCATACCTACCGAACCTACAATTGCTCGCTAGATGACTTACTCATGCTTCCACTGCTCATAACTAGCCGCCCAGTTCGTTCTTATTCCGTTCCTGCACACCGGCCTCGCCCGTCAACTACTATTGTTTCATCATTCCTGACGCTTTTAGAACGGGTAATCCAATGTGATTTTATTACATATATATACACAATCAGCGAGTGGTGATAAAATTATTCTTCCTATCCTCGCCATTGGTTTCTTCATCCTGCAATTCTGTGGCCCTAGGCTCTTGGAACTGCGCTGCACCAACCAGTGCTCCCGGATTCACCCAATGTTCTCGCTGCGGCTCGTGCTGACTGTGTCTTCCTGAAGCCGTGCACCGGCCAGCTGTCTCTAATTCATCCAGCTCCGGATAACTGCCAAACTCCTGCCTCAATGCATCCTCATCATTGTCATATCCTACCGTCCTCCCCGCCCGCTTTCCCCGCTCCTTCATGATTCAAGCCTCCAGTGTTGTCCTTATCTGCCGGATTATTCGACTCTGCCAAACTCTTCCTGTTTTGCCCCATGATCATGTCTGACGTTCAAGCAGGGCTATCGATCCATTAGCTGACCTGTTACACAATTCGAGTACAGGTGGTTTTCAAAAGTATCGCGATGCCGCGGCAGTCGGGAAATCCAGAGACTTTTGAAACCGCCCAGTACGAATAGTTTATCATACCACCGGAACTGGCCCGTGTGAAAGCCACATTATTGATGAAGATGCCAGTCCGCCAACATCTCCGTGAATGACATAATATGGCCGCTGTAAGACAGATAAACGGGCCATCAATCATATCTACGAAACCGTCATCTGTTATGCCTTTCCTTTCCAGGCTGGCATACTATTAAGCAAATCTTGGGCCTAGAATCTGCCGTGCTACAAATCTAAGGGAGATCGGCTGTCCGCTGGAGCAGATTGATTTAGTCTCACTGCGATTAGAAACAATCCCAACAAATGTGAAAAAGATACCTCATAGCTGCCAGGCGGGCAAATGAACCTATCCTCCACCAGTAGGTATTCATCAGCAAAAAGCCATCCTGCGTCAGATACTGTAGTGTTGGGTCCTGACTCTCGTAGTGTGAACATGGCGTCCAGTGCGTCCGGTGTGTCCTGTACTCAGGCGCCACATCTGGTTGCGTCTGGCGCGTCTGGACACCCTTCTCAGTACCGGGTTCTGTCCGGACACATGCAACTAAGCAACCCTGCCTCCCATGCATCCCGACTTCAACCTCAACACCATCGCACATCAGGATTTACCACAACACCTGAGTACCATCCCAGCCTTCTCAGAGTCTGAGGCCTAGTCCTAAGGTGAGGAAGGGGTATTTCTTGGCACAGAAAATATAGTTAGTGCTGGTGGTAGGTGAGACAGCCATCGTACCCTTAATCTTAAATTTACGCTAAAGACCCCGGAACCAAGTCACACTGGCATACCGAGTTCTATTTTCAGAACAACATCTTTGAATAAATGAAAATGCCAGCACACTCCAGTCTAAAAGTGAGTGATAGCCATAACACTGCCTGGTGGGTTCTCGGCACTTAGCCTCAAACTGGACGCGACGCGACACATTCTTTTCATCATAACACAGAACATGCACACTCCGGGCCCACACCTGCAACACTCCACCACAGCCATACAATCGATCCTGAATCCGACACATGCATGTTCCTGGGCTCGATGCCAGCTATCCAGCAGTATATGATTCATCCCCAGAGGGCTATTATTCATGAAGTTACAGGGTGGAAGGGGATGAGATGCTGGCGATCCCAGATCTCCATGGCAGATTCCTCCACAACCACCGCTCCGATCCTAGATCTGATTGCGGGGGAGTGTTGGGCTCGACGCCAGCTACACAGAGGTATAAAGGATGTCTCTGTCGCATCGAAACTCAGGAAATCGCTGACCCTTGTGAGAGTTGTCTTTATAGATACCTTGGCGATCCCAGACCTCGATGGCTGATTCCTCCACACCCAGTGGTCCGATCCTGGATCCGATTGCGGGAGGTTGTTGGGCTCGACGCCTGCTACGCAGCGGTATAAAGGACGTCTCTGTAGCATCAAAGCTCAGGAGGTCCCTGACTCTTGTGAGAGTTGTCTTTATAGATACCCTGGCGAGCCCAGACCTCGATGGCCGATTCCTCCACAACCACCGCTCCGATCCTGGGTCTGATAGTGGGGGATTGTTGGGCTCGACGCCAGCTACGCAGTGGTATAAAGGACGTCTCTGTAGCATCAAAACTCAGGAAATCGCTGACTCTTGTGAGAGTTGTCTTTATAGGTACCCTGGCGATCCCAGAACTCGATGGCTGATCCCTCCACAACCACTTGTCCGATCCAGGATCCGATTGCGGGGGATTGTTGGGCTCGACGCCAGCTACAGAGCGGTTTAAAGGACGTCTCTGTCACATTGAAACTCCTGAAATCGCTGACACTTGTGGGGGTTGTCTTTATAGGTACCCTCGCGCTCCCAGAGTTTGATGTCAGATTCCTCCACGACCGCTGGTCCAATCCTGGGTCTGATTGCGGGAGATTGTTGGGCTCGATTCCAGCTTCACAATCGTGTAAGTTCCATCCCTCCGCGACCTCTATTCATGAAGTTACAGGGCTGAATGGAGTGCTGGCGATCCCAGAACTCTATGACAGCTTCCTCCATAACCACCGCTCCGATCCTGGATGTGATTGTGGGGGATTGTTGGGCTCCACGCCAGCTACACCGAGGTATAAAGGACGTCTCTGTGGCATCAGAACTCATGAAATCGCTGACCCTTGTGGGGGTTGTCTTTATAGATACACTGGGGATCCCAGAACTTGATGGCGGATTCCTCCACAACCACTGGTCTGATCCTGGATCTGATTGCGGGAGGTTGTTGGGCCCGACGACAGCTACACAGAGGTATAAGATACGTCCTAAGATGCCATTTCCGTGGCATGGAGCTATAGAGTCCCAGGAAGGGTGGTGGCTCGGGTGGGGGAGGCCGGGCTCACACTTCAAGTTGGATCATGTGAATTTGCCTGTTTATTAGAACAATAGAAGCCTTCTTGAAGTAAATTAAATAGTTTGACAGAATGAAATCTATTGTGACCCGGGTGACCAAGGTCAGAAAGAAGTAAAGGGGGGACCCTTCGCTGATCTCAGGAAGATGTAGTCCTGCGTCAGATGGCGTCTGGTGCGTCCTGAGGATTGGGTACTACGTCTGGTCCGTCCTGAGTATTGGCTGCTGTGTCCGGTTGCATCTGGTGTGTTGTATGGTAGGGTGGTTGCGTTCTGATTCGCGATTAGCCTTCTAGCTTCAGGTGCGTCAGACGCACAGAACGCACAGAACGCAGCGTAATATTTTTGCTGATGTTCTACTCTTCGTGCACAGGCTGTAGGATCGTCACTCTTGAGCTCATAGAGTTCTGTTATAGCCTTCTCTACTGTATGCAGATACTGCGATCGGCATCCTCTGTACTTTGCCCGCATTTGCAAATAAGTGACTAGCGGCCACTCCATTTAGTCTGGGATCGGATGCCAGTGATCTATTAAGGGAAACTTACCTCGTCACTTGAGGCTGGAGGAGCCTCAGCGAAGTCGGGAAAGCCGAATTGGGTCCGGGCCTCACTTCAACATGTGTGGACTTCTTTGGGCAATGTAATTCAGTCTGGAAATGGATTGACAAAGATTGTCCAGTCCCACATCAGATCCTGGGCTCTGGCCAGCATGATACACTCAAGCCCTATGGCCATATTTCGCCTGCTGCTCGCCTGCTGTCCTCCTCTGCTATCCAATTCCAGCATTGTTGGATCTGGGTGACTTGGGGTTATCGCCGGCCTCGCAGGTGGATTTTAGACTGTGGGCGAACGCGAGGGAATTGCAGATGTATAACCGTTTTGGCTAACTCGTACTGGGGCAGGTGTTCTCCGTCCAGGATAACTAATCCTCCTGCTGGAACTCTGCGTATTCCCAGGGGTGATTGTCAGTAATGAGCACTGCTAGCTAAAGAACTCACGCCCAATTGGTCTGTGTGTTCTCCAGGCCGATTGATGATCTGTATCGTCCCCATGCTGGCTTAACTCGTTCTCCTCCTTGATCTCCTTGCTCTCCTCACTCTGGCCATCCTTGCCCCTATATTCCCCATCATTAGAGTCCAGACTCTTATTCGCTGACTCCAAGACCTGCTGCTGGTGGTTAAGGACAGGCTCTGGTGCCTCGAGTCATAAAGAAGCCAGCTCCAGCAAGCCATCCCTCCTCCTACCTACAGCGGACCCAGCCGTAACGGACTCAACACTGGGTGATCGTATTATAGTTAATATATCCCTGGACCGAGATCTCCGGAAACATCCACGGAGAACCTCTCTTCGCCTTTGCCTTTCCTGCCTCGATGAACGCGTTCGGGCCGTCAGAACGCGTTGCTGTTGTTGTGACATAGTCTCCAGGTGGATCGTGATGGAATATAATTGTTGTGTATGATGTTGGGGAGTAGGTAGTGTGAGGAAGCCTCGATTGGTATGTAGCTAAGGGCACGATATGGGGTGTGAACTTGGAAGATAGAAATGGTCCGTCCAGCTTCCTTAAGAACTAAGAACATTCATAGTAGATCACTCGCTCTTAAGTTTGCCGGTGTCGGCAGACACCTAGGTGTCCAAATTGCAACTTCATACCTGATCTAGGAATTTGCACCTGAAGCGTCTAGCTTCAACTTGGCCCTGCCACTATTTCGCTGGGCGAACATGAGTGTTTGGTACTTGATATTCTTGAGGGTGATGAAAAAATATTTGTCAGTATTTACGGACAAATCTGGTTTCAGGGGGTCTGCCTAGCGGACGGTAACCAATGTGGGTAAGGCTAGGGGTTGGAGCCCGGACTCGAATCTCAGAATGTGAAAGCTAAGGGTTAACAGATGGGATATAAGGTGTAAAGCGGGGGTCGGAACAGCGATGAAAAGGGCAACCCTGAATGCAAAACGAGGTAGAAAAGAATGAGAATGATCCGTACAAATCCAAAGAGCAAATCTCTAAAGCCTTAAGAGAAAACATATTCCAAACGAAAAACAGCTGGAAAAGAACACGAATGATCTGCGAAGATTCCAAGAGCAGGTCCCGGTAGTTGACCCGGTAAACAAAAATAGCCCGTGTCCGTAGACTACATTGTGTTTGGGCAACCGGAGCGGGCTAATCCAAATATGAAATGTGCGGGGAAAAATGCAAGGATTGCACGCAAAACTCTAAAGGCAGAACTCCAAATGAAAAACACCCGCGGAAATGTCCGCAGGAGATAGTCGCAGGGCTAAATTAAGTGTACTGAGCAGGTGAGCGCAGATGTAGCTGGCTAATCTAAACAGAAATAGTCTGGAAACACTGAGAAAAACACAAACTCTAGAAAGCCAAATGCAAACAGCAAAAATAAAACACCAAAAAGAAAAGTCAAATTGTCCATCGCGGCCTAGAACCTGTAAATTGCTTGAAATGGACCAGCACTCTCAGCTAGCTAGACATTAGCCATGATGATCGGGCCAAGAGCGCTTTGTTGGGAGAGCTAGTGAGCCAGGACAGAAACGGACTTGAGCGGACTCCCAACGCCAGTTTGTGCCTGTGGCACTACGGTAGACCATACCAATAGAATGGATGAAAATCCTGCTAGTGGTAACTGGAACTTACCAGGTGTAGTGTATGCACTTGGGTCCGTTGGGGAGTCAGCGGCCGGGCTGAATTCTCTGTCGGCTTCTCCAGCTGCGGGCATATCCACAGACACATTGCTTGTAGCCGGATAGGAGCGGGAATGGATTCTACCGGGCGTACCAACTTGGGTCGCAAATGTGTTGACAGGCTGCTCGCCCCCTGAGGCCCGCATCAAAAGATGCTCGGCGGACCTTCTGGCCTCTGCATGCTCAGAGTGGGACTCCGCATCGCCCGGATTGGCAGTCAACGACGGAGGACTGTTTGGCCGACAAGGCCTGTCAGCAAGTAGCGGATTCAGATTAAGCTCTCCATCGCGTGTGTCCGGTTCAACCTGAATGCTGGCATCGATTGCCCCCACCCGGCGGGCCACCTGCCACTGGGGTTCCGGACTTTAATCCGAACTGTATGGCTCATCAGCCTCTTGCATGACCGCCATGTTGCGTTTACCACTGTTATTGGCTGGCGTCCGAGGTGCTTTCTTTAGATCAGTCGCCTGTCCTCTTTGTCTACAATAACTCACAACACAAGGGCCCAAGTTCGCACAAGGGACAGAAGCTGGCGTAGCAGGAGAAAATGTAGGGCCGGAATCCGGGGCCAGGATCGCCCCGTTTGCTAAATTGAACGCCCCGATGGACAGCGACATTGGACGCTGGCTCTGATTTGCCAATGTCCGCCCAATTGATGTGGTGTGTTCGCCCCGTCTTTTTTGTGGATTACCGCTCCTGGTGGTCCTCAATGACATATTTCGCTTGGTGGCCGTAGCAGACGACTCTGGCTGGTGGCTGACAGAGTTCGGCTCCTCATGGCTACTGGGCCACTCCTCATCTGAAGGGGTGCCCCGGTTACTGTGTGGGTCAAACCGGATGTCAACAGGAACAGGGGTGCTATCTTCCGTATTGGTGCTGCAATGGGCACCGAAGAGCAGATCCATTGGGTCGCTTGGCGGATTCATGGACCACCATATGCGGACATGCCGGGTATTTGTAATTCGGATCATTTCAGCAAGGGGCAACGGCTCCTCAGGATCGGCTCACAGCAATCGTGTACCCTGTTCTGTCGCATTAACGAGCATACAATATCTGAATCCCCGTGACAAGATTCTCTCTATGCCCGCAAGCAGGTTCGCAAGGGTGGGCCCAGTTAGCTCCATTCCGCAAACATGTTCATTGGTTTGCCACTGGACTTTGGCCATCCGAGCAGGAAGTGGGATGCTTGGGCGGCCTTCGGATGGCCGATCCACCCAGAGACCGACAGAGCGTGGACCGGCGAGACCTGCAGGAGCTGTAGTAGTATATATGCTATATTAATGCGGACGCTTGGGGCTACCCTATGATCATTTCTGATGGGGGTGGGTTCCGCAACCCCACTAGCGGCAACTGGCTGCACTATCAACATGTCGAATTAAGATACGCTGATGTTTTTTCCTAAGTCCTTTAGCAAAAGGTCTAGGCATTCAGTAAAGCGTTCACCATCGAGGTTATTAGCCTGCCAGAGTCCTGACCTCCCACTAATACGCTGGAGGGTAATAGCATAAGCCTGGATGGCCACCCATTGGGCGGCTGTACTCTGCTTCCACCCCAGGATCCTGTCTTGCTCCATCTTACGTTTCATAGCATTTCGCCAGGCTTTATACTCGTGACGCTAGGTTCGTGGGTGGGGGAAGCTGCAAATGTGCTTACACCAGTTAACATCTCCCGCGTTTTTAAGGCTACCGACTTTTCAAAAGTGAGGCCAACCTTCGAGGCTGCCATTGTAATACTGGTCGGGGCGGGAGGTCGTTGCAGGATCGGAAAAAGGCTTTTTTTACACAAAGATAGTCCCTGAGCGGATGAAAGATGACCGCGAGCAGATGATGGTACGTTTGAGGATGAAGGATTGTGGAAGAGCCGACAATGGAAATAGAGTGGGCCTAGCCGATGGTAAAGGGAGTTCTGCTGATGGTAAATGGCTGCGAGAGAAGGTTATTCACTAGGGAAATGCAGATAGGTAAATCTGAAATAAGCTGAGGATATACTAGTGGTGCTGCGGATGAGTGAGAGGTTGTGCTGAGCTCCGTGGGTCCCGTTAGGATGGGCTGGGGGATCGAAGATGTGATTGTGATTTGGGAAAGGGTTGTGGAGAGAAGATGGAGGGGGGGGAAAGAGAGTGCTTATATAGCCCGCACGAGGACGGTTTTACTGGAGTTTGTAGGATTGTACCCGGTACAAACTTGAATCTTGATATCATGAAAAGTCATGTAATCCAGGCACAAAGACATATTAACGTAGGCAGGTTATGTTTGGCACAGTGGTAGACGGTAGAAAGAGAATTCACACCGAACTTAGACACCCCCCAGTCGCTCAACTCTTACAATTCGCCCTAACCAAAACAAAAAATTCATGCCAAAAACACGTGTTTAAGTTAAACATAAGTACCACATCATGATCCTTCCGTCGATCACCACACCCATCTCTCTATCCTGCCATGCCTTTATTCCTCCGCACACTCCTGTAATAAACAAAGGAAAGACATGGCTATCTAATCTCTTGCAAATCATTAAACCATTCTATCTCAATCTCCCAAATCATCCAAAAGCATCTATCTAATCTTTCAGACTCCCGTATTTTCCAAAGTCAACCCCATCCCTTCAACACTTCCCCTGAAACTTGCCGTTCTCAATCCCCTGAGGCTAGGCCCAGTTTCTCTACCAATTCAGCATGCTTGACTTTGCCATAGATTTTTGTGAATCCATCGGCGATCATTTCTGTCGTCCGTATGTAGGTGATCGTAATCGTCCCATCACCAACTTGATCCTTAATCCAGTGAAACTTAACCCCTACAGTCTTGCTTGGTGTTTGGTGTTCACTGAAGTTTGTGTTCTTCATGTTCGCCTGGTTGTCGCTATAGACGGGTAGTGACTTGTGGTTTGTGTGTTGTTGATCGGGCAAGGCCTGAGTGACCGGTAATGACTCATGCAGTTCATGATCGAGTTTGTGAACCCAAACACCCTAATCGATACTCGTTGCAGTAGCGATCTATTCTGTATATGGGGTGCTCTTCGCGGTAATAGATTGTTTCTTGGATTGCCAGGCAATCATTGATCCATATCGATCGCGAATAACCATCCCAGTGGTCGACTTCATTGAGTTGGGATCACTGCCGAAATCAGAATCAGTATATAAAGCAACCGTGCTGTATGGTTCCTTCAGGCCTTCTCTTAGACCCAAATTTAGCTGATATTCCACAGTCTTTGACAGATACCTCATGACTTGTTTGGCCATTATCATATGCCTTCTTGCTGGATCAGAGACATATCTTCCCAATACTCCAACAGCAAATGATATGTCTGGACAAGTAGCAATAGTGGCGTAGTTGAGACTTCCAACAATCTCCTGATACTCCTTTTGATCAACCTGTTCCTCAACCAGATCATGTTTCAGAAGATTTGCTTCTTTCCTCATATCTCCTTCTTCCTCCACAATCGTAGTCATCCCCCTATTTGTCTTTAACAAGGACATTCTAGGGTCTAGTGGAGCACAAACACCACTCGCCCCATATATCCGAAACCTCCGCAGAACCCGAGAAATGTAGCCTGACTAGTCAAGGGATATCACTTTCGTTCTCAAATTGCGGGTAACTCGCATCCCCAGAAAATGAGTGATAGGACCCATATCCCGAATTGTGCATGTGTTTTCGAGAACGTTTCTTGTTGCCGGTACCGCGCTTCTCTCCCCAACAAGCAAAATGTCATCCACCCATACAAGAGGAACCAACTCCCCCTGATAGTAGACACCAGCCTCCCAGTCACTCTTTCCAAATCCATTCCTAATCAACTCACTATCCAGCTTACCATACAAATTCAGTGCTGATTGGAGGAGACCATAAAGACTTTGCAAAATGCGAACACATACTGGCTCACCCTTGCCAGTGTATGCAACCCTACAAAGACTTGCGTCCTGTATAGTTCCACCTACTATCCCGAAACCTAATAGCAACTGTAGATAGATCTCCTCCTTGATCTCACTCAACAGGAATGCAGCAACGACATCGAGTTGATGAATTTCGTAGTCATGGGCAGCTGCGAACGACAACACTAACCGAACAGTACTAAGAGAAACCAGAGGGGCATAGGTGTACAAGAAATCAATGCCGGATTTCTGTTTAAATCCGTGGGCAATTAAACATGCCTTATATCATTCCTGGTCTCCCCCGGAATCCAACTTTCGCTGCAAAACCAACCGTGATGTAATAGCCTTTCTGCCTTGAGGTATGTTTTCCACCACAACCCAAGTCTTAAGCCACTCTAGATTCTGTATCTCTTCGTCAACTGCCCTCATCCATAAATCTTTTTCCAGTGCCTGGATTGCCTCCTCCACGGACAGTGGACCGGCCTCCACCATTCCAAGAAAGACAGATTCTGCCGCAGCCTCTTCATTGTCTCCAGCTCTTTCATCTTGAAAAATGTGTCTCCGAGGTTCCCATGCTGTTCCCAAATGCGATGGGAAAGCTTTCATTTCCCGGGAAAGCTTAGGCCCTAGATCTGGCTTCGTACTTACTCTCCCAGATCTTGGGACTCGTCCTCAATGCCTACGAACAGGTTTCTCAATCGTTCCTGAACTGGCAGGTAGTTAATATTTCTCCTTCTGCTTGGACTACCCCCTCTTCCTCTGTCTCCAAGCCTTTCCCTAACAAATCTTCCAATCTATACTCCTGCACATGCTTTTCCTCTTCACTGGCATTCTTCTCTGATGGAATCTCCACTGCTGACCTCCAATGTCCACAATCTTCGTAGAAAATTACATCGCGACTTGTGATTAGCGGGTGGCTTGTGGGATCGTAAATCTTGTAGTGCTTCGACGTTAAGCAATATCTAACGAATACCCCTCCCATAGCCTTGTAGTCTAACTTCTTCCAATACTCTTTTGGTACCCAGTACATGACCTTACATCCCCAGACTCGTAGATGACTGATGTTTGGCATTTTCCCAAACCAGAGCTCGTATGGAGTTTTACCCTTGAGTGGGCTGCAAGGCCAACGATTATGGAGGTAGAGTGCGGTTTAACAGGTGAGAACCCAAAACACCTTGGGTGCACTCACACACGACATCATGCTTAAGACCTTATTCATGAGTGTGCGGTTTTGATGCTCGGCAATTCCATTTTCTTGAGGGGTGTATGGGGTAGTACACTCACTCTGAATTCCGTGTATGCGCAGGTAGTCAAGGGATTAGTGTTCGTTACGGTGCGGGGCGGGGCGGGTTTTCACTTTGTGACCCCGCCGTTACTCCAGCCCAGGGTCAACTCTTTGCGGTTCCTCCCCGCCCCGTATGACACGGGGCCCTGGCCGGGCTGTGGAGCGGGGTGGGTATTTTGCTTTCCCCGCTGATTGCCTAGACGGGCCCCCGTCTTCTTGTCCCACACTCTTGCCCCTGTGCGGGGCCCCACTTATTCCTACGAGTGATATTCTCTGACTAAACAAATGGCAGGTTGAAATCTAAGTGGTGTTTGGCCTCTCAATTCTGATCTGAAATCACAATTTGAGATCAGAATTGGCTGGCCAAACACCCCCTAATTACTTCGTATGTCTAGTATGATGACTCCACTATTTGGATATTCCATATGGCAAT
>Ga0307517_10003770_pt1 | contig 23575 bp, 31 predicted proteins | sample 23_EM_MG_FD_194515 | JGI IMG/M metagenome (GOLD analysis project Ga0307517, IMG submission 194515) | Populus trichocarpa ectomycorrhiza microbial communities from riparian zone in the Pacific Northwest, United States - 23_EM | ecosystem: Host-associated > Plants > Roots > Unclassified | place...
TCGAACCGAGTTCAAACTGAACTGAACCTGAACTGCAAGTTCAGTTCAAAGTTCAGAGAATTGTCTGAACCGAACCAAAAGTCCAGTTCAAGGTTCAGGCAAAGAGGGTGCTGAACCGGACTGAACTGAACTTTGACACCACTACACGTCACTTGGATGTGCCTGTGATAAGGCATTATACCAGCTGTCCTATCTGTACAATCCGCACCCTCTTATCAGATTATCGTCGCAAGGGAACAGTTTTGCGAAAGGAGCTTCTGAAGCAGACTTTGAGGGGTAAGAAACGAACACTGGCAAGAGCAGCAATGATGTGTGTGGTGGTGGTAAATGCAAGGGAGAGTGGTGACCATGCCATGTGACACAGTGATGAGCACGTCTCATACGGATGAGCGAATTTCGGTCATTTTCCAGCCGATTTCCTTCATTTTTTCGATGGGGTGCACTGTAAAACATGTATTTACACTATTATATGAGCTCAAAATATTACATTTCTCAATATTCATAGTGGCAGAGCCTAGATAGTACATGTATGGCTGCCAAAAAACCGATTCTGTGGTACTTACTTTTGGATGGTAAAAATGCTGGGGTGCAATAGAACTCAACGAGACGATTCTAACGAATATAAAATCATGATATTTGGTCAGTTCGTTGTTGAGATATGGACCTCAGAAGTTTCACCTTGGAAGGTGCACATTTTGATGGAATTCACATGAGTGCCAACTTTTATGCAAATAGCAATAAGTTAGTACAGCTAAATACAAATCGATAGAGCAGTTCATAGGCTCATGACCATCCATTACCTTTCGAACTCCGCTGAGCATCTTCAGGTAACGGCTGGGAGCAACGGTTCACTTTTAGTAAGGTCACGCTTTGTCACGCGGGACTTCATGAAAATTCATTGAAATCATGGCTGCTTGACATTGTCTGCTATGTACTTAGCTCTACCATTGCAACCTACAGTGCCCAATCCATCTCCTTTGCCAATGTTGGTCCTCAGACCCCAAATATTTTGTCCTCAAGTGCAGGTGCTTGGAATTAGATTGTACAAACTTAAAATGACGAAGTTCATTAAATTTGATGTCAAAAATTCTTATTTTGCAAACCTATGTCAATTGATTACAAATGTAGAGGAACGTACAAAAAAGTTATGTTGAAAATAGAGACTTGTGGAAAGAATTTGAGTGTTTTTAACGAAGTCGTCCGTGTCGAAACGCGATTTTTTTCTAAGTCAGCGTCACACGAGGGGGGTTTCCCTTAAATCGCATCCATTGCTCCCAGTCCTTAGGTGGTGATCCTCCTTTTTACACTCTGCTATATGTTTGCCACCACAACAATGTCACAACAAATGATAAACAACTGCCCTGCGTGATCACCACCTAAGGACTGGTCACGAGTCTAAGCAGTTCAGTTCCCCTACACACATAGCGCTTTGTTTGTTTGTGGTGCAGGCCAGAGTCAAATAAGCTGCCAATCAGAGTCTCAAGGTGGGCTCACTACTCATACCTGTGTCCAAAATTAAAATTAATTAATAAAAAACAGAAAAAAGGGAAGAGAGGAAAAAAGGAGAAAGAGGGAGAGTTTTGACTCACAAAGGTATTATCTAAGCTACTGTTCATCAGTGTCCTCGTTTCCCGTAGTTTGCAGGAAACTCCGCAAGTGAAATTTCCTTTGTCTGTATTTGGAACGGGCACAGCCACAGAGGTAGTGATATCAATAAAATGTTCACTAGCGAGTTCACTACTTAATTGTGATACATTCTCTAGCTCCCTGCTCACAAAAAAAATTGACAACAATCCAATGACTGTAGTTAGTATATATACAAAGTTTTGAGTGATTTCATGGAGTTTTGAATGAAGCAGAGCATCATCTTTGAAGATCTCACTACTAAGATTAGATTAAGTCAGATGATGATTATGCCAGCTCTTATCAATCAAGCGCATGGTTCGACGTGTCGCTTATTTCCTCTCACATCGCTTGCTCAATGCTGCCTGCCATCCACATCTCTTCTCGAGGAACAGCAGCCTCCTCTGTTCCCCAAATTGTAAGTATTTCAATTGTTTTAAACTTTTTATCAAATTTTACTGCGTATTGATAGGAAACCAACAGAGGCAGCAGCTCGAGTATTCGAGTCGCCGCCTCCATGTCTTCTCCTTTAAAATCAGTCTCGGGCATGCCTGCTCACAGCCCACCCCTACCTTTGATGTCGAAGCCACCACCCACCACTCTTTTAACAACACCAACCATGCACCACAACACAACCACCAGCCACATGAGCCAACACGAGCCCGCCATTTCAAACTGGACCCCACTGCTTTGAATGCGAGCCCACCGCTTCGAACCTGAGCCCACTGCTTCGAACACGAGCCCACCATTTCGAGCCTGACCCCACTACTTTGAATGCGAGCCTGCCATTTCAAGCCCAACCCCACTGCTTGGAACATGAGCCTGCCATTTCAAGTCCAACCCCACTGCTTGGAATGCAATCCCGCTGTTTCAAGCCCTTCCCCACTGCTTCGAATGTGAGCCCGCCGTTTCAAACCCGACCCCACTACTTTGAACACGAGCCCGCCGTTTCCAACCTGAGTGCACTGCTTGGAACACGAACCCACCGTTTCCAGCCCGACCCCGCTGCTTGGAACATGAGCCCGCTGTTTTGAACCCGGCCCCACTGCTTGGAATGCGAGCCTGCTGTTTCAAACCCGACCCCACTGCTTCAAACATGAGCCCGCCATTTCGAACCTGCTCAAATGCGAGCCTGCCATTTCAAGCCCATCCCCACTGCTTCAAATGCGAGCCCGTTGTTTCCAGCCCGACCCCACTGCTTCAAACGCGAGTCTGCCATTTCGAGCTCAACCCCACTACTTTGAATGCGAGCCCACAATTTTGAGCCCAATCCCACTGCTTCGACCCCACTACTTTGAACACGAGCCCACCATTTTGAGCCCAGTCCCACTTCTTCAAATGTGAGCCCACCATTTCCAACCCACCCCATTGTTCTGACTGCAAGCCTGTTGTTTCAAACACAACGAATATGATCCTATCACCTCAAACACAGCCCCATCGTTTCAAATCTGAGCCAATTGTTTTGAGCACAACCCCGTCATTCCAAATGCGAGCCCATCATTTTGAACATGACCCGTCATTCCAAGAACAAGCGCATTGTTTTGAATGTGAGCCCACCATTCCGAATGTGAGTCCATTGTTTCGAACACAACCCCATTCCTAACACGACCCCGTCATTCTGAATGCAAACCCATTGTTTCGAACATGACCCCGTCATTTTGAATGTGGGCTCATTGTTTCGAATACAATCCCATCCACCATTTCAAATATGAGCCCATCATTTATCATATGAGTCCATTTTTTTCAAGCGGATTCATCTGTCCTTTTCGAACCTAGGCTTGTCATGTTGAATACAAGTCTCTTACTATATCATAGTTCCAATAAATTGCTGCATTCCCATGTACACACTAGCTAGCCTCACAAGTACAACTAGTAATTGAACAGATGGAATTTCATGAGCAGTGTAGGACATGTAAATATACTACTAAAAGATTTATTGACTTGAATAGCTTGTGGATGGAGGCTAAAACTGAGGGATAATGAAGAGAATGTGGCTGGAGCCTGTGAACTATATTTAGAGGCTTTGGGCGGTGAGGTGTCACTTGCCGGACAGCGGCTTCCGAAATTGGCAGGTCACATGATTTATTTAAACCTCGCTCCATAGTGAACCGTAGTGAGACACCGGTATGATTCGTGAGCCTCAAGGTGGCTGTTGCTGGTGATCAACAGAAAGTCAAACGAAGTGGCTGACGTTCGGCATCGCGGCCATCAAGAAACCAAACACAAGTCTATGTGTGTAGGGGAGCCGAACTGCTCTATCAATTTGCATTTAGCTGTAACACTACTGGAAGGGGACAGTTCTGCGGTGCGCAGAATCCATGCAGAATTCAATTTACATGCATAAAATTCTATATATAGTAGAATAATAAATTCTCAATAAATTCTCCCACAACGTAAAAGACAATTAGAATATCGGCATAATTTTATGCATGTGCATTGACTTCTGCATGGATTCTGCACGCCGCACAATTGTATGGTTCCAGCCATTGTCTGCTTCCACAGGGACAATTACAGTGGTGGGAGCAGACAATGGCTGGAACCATACAATTGTGCGGCGTGCAGAATCCACGCAGAAGTCAATGCACATGCATAAAATTCTGCCGATATTCTAATTGTCTTTTACGTTGTGGGAGAATTTATTGAGAATTTATTATTCTACTATATATAGTTTTCTGCACGTAAATTGAATTCTGCACGGATTCTGCGCGCCGCAGAACTGTCCCCTTCCAGCAGTGTAACAAGTATTGTACATAAAGAACCGTAACCGGTTAAGAACTGGTTATGTAACTGCAGACTAACCGACTATAACCGGTTTGTACCGGTTCGGTCCGGTTAAATTGAGTTTCCGAGAAAATACTAACCGGTCTCGGTCTCGGTTAGAGCCATTGGGGGGCAAATTCAAGACAGGTTTTCGCTTAGGCCAATGGAAGACACAGGCGAAATGGAACGGAATTTAGAACTAGTGTAACCACATACAGCGGACACAATGGAGGGAAGCCTTCCATCCGAATTGTAATCACATATAGGGTTTGGTCCTGTGATGCACGGCACTTTGTTTTTCAACCTAGAGGACCGGGGATTCCAGAAAGCTGACCGGAGGCCTGGGACTCGGTTACGCTTATGCCATGCTAAAAGATCCAAGTAAGCATCACTCAGGTGTGCCTTCTTGCGTATTCCTAACTCTCTTCTAGACTCTCTCCTATTTCTCGTCTCTTGACTCATGCTATCCACTTCGAATCGACATACTGCCTTCATATACCACTTTTATAACCCACCCACCTATTGGCACTGGGACTATTGGTAGAGTAGAGTCGATGGAGATAGGGTTCATCCGCCCGCATCCCATCGGCTCTTCGCCCTCTGTCCAGCCTTCACACCCACATACACTACCGTGGTTTACTTCCCTTATACACGCTGCATGAGGACAATACACGATAGCGTACATACTACATAATTCATTGATGGTAGCGCTAAGGGAGTCAGGGCTTTACAGCCTTTGCTATGTCGCCAGTGATCTCCGATGCGCATACGGCGTGCTCAAGTTGTCAACTCTAGGCCCACCACCCTTGGTACTGTTTGATGTAAGAAAACCCTGCAGTGCCAACATGATGAATTCTTCCCGGCGTATCATCGGGCATAGTGGTAAACTTCTTCTCGCACCAACCTTGTTGCATTTCTTCATAAATCTCTTTTTGGACCCTTTCTGCAGGATGCTTCTAAAACGTACTCTATTGCGTAATACATCTACTTGACAGTTCATGGAGTCCGCAAGCACACGTTATAGCACCCTTGAATAGGCGATACCCCTCAAACTGAGTGCTAGTTATTCCTTGCTCTTCACACTTTTTCTTATTCATTTTATTCCTGGGACAGGGTACTAGTTGAGCTGCAGTGGTCAGACCGAATTAGATAGTTTTTTTGCCCGCCACCCCATTTGATGTGTCAAAGTTGATACGCCCTAAAGTCACTTCCAAGATACTTACCTAATGAGTACGTGTACGTTTGACAATTACGGCGTTGGCTTACGGTGGTGGTGCTTCGGTAAGTAGTTGCCTTGAGGAAAGCGACATGTCCGATGATTCCACGATCTGAGTTAGGAAATAACATCATTGCCAGTAGTTGGCTTTATTCGTTCTCGGCACTAATGACGAGCCGGAAACAAACCCACCCCAATTCTCAACTCCAACAACAGCATTCGCCTCGATATACTTAGAGTGCTTTTAGAGCTTTCTTTGAGTAGTATAGTCCTAGCCCACTACCATAAGGAAAATGTAGCGCAGAATGTGCTATCATTTTGTCATCCCAAAGTTAATCCCTATCAAAGCCCTGTGCGCGATAGTAAGCCGTTACAAATTTGAATAGAAGGGTTAGCTGATTTCCGCCATATGCGGTTACACCAAATTTCGTTCCATTTCACCTGTCTCTTGCTTTAGCCCCAGCGAAAGCCTGTCTTGAATCACGAGATAATTTTACGAACCAAGTTGCAATTATTTGGCGCAGGACTTTTTCTTATGCGGAAGCGCCACTTAGGTGTACAGATAATGTTTGACACATGCGGTATGGCAAACTTTTGAAGTTGGTAAGTAGGGTTGGAGAAAGGTATATAAGTGGTCCCATTGAAGCATAAATCTCCAACTTCCTTCCCCTCTGACAAAGCGAACTCATCCAATTAACCCTATACATCACCTCACATCACCATGTCGCAGCAATACCACATTCAGAGTGAGACGACAAAATACTACCTCGCCACTGCATTCCAGAAGGAGGGCGAGCTCGTCTTCACTTCCGATGGCGAAGGTTCCATTCCTGAGCATTCCGTGCGTATCCAACTTTCCCATTTGGCAATGCACTGATCCTTTTTTTCATTAGATTTTAACCATAACTCCTGCTCTTAAGGATGCTGCAGTCACAAATGGTACAGTCACTGGACCTGCGGGGTTATATGTCGCGCTCCCTAAGGTCGGTCTACATCCAGCATCATTGCTATTGCGATGCCATCTCTTACCGAAATCCGTCTTAGAAACCTGTCCCGGGCGACAAGCTTTTTTGGTCCAAGGAGAAGTATAACTGGGAAATCAGATTGACTGTCACTGGCGACGGGCAGCATACTTACCAGTAAGTGAATCCGTGAACTGATCAAGCATCCAAATGGTTGATCAGTTGTCCCATATCCGTCTTTAGATTCACCCCTGCTGAAGGCGAGGATCTTTATTGGTTTGACAAATTTGGAATTGGTCAAATCGTACGTATCTTTCCATGCCTTTGGGTTTCCTCCAAATGACGATAATATTTCCCTGCGTACTAGATTGAAGCCAAGGATGGAAAGGATGTGGTCCCCCCAGAGTCCTTCTTCCACGTCACCGTAGCTGCTTGATTGCTACTCATGTCACGTCCTTTGGTACAAAGTTCTTTGACTCCTTAATCACCTGAAATTGTTTTGCTGTACTCCAGTATATGAACAAATAACAATGTTGCTGTTTGATGTTAATAAAAAATTGTCGTGACGGTCCAAGTCCAGTCTCCAGTTGTCATACGCTTACACAGTGGGCAACAATATGATTGCGTTAGGATTGTACACGATTCGCCTCAGTTAAGCAACTCTTACATAAAAGATTCGGTTTGGTTCTTGGAAGCGGTGAAGGATATCACGGTAGTGGAAATGCTTCGACAATTGAGTCGTTGTAAGTCTATCCCTTCGTGCGATTGCCTAGTATCGATTTTTGTTATCCAACAAGGAGGGGTGTATTCACTACCAAGAACTAACGATTTGCACTCTAGGTGCACACAACTACCACCAAAAAAACGAACCGTAAAGCAAAAAAAGACTATCGAGAGCGATGAGGAGGATACATACTAACGAAAAAACGCCAAAAAGATCCTAAGAAACCACTACCACCTCCCTCAACCTCCCAAGATCCTCCACATAATCACACAACCTCGCATGCACCTCCCTCGCATTCTCCAACAGCGGTCGAATATTCTCCGGCGTCATCGCCAACTTCCAATCTCCCCCCGCCCCCTGCCGTAGCGATCCTAGACACAGGCGACGAAATAACAGGCATGGTCGTTGACGACGAGGGGCCTTGAGTAGGAGATGCGGATGCTGAGAGAATGGGCATAGTCGCGGAGGCGGCGAGGAGAGGGTTTGGCGCGCAGCGAGCTCGATTCCTGATGGAAAGTCAGCGACCCAAACTTGCGCGAAACTGAAGGAAAGTTTGCGAAGTACTCCAAGATTGTTTCTGCGCAATCGATGGACACATTACAGGAACGGGCGCATGTGGGTCCTGGAGATACGGACCCCTCCCCTTCCTATTCTTGCTCAGCTTCTGACTTCCCCACTGTACCGCCGCCATCCGCCACCTGAAGCGCATTCGCAGTAGCATCAAGATCTGACGCTGAATCCATTCTATCCCGATCCTCCTCGTCGCCCGTATTACTACTGCCATCCCCCGTCCCTGTATTAGTGGCCGTAGTCGCAGAAGAAGGTACGACGGGGTCATCGACAGATACACTGACAGGTCTCTTCGACCCACCGATGTTGCGGAAAATAGAGGCGAGCGATGGTCGACGAAGCGATGATTTCGGAGCAGAGAACGACGCAGGGTACAGCCCCTCAGGCGACCGCGTTCTAGATTTCGACGCGGATCGCACCGACTCGGGACCAGTGCTCGATTTGTTCGCTCGTCGTGTGCTGGGAATTCGAGGGAATAAATCAGGATACCGACGGCGGCTACCAGTAGAGGACTCAGTGCTGAGCGAAGTCGTAGACTCGAAAATATCTGGCGACAGCAACGGGACGGGCGGTTGTTGGTCGTGATGATGATGATGGTCTTCCGCAGCATCAACGACTGGAGGAGACGAAGGTCCAACAGCAGTGCCCTTCAACGCCCTCAACATATCCCATATCCAACTCATCCTCCCACTCCGTCTCTTCCCACCGCGCTGCTGTCCCGCCTCCTCCTCAGGAAGCGTAACCGTACTATTCCCAGCATCCCCCCACCTCCACTCCTTGTTCACATTCGGAGCAACCAGTTCTTCCACCTCTTCCTCCATATCCTCAGGAGTAATACCCACTGTCACATTTGCATTGTTCGACATCTCGCGAAGTAGAACCAACTGTCGTTGGCTAAGATCATGTCAGCCAGTCGATGCGCGCCACAAGTTGTTGGTATTCGAAGCAGCAACAGGCATACTGCTCGAAGACGCAGAAAGCGCAGCCGGGATCGCCGAAATTGACGGTGTAGGTTTCGCTTAAACACCGGACTCGCCTCGCTACGACCCAAAGAAGCAAAAACGACCCGTCTCGACGTAAGATGCCAATTCGGATAGTTGAGTGGTTGCTGATGACGATACAGGCTAGAAGTCGACCGCAACTCTTCAGGAAGCCGCCACAACAAGTGACTTGTCGAATCCGGGAGGGGCAGGAGGGAATGCGGCAGCGGAGGCGGGACAGCTCCTTTTTCCACCGCTCCCATGGCGATTAAAGAAATCCCCGCCCGAAAGACCCGACGAAGACGGTACAACCCCAAGCCCATCACTCGACTGCGCCCTCTTATGTTTCCCCACTAAACTGATTCGCCGAACCAAGTTCATGAACCCCCTCGAGCCCTCTTTGAGAGGCGTCTCGTGGTCTTCCCGATCCTTGGATTTGTCGCGGTCGAGTAACAACTTTGAGAGCGATTTCCGCCTCGTTCGCTGCTGCAGCTTTCCATAATCCTCCTCCTCATCGCTGTCCGCAGCACGTCGACCCAGCCCCAAGCCCAAGCCAGGGCATTTTCCTTCCGTCGCATGCGTATTACCCCCACCAAATCCCAACCTTACAAACCCCAAACTCTTCTTCTTGACAATTTTGCTAGGCGTCGTCGGCGTCTGCGTCCTCTCTGCAGCTGCTGCCTGTGTATTCGCCCTGCTAACCGAAGGTTGTCTTCCCGAATACGATACCCGGGTTTTCCGCTCAGAAACTCCTTGCATCAAAGGAAGAGGCGAAGATGGACGGGACGACGACGGTGAATTCTCCATCACACTTTCACGATGCAACTCCATCGCCAGCCTGAGGCTCGTCCGACTGGCGTTCCATTCTCCACTTCCTATCACTGGTGGGGTCCGTCTCGAAGACGACGGTCTTCGCGCCCCAACATAGGTATCTCCAACATCTCGATCTCCATCCCGTTCGCATGTCCAACTTCGACTGGTGCTTCTCCTCTGTTTGTTGTGACCGATGCTATCCCGCCCGCTTGATCCTGGATGCGCAGAAGAAGCGCCTGGACTGCCAGTACCACTGGAAGCACGAAAAAACCGATGCGTATGTGGGTGTTGGGTGTCTCCTGCGGAGGAAGTACCGTTCGGTGTTGAGGGATAGGACGATGACGTTGATAGTTCACATGTAAAAGACGACATGGAGGTTCTTGGACGAGGAGTATGGTCGGGGGCGTCTTGGGATTGTGATTCGGCTGAGGGAAGGAACGGTAAATTAGAAAATGACTGGAAAAAAAGAAGAATAGTAAAAAAACAAGCCACCATGAAGGCGTTGAACTTGTTCCTTTCCGCCTCCTCCATGCCCCACATCTTGACGCTCCCGATACGACTCATCAGCGTCGCACCACCTTTCGTAGGTGTAGCAGGCATGGTCATTGTAGATCCCGAAGCCGTCATCACCGGCACAGAAGGCATCGTCAAGACCGAAGGTTGAGTAGATAATGGCGGTGTTGGCTCAAGGACATGGTGGTGTTGATGACGGTCGACGACGAATAGGTATGGATGGTATTTGAGACAGAAAACACGCTGGGTGTTAGAACGAGGAAAAGGTTCAGGCGATGGGTGTTGGTTATTAATAAGAACGGCATAGGTGGTGGTGGCGAAGGATTCGCAGATGCCAACCGAGAAAGCGCAGCAAGCCGCGACCGAGTAGTGATAGTCTTATCCTTCAGCATCCAAGTCGTCGCGTTTAGCCTCCATCTCCGGCTCATCCTCCTCTCGCACATCCTGCTGCTCGTACTCGGCCTCCCATTCCCTTGTCCAAACTCGAAATCATCATCCCAGTTCTCTGAGGGTTCAAAATACTCCCTCAGTCAGCGAGCACTCGCTAAACAAGGAAGAAAACACACCTGCTTCATGAAGAGGATTGCCAGCTACAGCTGCCATGCGGTTTTTCGTCGTGGTGCTGGTTGGTCGATTCGCTGGCAGAGGCGTTTAGCCGCGTCATTCACCATTCGTATCCAACGTACATTATTTTTCCAATTCGTGAGGGACGAGATTATGTCTAGAAAAGCTTTGATGCGTGGTGTGCATTGGTTGGTATAAGGTGAACTTGAAGAATCATAGAGGAGTTCTTTGAATTGCCGATGGTCGGTAGCTGATTGATATGCAGAAGAGTTTCGCGGTTGGTTTGTGTTTTGTATAAACGTTGTTTGAAAATGAGAAAAGAGTCAAACTTGTTTTTCCCACGCTTACCTCCGCCAAACATCTACTTTTAGCAACCCTCCCTCGTCTCCAAGTCCAATAAAGGCGCTCCTCACTCAAACTAGAAAAACATCGATCAATCATGTCGCACATCGATTTAATTAACTCGAACTCCTACCTCGAGGCTCTTTCAGTTTTCTCGGACACGCACTCCTTTTTCACAACTTTTCAGGGTTTTTCTCTCGTTCGACTCGTTCCGTATTACACGAATTATCGTTCAATGCAAAGCACCATGCTGGTGCCATTTGACAGTCAAAATATTATCACTCCTTTCCTCCTATCCTTGACCATATGACACACTGAGCCCTGAAACTAATATTAACAAATTTTCTGAGATCCAAAGAGAATAAGTGCGTGGACAGCATAAATAAGCGGCTTTCCTAGATAGTTTCTTCTCACATCATGATGGGCACTCATCGACAAGATGTATGTACGATAACCCAACTGATATTGCTTCCATCTGCTCCAACCCAAATGCAATGGTTGCGCTCGTCCATTCTTCCAGACTCTTCTGCGTCCCCGTGAGCTGTCAATACCGTCAAGATGTTGAGGGTTTGGCTGCATCATGGCACGTGTAGCCAATTCCCCTAGTCGCGACCTTATGGGCGCTCTGGCTGGACTGTCATCCAACAAACAGAACCCAAGTATATGCCCTCAATATACGAATTTTCTATGTCGACATTTTTCAAGAATTTGTTCGATAATATTTCGTGCTTGCGCACCTGGGTCTCGGAATACGAGAAATAGCACCAAAGCGTCTAAAAAGAGGCCAGCCTGGCGTTTGAGAATAGATGAACTTAAATCTCTGGTTACGGCTATCAAAGAGATTCTTCAGGAACTGTCATTGACAGCTTATGAGCATGCGGTTGCGATATGCTTCAACAATGACTGAAGATGAGACCCTCGACAAGTTCGTTTAGACCACGGATAGTGTGCTGGATTGGGCAACAAAGTTACTCGCCATAGGCCCATAGATACTGGGGTTAGTCTTCACAAAAGTGACTGGGCCCTTGACCACGTTGGGTGGTATCATAAACCCATGTCATAGTAGCATCTCAGAACCTTCGGTGTAAATTTTAGCAAGAACTGACCATTTTATTTTTCATGTTTCAGTTAACTGCCTGCGTCATATCCTCGAGGATCTGATTTCATTCCCCCCAAACATCGAAAGGCTACGGAAATTCGTCACTTTTCCTGGAAATCAAACTACGAACTCCAGGTTAGACCTCTCAACAAAGGAAAATATGAGGGACTACTGGATCCCTGGACATCGAACTCTCTGGGCTGGAAGGAAGTCTACGCATACCTTCATCAAGAAAAGGAGTACAGATTCACGGGGAGCGAGGATGCTCGTAACTTTTCTAATACCCCGAGCCACGTCGAGGATGTACGTCGCAATGAAAGAATTATCCGGTCACTTGACTCCGAGTACCATTATCTTTAAAGTAGGATTTAAAGTGCGGTTTGGTCGAATATCAAAAGACAGAACCCCTACAAACATCCCATGACAGCGTAGAGCTGCCTGCAATGAATCATCATCGACGCTAGAGCATCCCTTGCGCCACACATTTATCCACCATCATCACCTCCAACCATGTCCAAATCTGCGATCCATACTGCATTATCGGACTCGATTTCCACAGCCCCACCAACACCTCTCCTCTCACTACATCTCCCAACACCACCTCACACACGGGAACGCATGAACAAGTGCCATCGCCAGGCTCATCGTTCCCCGATTTATTATGACATCCATACACCAAAGCGTAAGCCTGCATAAATCCACGAATGCCTCTGGTTGATTTGCGTTAGTCTTTGCTGTGATAACATTTATCTTGACTAAAGAGAGTTTTCTGTTCGTCAAGCGAGGACTGGATGAAGTCCTCTCCGTTCGAACGTCAACAGAAATTTGCGAAACCCTGCACGAATTCACTGTACACGTCTACATGAGACGCCGCAAGAATCCGAAATACATACCAACTTGTCGAAAGCGCCCAATGCGTACCTACATCACTCCGTTCTCGGTTATGCCTCTGCCAACACGGTCTACTGTTGCAGGTGAGCCGTTCAGTAAAATGAAGGGCTCTGAAAGAGCCTGCTTACCTGCTGAACTCAACCTCAACGGTTTCGCATCTTTTTGCCTCGTTGCGACTCGCGAGCTGCGTGGCACCAAATTGGAACATAAGATAGAACAGACTTTCCTCGACGCGATACCCATGTTTAATTTCGTTCCGGCTGTACTTCAACTCCCAGTAGTTCGTTGCCCTCCCATACATTGACCGAATAGTGGGGATGCGACACAGTAGAAAATTGTTTGGTAGTCTCCTGGGTAATGCACGCTTGAGGCTCCCTGATGCATGCTTTTCATCTCTTCAACGAGTCTGCATATTACTGTAGTCTTAGATACATTATGTGTAGAAATACCAAATGTGGCACTCAGTTTCCCGAGCGCCAGAAAATTGCTGAGACCTGGCCTCACTCCATTTAAATTGAGACGTTCAACCAAGCTCTCATGGGAATTGGGCGGGGATATGTAAATTTGGCCTGTTCTACCAGCTTTAGCCTGAGGCGGCCAGTCTTAATGCCTCATTTTCGTACTGAAGTCGCGGTAGGCATTCGATATCCCACGTTGAATCCGAATCTGGGGTTATGCATAATCTGTGGACATAAAAGGAAGCCAGTCTAAGACTATTGAGGGACACACTTCCCGCAAACCTCCCTTTGGGCCAGCACGCAGACAACTACTTAAAGTCTAGTTACATGTCTTTCATAGCCGTTCGCACAGGGAAACTACCAATTTCATGTTTGTATCTGTATATCCGTCACCCTCAGGGACCGTCGTCTCCTGGATCCGATCCCTCTTTTCTGAGCCAGTGCGTGACAAAATTCTCGGGGATCATAGCAGACCACACAGATACAAACATGAAATTTGCGTATCACCTGTGCAAACCGGCTATGAAAGACGCTGTATCTTACAAAGTTACATGGTCTATGGCGTCTTACGCAACCCGTTCTTGACTCCAGTGATGCTTTGCTCCTACTCCCTCCGGTGCTCCCATGACCCTTCATGGCGATCACATTTGTATTCCTCATACCATTAAGGCTTAAGTGTGAATGCAAACAAAATTTTTTGAACCCATGAGCTTGACGGAGCCACCCCTGCTTCCGTATCTGCCAAGACCTGCATACTTAGCACTAGTCCTGAAGTGTTTTTGTTCCTGCAACGCAGCCTTCTCTGAAGGGACCCTGGGTCAAAGGCGCTGCCCTCTCTGAAGTTGTTGCATCTTCGAAGATCGCCGTTATAGCCTGCACAAACAGGAGACACCAGATTCGGGTCTATTACGAAGACCCTATCTGTACCTCCGGGAATATTTATATGATAACGCACGCTGGATCCAAGGTTAGTGAAATGAAGCCTTGAAATGGGTAACTGACGAAATGCATGGGAGGATTTAATCCCGGTCGACAACCGCAGGATATCGTAAGATTCAGGTGCTGTGGAAGAATGCACAGAGATGGTTCATGATGGGAGCACCTGCCATTGATAACGGTTAATGAGGTGGATCCCCACCCAGCTTAGTGAAAGAGGATAAATGTACGTGTCACCTCATGATCATGTACCTTTTCCAAGCACATTTTATTACAATATCATTTAAGTATCGCTTTTGACCTCGCAAAATAAAAATATCAGAGTAAGGAATGAAATTTTTCGTACCCATTAAACCGAGTATCTCGATATACCTGTGCGAGCGTCTTTCGCCAAACCAATGATTCACAACATCAAAACGGCCTCGTTTACTGGGCTCATATCGGCATTGCCAACGGATTCTAAAGCGTGATTATCGGTCGATTGGGGATGAAGTGGCGGTAGCATCGCAAACTTGATGCTGTACACGGTCGAGACTTCCAAATCTTTGAAAGCTGTGACACCAAACCCATGAATTGAAATAAATCAATAACACTGAAAGACAACGGACCCATCGGGGTGGCTGCAACGAGCCCATCACCATTGGGTAAAACTAAAACCAAGGAAAGAAAAGGTCATTTGCGTCAGTCAGACTAATGCAATTAAGAACTTAAGGACCCAATTCTGGACCACCCACAGTGATACCGATGATTTTCATACCTCTCATAGTTCGATAATTCATCTTCAAATTTCTCGTCCCAGTCCTTGATTGTCTCTCTATTAGCATCGTCAGCAGCTGGGTTCCAGTTGAGGTGTATTCCAGTGTCAGATATCATCAAGCACGTTACGGCGCCTAACCAAGAGGGATTCTAGAAATAAGGGAGGCGAGAAACGGTGAGTTTGGGAGCATTGATCAGGTTTTCTGCATCGGGGATAATTGGGGTCATGATAAAGGTTGCATTGGCCTAGATGGAAGATCAGCGTCGGAGGATCACATCATGGACAACAGGAAGGAATGTACAGTGACAACCCCAATCCTACCGCGTTCGTACGTGAAATAAACACTACTTGATGCAAGAGGAGCACCGAGCTGAACATCGAGGGTGTGTTCAAAGACTTTTCTGTCCTTGTCTCGTTTGAAATCTTCACGTGATGTTCGAGCAGGACGACCAGAGATCCCAATATGCAAATTTTTGTTAGGAATTCTTCAAAGCTTGGGGAGGGCCAGGAGGCGCCTAAATAAGGCTATTTTAGGTGTGTTTTGGGGCATGGTCATGGGACCAAAGGATATATGACTGAACGATCACTCATAATAGTACATTAATACCAATGGCGACCTAGTGTTCACATATTTAATTATCTTGTTCACAGAGACGGCCAAAATCCTTTCTTTTGATTTAAAGGGAATAACAAGAAGTTGTTTTTTTTTTGAGGTGTGATGACGGTGATGTGAACATAAGGTTGTAATAGTACAGTATATAACAAGTCCGCAGAATATGAAAGAAATCACGCCAGAGTTCTGGATTTTAGAATCAGATTGTCATTAGAGTCGCAACTGGAGGGGGTTACTAACTTACAAGAGCCGGCTGCAAGAGTTGAAGAGCCTGGTAGAAACAGGAGCTCAAGTAGTAGCAGAGGCCTTGAGGCCGCCCGGAAAGGTAATAGGCTTGAGGCCGTACCCTGCGCATAGAGACTGGTATGCTACGTAGAAAAAACAGTCAATGAGAATGCAAGCTATGTATGAGGGTAGGAGGGATGAATCCTACCATCCACCATATCGTGAGTGGAAGTCACAACTGCGACTGTGGGGAAATTAGATAATTCGCAGGTAATACAGGTTTGCATTTCATCCCGGTAGGCCGGTGTGCAGACACATGCCACAGCAACCCCAGGGCAATCCTGGATAGGAAAGGTCGATTTGAAGATGTTAAAAATCTCGAAGACATAGAAACGCACAGCGAAAAATGTTGCACATGGGACTTGGCACTAGTAATGAGCAAAGGTTGTTAATTGCGAGTCACGACAAATTTTTTAGAGGATGAAGTTTCATACTGGGTCTGACACTTGTCGAGCATTCAAAAACTGATCATGAAAGCCTCGCGGAAGCACAACGGTTGCTAATCCAATGTCAATCGGATGGCAAGCAAAAAGTGAGGGTGCTTACCCTGCGATACAGCGACAGTGGCGAGGAGAGCAGCTAGAGTTAGTAACTGATTAAAATGCATGCTGTTCAAGGATGTGAGGCTGAATGGATAAAGAGGGGAAGAGATAGGCTAAATTTTCATTACCCATTGGTTAGTATATATATATGAGAGTAGATTGTTGAATCGATTGATATTGACGACAGCGACCCCTGATTCGTAAAAGGGATCTGTAGACATAGAAGAAAGCCGCTATATTGAGGGACCTTTGGCACGGTACACACTTCCCGCAAACCTACCTTTGGGCCCACACTTAAGGAGAGACTAGGTACCTCACAACGTTACCTGGTCTACGGCGCCTCAGGCCTCATGTGTCAACCCACCTTTGGCTCCAGGGATGCTCCACTCTTACTCTCCCTGGTGTCCCCATAACCTTTCACGGCGATTACATTTGTATTGCTCGTACCAATAAGGCTTAAGTGCGAATGCAAACAAAATATCTGGGCCCAGGAGCTTGGCGTAGCCATCTCTGCTTCCGTACCTGCCAAGACCTGCGTACCTCGCACTCGTCGGAGTGTTGAATGGACTCACATGGAAAAGGTCGACGATGACGACTCCTAAAGTGTTTTTGTTCCTGCAATGCAGCCTTGAGCAATGAATTAGAATCTAACTTTAACAAATTTTACTGCCTCGAGCAGTGGGGCGCTTCTTCACCATTGATGTCGACGAGGAGACGAGGTCAGAGAAGGCTCTGAGGAGCTGGAACCCGAGAGGAACCATACTACGTAGTAACAACGAATTCAAGTTCGAAAACGTCAAGACGATTATAAAGGCCTTGTTACACCAAACATCAGGGTTCGGACTGATGCCAAACTCAAGGATGGCTCAAATGCACGGTCCTGGAAATACAGTATTCTTGGGAGAGTTAATTATACGTTGGAACTTGAATTGTTCAGAGATACACGAAAATAGGGAATAGTGGTGTACAAGTTCACAGCGATTGCTTGAGGCTCTAACGTTTTGTCAAAGCTCGATTATAATTTGTTCAAGGCTGCATTGGAGGAACAAAAAACTTCAGGGGTCGCCGTCGTCGACTTGTCCAATATCAGTTCATTCAACACTGTGACGAGTGATAAGTATGCAGGTCTTGACAGATACGGCTGGTGGGGTCAGATATTCTGCTTGCATTCGCACCTAAGGCCTTATTGGTACGAGGAATACAAATGTGATCGCCATGAAACATCATGGGATGGAGAGAGTAGGTGCGCAGCATCACTGGAGCGTGCATGAGGCGCCGTCGACCATGTAACTTTGTGAGGTACCTGACCTCTCCTTACAGTGTCTTTCATAGCCGTTTGCACAGGTGATACGCAAATTTCATGTTTGTATCTGTGTGGTCTGTTATGATCCAGAATTTTATCACGGACTGTCTCAGAAAAGAAGGAGGGTATGCGGAGATGATGGTCCCTGAGGGTGACGGATACACAGATACAAAGTCGTAGGCTGGAAAATCCCTGGCGACAGCAACGGGACGGGCGGTTGTTGGTGGTGGGCGTACGGTTATTCCACTCATCAGGAAGCGTAACCGTACTATTCTCCGCATCCCCCCCACCTCCACTCCTTGTTCGCATTCGTGGCAATCAACTCCTCCTTTATATCCTCAGGAGTAACATCCACCATCGAATTCGCATTGTCCAACATCTCGCGAAGTAGAAGCAACTGTCGTTGGCTAAGATCATGTCGGCCAGTCGACGCACGCACGAATTGTTGGCATTTGAAGCACAAGCATACTGCTCGACGACGCCGAAAGCGCAGCCGGGATCGATGAAGTCGACAGTATAGGTTTCGCCTCATACCCCGCAAGCGTGATCGCCGGCTCCCTACTCCTCCCTTTCCCCACCCCGAATCGGTACGATGCGGCGGCGCCACACCGATAAATGCGAAGACGGAACCTGCGAAAACGCGGGTGAGAGTGTTCCAGGCGAGAGGGTGTGCTCCTTGATCTTGCCTTTTGGCGTAGCCATGATCGTCGTCGGTTCAACTTCAACAGCCGCCTGCGCAATCGCCCGCAGAGGCGAAGGCGGTTGAAACTCAGTGGGTGGTAATAAAACCTGCTGGGGATTCGTACCCTCGAGGTCAAACACGAAATCCACACTTGGTCGATCCGTCTTAGCCAAAGGTCAACATGCAGTCGACCCTGAGCCAGCCACGCCTCCTCGCTGTTCCCGCCTCCCATCTTCCGACCTCCTCGTCTGTGACTTGGATGGCTTCCTAACCTTCCCAGACGGTATTTGCTGCACACCTCCACCCAACCCCATACCTATGCTCCGCCAATGAGATCCAGAAACAGATCCAGAGCCGAAGAAGCAGAAATGACCCGTCTCGTAAGATGCAAGTTCGGATAGTTGAGTGGTTTCTGATGCTGATGCTGGCTAAAAGTGGACCCCGGATGTGAGCGCATTCTCACCAATAGTTGGGTACCGAAGAGTTGGCAGATCATCCTGATCTATGGACGACGATCAGTCTGACGAGTGTCGCTGAGTCGCAAGGTCGCTCACCTGGAGGCAGTCGATAAGCAGCCGGTAGCGGGGATGTTAGGAGTGTGCAATGATCTGAGAACTGCGATGAGTCGTTGATCTATGAGATGACATTTGAGGTGTACCATCCGGAGAGGTAGCCGCTGAGGAATCTGAGACGGAGTTATCAATCGGGTCCCTGGAGAAGAGATGAATTACTTACCGATCTGAGTCTCTCCGACTGTATTCCCTATTGAAGTCGAAGGGAGAGGCGGAGGCGAGTTCGACTGATTAACTTCTTTGGGCGATTTGTTGGTGCGTTTCTTCATGGTAGTTAGAAAAACCTTCTTGGAGCCGTTGGAAGTCTGGATATTCGTTAACCGTGATGATGGGGGTAATGGTTGGGTTGCTGTGCTTTTCGCCGTACATGCGGTGAGCTTGAGAGTCTAACGTCTTTTATCTTTATTCTCATATCTCCGAATCACCTGACCGTTACTAGTACTTACCTCGGTAAAATTTTGTACCACTCATTCCTTGTCCTTATTCCCAGAGATATATGATAGCTAAAGTTCGTCCCTCTTCTCTGTCATTTATCTTTTGAACGACGACTTGCATGGAATGGCAGTGGGCGGATACTTTCGGCGTGGCGATCTGAGGTATGCACGTGTCCACTTGTCGACGAACGACTACTTACCGTCTAATGGATTCCTTCCTCCTAACAAACAGACGGTTACGGCGCTGCTCGAACTTTCGATGCTCCATCCCTCAACACCACTGCTAGGAAGTGGGATGTCGAGTACCCTGGCCAGTTTTCGTGCACCTCAACGATGGCCCACAGCGGCGACAACAACAAGCAAGGGTACTTAGAACAAGGGTTTTCGTCAGTTACAATTCTCCTTGCCAAATACTTGGAGGGTACTTACCAGTTTTCACTCGTTAGCCCATTACCAACTTTGCCAAATTTCAACTCCACACCGTGTACGAGCTTTCAGTCGGTATTTGCACCTACAAGGGGGGCTCCAGACAGCGGGGGGACAAAAAGTGTAGTGTTGACCGCTGCTATACGTCACAGTGAGTACAGTATCATCACTCAAGAGCAGACGCCTACCAAAGTAATTCAGGTTCCTCTTGTTCAGCCCACCCACTCCTCCATCGTAATGGTCGAATCGAGCCCGTTGTAACAAACATGCGTAGGCATAGCACCCCACATTCGATAGGCAAAGACAGCTCGTAAGCACTACACGGGAGCTGTGCGGTAGTGTACACGTGTAGCACCGAACGAGAAGGGGGCCATCGACAACGAGGGCTATGTGAGATCGGGTGAGTCCAAACTCACCTCCGATCGACGAGCAAACTCTTACCATTCCCAATCCCTAGCTTATCATGCAAGCAAGCGCATACATCGATGAGGATCTATGTTCAGCGGCGCACAAATGGAGCGTAATTTTACTCGCTCTCGTCGGAGTAGGACACAGCGCCGGTTCGAACAGCGACCACAATGAGCAGGATACGAGAGAGAGAGAAAGAGAACAAGTCACCTGATGTTGTCGTGGACGACCTCGAGGACGAGGAAAGGATTGTGGATTTATCTGCTTCGTTGAGTCAACACGGCGGGTGAAAAACGAAGAATTCGTTTACTCGCTATCTTCATCGTAGGACACACCAGGGATGAACACCTAGAAACGACGACGAGCACACCGGAAGAGAATAGCAAGGGTGAGAATAGCTTACCGCAGCGCCATCATCGGCGAACTCGAAGATGAGGAAGCAAGAAGGGAAATACCACACGTATACGGCGAACGAGAAGGGCGCTATTGACCATGGGTGGCTACAGTGAGTCCAAAATACCTGCGATCGACAGTCAGACTCTTACCCGTTCCTTAATCCTGGCCTATCCCGCCCACATCGACAAGGCCTATGTTTTAGAGAGTCAGGACGACAACACGAACATGAGCAGTGGTCTATACTCACTCTCTTCGGAGGAGAAGACAGCGCGGAGTCGAAGTGCTGCAACGGCTACTATCAGCACAATGAAGGGCGAGAACGAGAGGCAGGGCGACTTGCCATACACACCGATGTCCACAATCACAACCACACTCGAGGGGGAGGAAAGAGGAGCGGGAAGAATTTTCATTGGTAAGTTACGATGAGAGCAGGAAAAATGAACAATTCGTTTACTCACTCCCTCATTTTAGGAAACGGCGGCGAGTCAAAGAGCTACAACGACGACGATAAGCACTGGAACACGAGTACGAGTACGAGAGCCGCTTACCATACACGCCGTCGTCGACGACCAATTTCGAGGAGGAAGGGGAGAGAGGAATCCCAGTGGGAACTGCAGACGGATTTTAAACGAGAAGACAGGCCATCTTTTTGGTGGATCAACAAAGGACCCTACGCCACGCGTAAGCAACCGCGTTCGATTCATGTCTCCCTCCCTCTCGCGTTAGCTGGATTAAACCCCTTTTCAATTCTATTCCCTTTCGTGTACTTAACTGTGGTTCCATGAATACAATCACTTTCAAAACCAAATACACAAATCTGAAAAGAAACGATTCCGGAGAACTCGTGTAAAAAGATCCTCCAAAGTGTGAAAACAGGAAATGGCACAAGGGCCATCCGAAAACCTGTACGACAAAAAGCACTTTTTTCGGTAAACTCCACAAGCACACAATTCTATACACCACGTCCAGATCTTCGCAGCAAAAACACCGGAGCTAAGGGGTCACGTACGGACCCTCGATGCGTATGAATCCTTGATACGATTGAAACAAGGTTTTTTCAATTAGTTTACGGAGAATTAGGGATGAGCTAGCTAGGAGACTGTTGGTCGCTCGCCGCAGGGCCTGGTTGTCATGAAAAATGACTACACAAATGTGATACTAGTTTAGCAAAAGTGTATGAGACGGCGCAAAAAAAAGAACCAACTAAATTAAATGAATGGATAACCTCCAATGTCACCATTGACGATAGAGACCATCCTTGAAGCAATTTGGAAGGTTTTCGAATGGGTCAGGAAAGGGAAGCTAGAGAAAGGAGTCAGTAAGTATGAGTTGATAAAAAGATACTGGAACTTATCCGAATCTTTCGGCGTTTTTCTGGTCGTCGAAGACCCTGTCTCTTCCGCGAGAAAATGATACCATGAATCGTTAAGTCAAATGATATCGGAAGATGGAAGTCGCAATAGCCCCCGCCGAAAATGCTGGTACAGTGCCTCGCTAACTGTGCATGACGTACTTCAAATCTCGTGACTCCCGTGGATCTTTCTTTAACTATAAGCCATTCGAGTGAATAGCTGAGCAGTTATCCAGGGTCGGGTCGAACTTCAAGGTCCTTCAAGTTGGGGTAAGAACTGTGGAGATAAAGTATCGTATCCGCAACAATATGGTACAATCCCGACGTGCGTGGGAGTTTTATTCGGGAAGCAGAGGAAGCGGTAACTACTCTATGAATCGTAACGAGATTTTCAACGAAGTACTGAAGAACGTACTTTACCTCGGCTTATAGATAGAGCTAGGCGACTGCTTGGACTTGGACATCTGGACAGACTCCCCTGCATTCGTTCCTTCCCGTTCGTGTCGGGTGAAAGGTTCTTAGGTCTTGAAAGTTGACGGCTCGAAAGCAGGATGGCGAGTCTCTTCTGGCGAATAGCCACACTCGTTATCGATTTATCCCCCACCTGCAATCATCTGCTGTGTCAATGCTCTTCGTTCCGTTCGATCCGATTTTCGTTCATTCCTTCTTCTTGTCTTTCCCAAGATACTCGGCTTAGTGGCTAAGAACCTTCAAGATGTACGAACCGTTTCATTCATTTCTCTGGTATTTTTAATTTTCAAATTCTTAAACCTGATATTTAGATTACATTACATAAAATGTCCCGGGAAAAGATACAATGGAGATGACACAAAAATTTATCCTCTTCCATCAAGTCGGTTGGGAATCTGCCTCATTGGAACCTTGGTCAATGGCTGGGTGCTCCCATCGTAAATTATTATCGCAGCGACAGCTCATAAACCGTCTCTGGGCATTCTTCCACAACACCTGGATCTCAGGATATCCGACATCCTCAACCTCCGCGACAATGGGTGTCCCGCGCGGTTGTGGGCCGGGATTAAATCCTCCTATACGTTTGGTGAGTCGTCGGGATACCTACTGATTTCAAGGTTTTAATTCACTAACCTTATGTCCAGCGTGCTTTATCATAACAGTATTCCCGGAGGTACAGATGAGGGTCTTGGTAATAGACCCGGATCTGGTTTCCCTTATTTATCCAGGCTATAACTGCGATCTTCGAAGACCTGATGGCTTCAGCGAGGGCAACGCCTTTGACCCAGGGTTCTGTCGAAGTAGGCTTGCATGCTTCATGGATAATTCCTGAATATGGGTCTAATAACATTTCCGCGACCTCAGCTGGATGGCATCGGTGGATT
>Ga0307517_10003771_pt1 | contig 23560 bp, 25 predicted proteins | sample 23_EM_MG_FD_194515 | JGI IMG/M metagenome (GOLD analysis project Ga0307517, IMG submission 194515) | Populus trichocarpa ectomycorrhiza microbial communities from riparian zone in the Pacific Northwest, United States - 23_EM | ecosystem: Host-associated > Plants > Roots > Unclassified | place...
TGCTTGGCTGCGTCTATAAACTTGTCGACTTACCGAGACATTCAGCCCGAGGCACGGGCTCGTATGCTAACTGATTACGTCCTTACACAACTGATGGTGTTCGTGGATAAGCACCTGGAGCTTATTCAACTCATGTTCTTAGAACTCGTTCTCTCGTCCTCCAGAGACCCAGCCCCGGTCGGATTTGGAAGCACCGCTACGCTACTTACTGGATCCGTCGATTATGCAATTTTGTCCTCGGCGGATGCAAGGAATCGTTTAGCTAGAACTCTTGGTGTTAAACCTGACGAGGTGGAAGACGGTGAGTCATGGCGCAAATGCAACCATCCTCCTGGCTGATTTATTCTCAGAGATCAGAGAGCTGACTAGTCAAAACAGCCTCGATGATGTCGTCGGCAACGACCATTGGAGTTATTTACGGCAGCGCCGACACGTCAAATTTACCATTATTGAAGAGAAGAGAAAGGATCTCAGCCCAAGGAAGCTGAAAGACTGCGAACCACAGGTAACGGGGGAAGCCTTGGCATTGTATGTATGCTATTTCTCTCAGCATGGACTCAAACTCAATTTTTGACAGGCAGACGAAAACACAGTACGTACATGATCTCCAAGGAATTATGTGTTTTCACGCCCTTTCAGACTCGATTATGTGCAGTGGTGTTTGAGTGATGGAGAGGATTGGATCTTTGGCACCTTGAATAAGGGCTTTCAAAGTCGAAGCCTTCCTCCTATGTCCATTTGCGACAGTAAGTTGGAAGAAAGCATCAAAAAGATCTTCAAGATGCTAATTCTATGGGTAAGCACATCGCACACCCTTGCTGTCTTCCGCGGGTACTCAATTCGGGCAAAACTAGACCTTGTGTCCCATAGACCAACTTAGTCGGATATTGGGTTTGACGGTAGTACTGTGAGATCTGTTATATTGTTGGCCCAACTCCGTGTGGAACGGGGTGGGGGGAATATTAGTAATTCCCTGCAGTATGTTGTCTTTCAATGGTAGAAACGACGGAAGGATGAATGCCACACGATATGAGCCAAGTTACTGAAATTGGTGTGCAATATTCAGAGAAGATCGACACATTCAAAACGATAAGACCTTTGGCCCCTTCGTTTGTGAGGATGGAAGATCGGATGACGTTCTAATGGGATATCTCGAGGCAAAATACAGTCATTTGCAGCTGGCAGTGAAGACATCGGAACTTTGCAATGGGGGTACTCAAGATTAATATCCGTTGAGCTACGACCTTGTCCGTGCTCAAAGTATTCGTGACAATGGTTATTTATTATGTGGCAGAATAATCTAATATAGATTCTATCTCTGATCCAACTCCGAGTGTAACAAGGCGACAAGAATATTCATCAAACAATATTTCTGAGCAGAGAGGCATCTGGAAGGTGCCTTTCTGAGAAACGACAGAAGACGTATGTTCATCTGGCCAAGCATATTGCAGCACAATAGGTTCTTGGACGGAACACAACAGTGCACGATTATAGCTCAAATGAGAAAATTGGCTGTAATTGGGATGCGAGATAAGATCGACGCATTCAATCGCACGGGAGACACTCCTTGTGCGAGGCACGATAAGACCTTTGACCCCATCGTTGGTGAGGATGGAAAATCGTATGGAGTCGTGTACGAGATAAGGTGGCGAATTGGAAATCGTGAACAATGGCAACTGGGCCAGGGCGTCTTGTCTCGGTGGTTGGTTCCGCTGAGTGGGGGGCAGATTAGACACAGGAGCGTCGCTCAGGTCGAAAAGCAGAATGCCTTGGCCACAATCACATAAAAGCCTGTCATCAGGTAGTAATGCCAACCACTGTGATTTGTAAGGATTCAAAATTGTAGACCTGACTAGAAGAGGCAACGACAACTCACCCGTGCACGACGGCGCCAAATAAACCTCCTTGGGTAGGACAACGAGGTAGAATCTACTAGAGTCCAGTCGACAATAGCAATGTTGTCGCCTTCGCCCAAGGTGATACTCATTTCAAATGAGTACAACGAGTAAGCCACATGGCGTCCTCGAAGTGTAAACGACTCATAACCGCAAAGATATTCCTCACGGAAACAAGCAAGCCGTTCGGCTCGGAGCCCTTTGACTTGCCCATCCTCATCCCAGTATGTGGTTACTCGGCTGACTTCAATCCAACGAGCGTACCGAGGGAAGTTGGGGTAATCAGGATCGCCGTGAAAAGGAAGCAGTCGCCATTTCATGATTCCGAGATTGAATGTCATATACTCGGCATCAGGATCCATGTCAACTGAGAGAAGAACAATAGCATTTGCGTTTTGGTCGAACTGGGATGGGACAAGTGTGACGGCCAGAGAGATTTCGCACGGGGAATTTAGGTCGTGGTATTCCACGGATCCATCACGAGCGCCAAAGAGGAGCCACCGGCCACCTGGGAGTAATTGCGCACTCTGCATGTAATCTTCTGGTATCGAGAGCGGCAGTTTCTTTGGTTGTACCAGTACGTGGCCATCTTTACCGCTCTGCCACCTTAGAATAAGGTATTCCAACTCGCGGTCCGTGTACAAGTCAAGTGGCTTTTCAATCCAGAACGGTCGAGGTTGTACGGTGTCAGAATACCATTGAACGAGACTCAGCCATACGGGTCGAGCAAGTGAGGCATCGCGGAGTCGCTTGCATGTCTGTTGAAGTTCCATGAGAGGTGAAATTTTGAATCAAATGACCAATGACTACGAACCTGACGGATCTGAAGGATGTCCTTCCATTCCAGTACAGACAAAATTTCAATAAGAACCTCGAGTGGCAGGTCCACGAGTTTTGCCAATAAAACCTTTCGTGATCGTGACTACAATATGCGACAAAATGAATTACCAGACAATAAAATTCCAAGTCAGACTCACAATATTGAATCGATTGGTTATGAGGTCAACACGGGTCTTCAGCCTTGCAAGCCCAAAAGTAGCCATTGTCCCCAGGATGACACTGGTGAACACAATGACAAGGAAACGGCGACTTGTGGGCATGAAACTAAGCTATGTGAGGCTTCCCGTCAATTTGAAATAAAATACAATGAACACACCTATATTGCAGTTAAGTATTTGGACAACCGTCAACGATGCTATCTGCAAATCATCAACATAATCACATGATCTGTAATGGACCCACAACTCGACACTTAACTGCGCGGCAGCGAAACTACAGACAGTGAGTACCATTTGGTTAGTTCTATGTAGCAGAATAATCTAATATAGATACTAACCCAACTCCGAGAAAATGGGGCCCTGCGCCTAAAATTTTTTATCCACTAACATCCGAGTCATAGAGTTAGGGCATGATCTTGTCACAGAGGCATTTGATGATTGATATGACTTCAAGTCTTTGATTCAGGTTGCACTCCACCCATGTTTGAATCCGAGCTACCACCCGCTCTGAACCATGTGGCGCAGTGTGTCAATACCTGTGCCTAGATTATTTCATGAGACCCTGAACCCTGAGCGTTGAACGTTGAATGTCAGGACCTGGGCCTGAGTGCTGAGCGCTGAGCGCTGGGTCAATCAGGATCCCTATAATTTGTCGGTAATGCAATTGTTCTTTCCAGCTATCTACAAATTTCTGGAATTTGTGCTATTAATGCATGATCGTTAATTCCAGGGTGACGAGCTTCATCTTCGGCGATTCAGATGGACCATAATGCCGAATATACTCAGAATAATCGTTATAGGGGCCCAAATGACCGAATATGCACTATCCTTGAGAACGTCACGTTTCACACCTGCAGAAAGTTGTCGGCGTCGCTCTGAATATTTTGGACCCTGTGCTTACTTGTGGTTGTTGCCGGTGGGACGATCGCCGCTAAGGAAATACATATGAGTTATACTTTCGCAGACCGACAACTCTTTGGCCCACCTGGCGCCCCAACAGTAGTGGTCACGACCAATGTGACACCATCTATGGATGAGGAAAGTACCCAAGAATGTCAACTGGAAGTTGGTAAACCTACCTCGAGTAGTTGTAGACACTGCGCAAACGCCATTGAATGGGATATCTTCAAACAAAATCATGACACTTACATAACACTTGGCTAGTTCTAGTGACGATTCCTGTGGTATTCGTATCCCTGGTATTCGTTGTAGTCACCAATGTTGTACCTGGTCTGGGGGGCTTCAGGAAAGGAAAACCAACGCCGGTCAGCTCAAGGTGGAATCTACAGAGAAGGACAACTCACGCTGGTGTAACACCCGTCCACAACGGCAGGTGCGACACCAACAGCACAGCCATATGGTTGCCAGCTGTTGTCTGCTGTTGCTAGCGCACAGAGCGTAAAGTATTGTGTAGTGCTGACTCTAGCTGACATGCAAACGAAAATCGAGGTTGTGGATCCATACGGTATCGGATAATTCCAGCCCCCAAGATACTGCCCGCTAGCAGTATAATAACCGATGGCGTAGCCCTGGTTGAGGTGGGCATAGAGAGGCAGGGCATAGGGGGCGTTGCACGCTGAATATGGTGATGTCACAACGGAATAGAAGCAAATTGATCCACCCTGGCTCTGTTGAATGCATGTGTTGCCAGCCGTGTCACAGGCCGCCGATGTGAAAGCTCCGTGGACTGGGTGGAGAAGATAAAGGAGATACAGGGAAATCCACGTAGGCATCGAGGATAGGAAGATAAGGGTCTTCATCGTCGTTTTTGACCTATCCATCAAGAGGAAGATTACCTTCAGGATTTCTCTTATATAGCGGAATCCGGATCTGAATTGCTAGCTTCCAGGCCATGAACTTGTTGTAAATTGATCAAATGAATGTATAAGGACAGCCAGCCTGGTCCTCCATTGAATTGTCAATGTCCAGCGGTCTGTTTACAGCCAGAGTCTGCACTGGTTAATACATTACTTATCGGTAACTTTCGTTGATCTTACCATAAATACTTACAGGGAAATCAGTCCGAAGAGCACATGAACTTGAATACAACGATGATCCGCCAGTGTTTAAATCCGCCAAGACATGAAGTGAAGTCAACAACCAGAGTTGATTAAATTTATTATTTAAATCGGTCCGGTATTACGATGATGTAACCCACAAGTGACACAATGTCACGCGCCTTTGACAAGCTTTGACACGAGCATTGTCAACCAACCCCCTTGCCAGTTTTCCAGTCAGTCCCCGTCTTGCATTTGTCGTCAACGTGTCGATGATGTTTGGTAGAAAATGGAACCCTGATGGAAAGGTGCAATATTTTTGAAGTTACAACTCAAAAACTTACGGTTTGCACATAGCATGTGTACATTACTGGAGGGAGTGCAGGATTGGGTTTTTCCTTGGCACAACTCATGACGAAGCGTGGTGCACACGTTTCTATCGTGGCTAGGAATGAAGAAAAATTGAATAAGGCACTAGCCTCCCTTGAAGTGCGTTCGCTGTGTCTGGTTGCGAATGATGTCAACATTCGCTATAGGAACTACGTGTCTGTTCAACCCAAATCTTGAAGGCATACTCATATTCTATGGACACCGCATCAGCCTCTTCAGAAGCTCTTGAAGCGGCTTGTCATCCGTTTGGTGGGCAGACGCCTGATGTAGTGGTTACTTGTGCGGGTGGTGCGAAACCAATGTTTTTCGTGGAGATGGACGAAAAAGACTTGGTGAACGGGATGACCAATGCCTATTGGGTACAGGCTTGGACAGCTTGGGCGGCTGCGAAGATGATGGCGAAGCAGAGGCGAAAGGGATCAAAGATTGTCTTAATTTCGTCGACTCTCGGGTATATGTCATTCCTGGGCTATGCCTCCTATTCACCCGGCAAACACGCGTTGAGAGGTTGCATTCCATTGCATGCATATAAATTTGTTTGTTGACTTTCCGGTAGGGCTTGCCGACACGCTCCAATCGGAGTTGATGCTATATGGAGTGGATGTACAAATCTTCTTCCCGAATACAATGTTCACATCTGGTTATGATGAGGAGAACAAGACGAAGCCCGCTATCGTGAAGAAGATCGAGGAAGGGGATGAAGGAATAACCGCAGAGCAAGGCGCTGTTACATTATTGAAGGGGCTGGAGAGCGGACATCCGCACATAAGTGGAGACATGATCACAAACCTGTTTAGAGCTTGTACGCGTGGGGCCGCTTATCGCAGCAACTGGCTGTTGGACGGGCTTCTGGATTTTGTTGCCTATGTGCGCTGCTTTTATATCTCTCTCACGCTTGTAAACTCATCATCCATGCAGATCGCTGTGCCCGTGTGGAGGATGTCACTAGATAAACAAGTGACCAATCATAGAGACGAGCACGAGGAATATTTGTCTGGAAAAGGCTTTTTTTCATAGATCCGCAATTATTTATTTACCAAGTATTCCCAATTTGGCAACTATTTAATTCACCTTGCGCATATATAAACTCCCACCAACTTTCCCGCTTCAATCCGTCTTTAATCATGACCTCCACCATCGATCCAAAGACCATCGGCAGGACAGTCCGTCCTCGACGCCATGTCAGGACTCTCACAGGTAAGCCATGGCTTGATTGGCCCAGCAGGACCTCCAACAACAACTATTAGGCTATTTTCCTGAGAAAGACTCGTCGGGCAAGGAGCAGTGGCCTTTGGGCGACGAGAAAACTTGGAAAGAGGGCATGGCCACCGTCCATACCAGTGCGTAACTCGCAATCCGTTTTTTCTGCTCGAAATGATTGGTATCCAGACGTCTCCGATGTTACGAAGTCAGTCATAGGTCACGTCCAGACTTCCCTAGCTCGTCAACCGTACAATCTTGGTAAGATCTGCGTATGCACACTCTAATCGCCGTTCATGTCCGCAGATACTCTTGGTGCTTATCAGGCGGCAGCGTTGTCTGTCAGAGATAATCTCATCGTAAGTTGTCTTTAGCGTTGCGCGATGCGCATATAACCAGCCCCTCGAAGGTTAATTGGAACGAAACCCAACTCTATTACACCCGCAAAGCCCCGAAGCGTGCATATTATCTCTCTTTAGAATTTTTAATGGGTCGTACCCTTGACAATGCGGTGATCTCTAACTTGTGTCCGCATTTAAAATTGTTACCAATACGTTTTCCAGCTTCTCAACTTGGGCTTGAAAGATCAGTACAAGGATGGCGTTGCGAAGCTCGGATTCAGCATGGAGGATATCCTGGAAAAAGAGCGTGACGCCGCTCTTGGAAATGGCGGTCTAGGACGCCTCGCTGCCTGCTATCTGGACTCTGGTGCCTCGCAGGAGCTGCCGCTTTGGGGGTATGGTCTCCGATACAAGTATGGTATCTTCCAGCAGCATATTTCCCCCGAAGGCGAGCAGCTTGAGGTAAGATGAAGCGTTCAAAGTCCAAATAGTTTTATCCTGCTAATCACCAATCCAACTATAGGCCCCTGACCCTTGGCTTGATAACCAAAACCCTTGGGAGCTGCCACGCCTTGATGTTACCTACGATGTGCGTTTCTATGGGAACGCAGAGAGGCTCGAAGAAGGTACGGGAAAGGCGATGTGGTCAGGTGGTCAAGAAGTTCTTGCCGTTGCATACGATGTGATGGTGCCAGGTTATGGCACTAAGTCCACGAACAATTTGAGGCTCTGGGAGAGTAAGCCTAAGAGAGGTTTCGATCTGAACTCCTTCAATGGTGAGATTCATCTTTTGGAATTCTGGATTGGTCGTTGACTTTTCTCCTCACTATAGCCGGAAACTATGAACGCGCAGTTGAATCCTCGAATAGTGCTGCTGCGATAACCTCTGTGTTATATCCAAATGACCACACGTGCGTTGCTCTCGACATTCTCGGATTTGCGATTGATCAACGTTCCTCAGAACATGTAAGTTGCATTGTGTCTGACATTTATTCAAGTTAACCAAGGCCCATTTCCATTCAAGTTGGAAAGGAACTAAGACTGAAACAGCAATAGTGAGTCTGCATGACACTCCAAAGATCACCCTCACAACATTTTTTAAAAAAGTTTCTGGACTGCGGCAAGTCTCGCTGACATTCTTCGCCGATTTAAGAACATTGGAAAGCCTATCCATGAATTCCCTGATTGTAAGCAATCTTTCGCATTATTTGTGCTTGTTCTCAACATGGATGTAGATGTGGCGATCCAGCTCAACGATGTAAGTCATTCCTCGTGCCTTTGTTGTTTCCATCGTACTGAGAGTTGCGGAGACACACCCTACTCTTGCTATCCCTGAGCTGATGCGTATTCTTCTCGACGAAGAAGAAGTCCCGTGGAATGTGGCCTGGTCTATTGTCCGAAATACCTTCTTCTATACTAATCATACCGTGTTGCCAGTAGGTCTATGCCTGTCATTCACGTCATACAACTAATATTGGTTTAGGAAGCTCTGGAAAAGTGGCCCGTACCCCTGATTGAGCATCTGCTCCCAAGGTTTGCCTTTAACTTGGATGTCGGGATCTTGCTGAAGGTTTTTATTGCGCAGACACATGCAAATCATTTATGATATTGTAAGTACTTTGGTCTGGCTCCCAAATCCCTACTTTATTGACAATTTGTTAGAATCTGTGCGTACTTAGTTGGTTGTGTTTAGTTGACTTACGGTCATAATTTTACGAAGATATTTCCTTCAAGGTATGTTTGACACGAGTTACATATCGTATACTCAACCCCATTCCTAGCTGTCGAGAAGGTATTCCCCGAAGACCGCGATAGACTTGGAAGGATGTCCCTGATCGAAGGTCTGTCGTGTTTGTCTTCATGAACATCTCTACTTATAAATTCACAGAGGGTTTCCCGAAGCAAGTTCGTATGGCACATCTTGCCGTGATTGGCAGTTGCAAAGTCAATGGCGTCGCTGAGGTATGGTTTCCTGAATATCTTCTCTCTCAGATTTCTGAACCATGGTTCCTAGTTGCATAGCGAGCTTGTTCGAACCACCATCCTCAAAGACTTTGTTGAGTTTGAAGGAAGTAGCAAGTCAGTATCATTCCGTTCTAGTCACTCATTTCCGTTCTCAATAAATCTAGGTTCTGTAACGTTACAAATGGAAGTATGTGTTGGACCATCCTTATTTTCGTATTGACAGGCTGACCCGATTCAGTTACCCCACGTCGGTGGCTAGATCAGGTAGGTCATCGTTTTGAGACATTTGACCGTATTGCTGATGTCTTCGCAGTGTAATCCTGAATTGAGCGCGCTCATTTCGAAGACCCTCAAGTTGGAGAAGAGTGTCTGGTTGAAGGACCTCACCCGGCTCGAGGGACTGCTTCCATATGCTGAAGACAAGGCTTTCCGAGCAGAATGGGCTGCAATTAAGCAACGCAACAAAGAGCGTCTGGCTCACTATGTCCGGACGACACTGTCCTTGGAGATTCGCACTGATGCTATGTTCGACGTACAAATTAAAGTAAGTCCCTGTCATTGATACCCAGAGATTGCTTTAACAATATTTAATAGCGCATTCACGAGTATAAACGTCAAACTCTGAATATCCTTGGAGTCGTCCACGTGTGTCTTCTCTGAACTACTTCCCCTGTTTCTATCTTCTGATAATTTTTGTAAGAGGTATTTTGTGCTCAAAGCGATGAAGCCAGCCGACAGGAAAAAAGTCAACCGCCGAGTTGTTTTCTTTGCGGGAAAAGCAGCTCCAGGTTGTACGTATCAAGTGGTTTTATCAGGTTTCTGATCGTCAATTTTCCCGTAGATTATATTGCCAAGTTGACCATTCGCCTTATCGTCAACGTTGCCCGCGTCATCAATGCCGATCCGGACACGAAAGATTATCTCCAGCTCTACTTCTTGCCAGACTACGCCGTCTCTCTGGCCGAAGTCTTGATTCCCGCGTCGGATATCAGTCAACATATTTCAACTGCTGGTACCGAGGCTTCAGGTACTTCGAACATGAAGTTTTGTCTCAATGGTGGTCTTTTGTTGGGAACTGTCGGTAAGGTGTCTGGTTAGCCATTTTGTTCGGAACTGACCCAGTGTAGATGGTGCCAATATTGAAATCGCTGAGGAGGTTGGCGAAAGTAACGTCTGTGAGTGCGAATATATTATCAATCTTTGCTCTTGGGTCTAAATCACATGCTAGTCTTCTTTGGACACTTGACACCGTATGTATAACTCTTACGTATTGCAACACTTCTGATGCTGGTGTTTAGTGACGTCGAAAATCTCCGCTTCCAACACATTTATCACCCCGTTTCGTTGGAGGAAAAATGTCCCTTGCTGGCAAATGTCATCAAAAAGATCTCCGGAGGTGCCTTCGGAGATGCACATATTTATGAACCGTAGGCCCCTGGAACTCTTTTGATTTTCATTTGCTCAGTTCCAGCTCAGGTTGTTGAACACTATTACACACTCGGATTACTATCTCCTCGCAGATGATTTCGATTCTTGTGCGTTGTTTCTTTCTTAGATGATGTCAGATTCTAACGATATGTATTAGATATTGCCGCTCTTGACATGGTTGATGAAGCATATCTCGATAAAGACGAATGGGTTAAAAAGTCGATTCGCACGACTGCAAAAGTGAGTAGAGCAATTTCTCATCGCTGATCATTTCCTAAAAGTCTTATTGCACAGATGGGCAAGTTCAGCTCTGATCGCGCGATCCTCGAGTATGCTGAAAGCTACTGGAATATTGAACCTTGCTCTGCGTCTAAATTCGTTTAGATTGATAAAATGACCCGTGTCAAACATACGATTGTAATGAATGAATAACAAAAATTGACTCTGAAATGCGATATTAGTAATTATGATAAATTCCGGTTAATGGGGATTGCATGAAATGAAAGCAGTACAACAAAAGAATTAAACTAAATGTAAAACAGATTCAGGGAGTGACGAGGTCGTTTAAAGTACAAAAATGGATAGAATAAATAGCATATGTGGGAGAGAAGAAGAGTTAAAAGATTGTTGAGAGGTAAACAATGTAGTATTTCCTCATTGCGTTTCTGCGATGACAACTGGATCCACTGTTGCTTCGACATCTACCAACAAAGGTCAATAAAAGATCGACATGCGGGTCTAAATAATTATACCAATTGCAACTTTGCCGTCTTCCAACTTCTCAACGGCAGTGTCAAGTTCACTTGCTGCTGATTCTGCAGTCAGCCAAACGCGCACAACAGTTGACAAAAAGGCCGTACCATGTACGACGGCTTTAGCGTCCACATTATCTAGTGGAGTGGTATCTGTCGAAGGTGAGTCAAATTAGACAATGCATCTTTGCGAAAATATGCCTACCTATTGTTTCGATTGCGGTTTGACTGTCGCTAACTCCATTGGGGAGTTCGCTTGCCAATTCTGGCTCCTCTGACAGAGCAATGGCAGGTTCTTCACTCGATTCTGCAACATCACGGGATTCTTCAGTGGGAACCTCGTCTACTTCGTCAGGTTTGTTCGTGTCGATGTGGACTACATGTTCAGGAGAAGCAGGGAATTCGTCTGTGGGCTCTCCCGTAGGTGCAGGGTCGACTGACTCTGGTGAAGGTTCAGCCAACGAACCAGGGACAATATCAGGTTCCACGATACTCGATGGGTCAAAGAATGGGGGTGGGTTCTCGGAGGGTTCCTTTTCTGAAATGGAAGTGGTGCCAGCAATAGCAGGGTCGAGGGTGTTCGCAGTAACATCGGCCGGTTTATTTCGATTGTCAATAAGTGTCCGCTCTTCGTCAGAAGATTCATTGGAAGCGTCTGTTATTGAGTTTGCAACAGGTGTATCGGGGGCCGTTTGCTTGTCGGATTTCTCGATAGACAGGTCATCTCTGGCAGATTCGGCAATCGGTTCATCTATGATTCCTCCTTCTACTGCCAGGTGAACCTGACTATGTATAGGTTGGTCGATGTCCACAGGAACCTCTGTACCGGGATTAGTGTTGATGCTATCTCCCCGTTCCGCAGGTTGTTCGGAAGAAGAGGTCTCTGGTGGTTCGGCTGGCTCTGTGTGAGGACCTTCCGAGCTTGCTTCGACAGGACCTAAAGCCTCATCTGTCACTATCGCTGTAGGCTGCTCAGCAATCGCTGGTGGCATCTCGATGACTGGAACGGGATCTTCCCCTGCATCAGGTGATGGCACCTCGGCGATTACGGGTGGTTCTTCTTCCGGATCTGACACCAAATCATCGACCAGAGGGGAAACCCTCTCCTCAGGGTGGAGGGAAGATGCTGGTAAAGGATTCTCAGCATCAGCAGCGCTCAGAATTGATGGAGACGGCTGTTCAACGGCAGCAGAATCGACAACGGGTTCGACAGGAGAAGGTTCCTCAGTTGTTGGAGGTCCGGCAACCTTCATAAAGTCAACGTTAAGTGCCTCTACTTCCGGATCACCTTCAACAACTTCTGACAGTCCTAATGTTTCGGCGACTGCTTCCGATGGGACTTCTGGTTCGCTCATCACGGGTGCAACGGATTCTTCAGCGGCGACTGGAATTGCTCGTTCTTCAGAGACCTCAGGCACGGAAGCGGCTACATTCTCAGGAGGTGCGTCACTTTCTTTGATTTCCGAAGTAGCCTCTGTGGTTCGTTGAACGGGTCCAGTTCCTTCTCCAACACCGACAGGCGTTTCTTCAACCAATTCCTCAGAAGGGGCTGTGATTTTTCCAGTAGGTGTCACTTCCGCAATGGGAAGTGCGTCGTCCTCACAGGTCGGTAATGCCAGTTCCAGGGATTCCTCGGATGATTCTGGAACTTCCAATAGTGTTTCTTCCGTAGGCATTGCAACTTCTCCAACCTCAGATGGAGGTGCTTCGCGCTCAGGTTCTGCCAACAACGCATCCTCTGAGAACGGCGCTTCATTAGTAGCACCTGCGACCTGAAGGACTTCGAAAGAAGGGACTCCTGGCTCTTCGATCGGTAGACCTGGTTCAGTCGAAGGAATTTCTTCAGATAATTTGGTTTCGACAGCTGGCTCTTCGTACTGCCCTTCTGTTGCCGTCTGGTATTCAGCCAACGGTAGTTCAACGGACCCCAATCGGGTGGGTATCTCCTCGAAAACCGGTAGTTCTTGGATGGTTACCTCGACGGCTGGTACAGTTTCAGTTACGGACTCCTCTGAACCAATAAGCTGCTCGGATGGTTCCTCTGAAGTTGGTTCTGCGGGCGTCACCTCTTCTGGCTCGACTGCAATTAAAGAAGTCTCCAATAAGGGTGCTTCGATAGGTAGAATATCTTCAGATGCGAGCATTTCTCTGGCCGCATCATTCGGCTCTTCGTCTGAACCTCCTGAAACTGGTGTTTCATCTGTAGCTGCTTCCTGGGTTTCTGGCATCTCTGCGTCTACTGACATCTCTACGGCCACTTCCGGCTCGACCGCGCATGCTTCTCGACTACGTTCCTCCTCAAATGTAGCATCCTCATCAATGGGTGCTTCACTAGCTGCCACGGACTCTTCAACCACAAATTCAACAGCCGGACTTCCCTCAACAATACTCGCATGGTCGGTTGTTATCTGTTCCAGTGTTTCCGGTTCTGCGGGCAGTTCCTTGGAGGTTTCCTGTACGGGAGCGTCCACAAATGATTCTGGCTCCTCAACTGCAGGTGAGAGAGCTTCTGGTGTTTGTGATTCATCGGTGGCCAGCTCAGCAGATATTTCAGGTGTAATTTCCTGAGAAATGGCATCTGTGACAAATTCTGACACCAGTGAGTCCTCAACAATGGGGGCGCCTCCGACTTCGGACGGCAAAACTGTCCGAGGGACAGCCATTTCTGCAGCAACTAGGAACTCTTCGGCAGCTTGGGGGATGGAGGTGTTGTCCAAGATGGGCGGAGTGGGTTCTGCGACTTCCTCGACGCGGTTGACGATTACAGATGGGTCCCCGGGAGCTGGTACACCGCCCACAAACGATTCATCCGGATCTATTTCCTCAACATTGGCTGAAACTTCCTCAGCGTCCTCGACTGCTGGATCTACTTCGGTCGGAGCGACCGATTTCCCAGTAGTGATAGGTCCATCGACAATTGGAACAGGTTCTGAAACAGGTAATGTAGGTACAGAGGTCTCAGTTCCAACCCCGTCAGCAACCTGAAGTGTAACGATGGCTTCTTCTGACTTGTCTTCGCCGGGAAGGACCTGTTTGTTGGCATCTTCGGCAGGTTCGTTGACATTCGTGTCTGTTTCTTTGACTTGGGTCTCGGGTTCCGAGACTAGAGTCGCTGCAGGCTCCATCAGAGATTCCAAGGCACCTCCTTTCCCACCCTCAAGCTCAATCTCAGGTTCCCCGCCATTTGCTTCGGAAATTTCCACTCGTTCATCCTTTCCTGTTATTAGAGGAACCCGAAGTTCTTCGGAAACGACAATCTTTTCGTCAAGGACAGTTTTATCAGGCTCGTCAATCTCTGAAAAATATTGATGAGTTTAGTTTAGAAAATAAGAATACAATGCATACCAGACGAAATAGACACCCTTGGATCAACCTCCCCATCTTGATGAACGGGTAATTCGACCTCGAGAGGTAATTGTTGAGCAGTCCTAGGTTCAGCGGAAGTAGAACCTATGAATCAATTAATATCCCTTAGAGTAGTGAGAAAATTTATGGTACAAACCTGCAGAAACTAGGAAAGGTTGATCTTCTTCCTGAGGGTGATGAGGAACGTCTTCCTCAAGAGTGGTATTGCTTCGTGGATCGTCGGCAACGATAGTAGTTTCCGGGATAGATGCAGGAGCTGGTTCAGCAGGAGCACCAGGGTCGACAGTTTGGGCATCTTGCTCTGGAACGGCGTCAAGTATAATGGCTACGCCTGCCTTCTCAACATCAGCGAGAGGTAACTCTGCCTCCACAGGAACAACATCCTGCTTTGGAGAATCATCTGTAGATTCAGAAACCAATTCACGTTCCGAAGATTTTGCGACAGCCTTAGGCGTGGCGGATACACCCACCTCCTCGACGACATCGATTTCTTGCTTCTCGGTAGCCAGTCGCACAGCAGTGGCTGTCGCGGCTGCGGCTGCACCAGCAGCAACAATAGTAGATGACGACATAGCCTCAGCATCAATGTCGATCGACTTCTTCTCATATGACTTCTTTCCAGTCGATCTCTTGACACCAGGAAGATCCAGAGACTTGAATTTCTTTGAACTAGGCAACTTGACGTGGATCGTATCCTTTTTGCCTTCATCCTCCTCAATCAATTCTCCCATTTCACCAACTTTAGGTGTTTTGGGTATCTTCCTTGTCTTCTGTGAGCCAGTCGACGATGAAGATGGAGTACGAGAGATGCTCCAGAAATTGAAAAGACGTCTTCCCGTTGGAGTTTGTGCAATGGGTGAAGCAGGTCGTGTAGATGTTTCCGCAGGTGTTGGCAGCGATGTTAGAGGTGAAGTTGGGATAGGGCGAGGCTTGACACTGTAAACCTGTTCAAGAACAAGCCACTTCAAGGTCTTCTTTGTCGTTTCATCGCCAGTACCAAATGTGAGGCCCGGAACCAAGGTAGGTTTGAACTTGCAAACAATGAATGCGGGCCAGTCAGAAGCGATCGGGTCCAGCAATGCATCACTCCAAAAATCGACAAAGGCTTCATCAAGTTCGATCACTTCTAGCTGAGAGGCTGTAATGACTTCTTGACGTGATTTGGAAGACTTGGGATGGGTAGCGTCTGGCGAAGAACCTCCAGAGGAGTCGGCAATGACTACGGAGCGAGGTAATTCGACACTTTTGCGGCCCGTTCGCTTGCTGGACTTTCTGGAAATGGGAAGAGGGAAATCACGCGGCTCTGTCTTCTCGACGTCTGTGTCAAAAAGTGTTGAGACCAAAGGCGGGAAAGATTGATCAATATCCAAGAAGCCCGAAGCAGAGAACTGTTCCCAATCACTGCCGATGGGCGAAAGGGGAGCACTGGTCGATAGTGGTGCAGATTCCGTGTTTGGTCTTACGAGAGAGTCGGAAGCTGCACCATTGGAAGATGCACGTTGGCATCGAGGTTCAACAAGAGAGATTACGCTGAATGCTGGCGACTTGACCCCCTCCTTTGGCTTATCTGCAACAAGGGACAGGAGGCGAAGGCTTTCGTTCGCGAGGACGTTGCCTAAAGGAAGTTCACTTCCTGTCTTGGAGGCAGCACTGGTGATCTTAGCCCATAATTCGACGAACTCTCCTTCCTCGACTTTGGTTGAAAAAGCATCAGCAAGAAGGACAGACGGGTTGATCTTCTTCTTGGGGATGCGTTCTTGTGAAGTGACTTCATATTGGACTCGAACAAACAGAGCAGGATAGATTGCAGTGGTGAATTGAGGGTAAGGAAGGAGTTGGAAGTCCGTTGTGGGAGGAGAGAGGCCATGAGTGAAAGGGTAGTTGTGGACCAACTCAAGAAGCCTGGTTGGCATACGTTGGTCGGTAGAATCGTTTCTGCATATCGGGAATGAATACCAGAGTTGATGGTTAATATGGTTAACTTACCTAATACGAGCAAGAAATAGATGTTCCAGCATTCGCCCTGTACGCTCCCACCTGGCGTAAAAAGTCCGCCAATCGTCCTTATTTTCAATGCGTCGAGCAGTCAACAGCCAAAATCCAAAAATCTTGGAAAGCTTGCTGCCTGAAGTGCTATTCGCCTCCGAAAACGCAGCCAGTGATGAGAAAACTTCCAAAGTAGAGGTTAGCAAATCGAGATGCGAGGTAGGTAGATTAGGCGCCAGTTTCTCTGAGAATGCCTTGGGTGGATAATCATTCGCAACCTCTGCATCGAAGAAAGCCTTGTACCACCCATCGTTGGTGCCAAAGCTATCGCCTTCGAGTTGAACATGTCTCAATCCCCAACGAAGGACGGCGGCAACATCGTGAATAGAGCGGGTGAAGTTAACTTCGTCTTCGAAATTGGTAATGTATGGTGAACTAGGGGTAGCAGTTGCTGACGAGGTCGTTAAATCTAGGGATCTCAGGAAATTGGAGATGAGTCTTCGTTGAACATCCGACGAGGCAGAGTACCAATGTGGGGTCATAATCCCCAGAGTTTCGAGGCCTACAAACGGTTGGGAGATTGCCACGGAGTAGATGGGTAAACATACCTCTAGAGACAATTGCTTTGGAACAGGCTCGAAAAAGGACTATTGCTTCCATAGGGTTTAACCGTCGCTGGCCGAGTACATCGTCAGAGAATATAGCCTCTGAATTCGATTCTTCGAAAATGTAGCCATTATACGCAGATTTATCCTTCAAATCAAAATCGAGAGACAGTGGAGGAAGAGTATCGAAGAGTTTCTTTGGCCTAATTTCAGGAGACGAAGGACGGGACTTGATTCGGAAGAAAGAGAGACCAGATTCTTTCTCCTCGTTGGTGATCCTTCCAGAGTCGGCATCGGGAACAGGAACCTTCAAGTTGGCCGTATCCGACTGTAACTCGAGAAAATGCGCAGCAGTGGGAGATACATTAGGTGAAATAGCTTCGAATTTTCCACCTAAAAGTTCTCCGGGGCCTAGTCGATTGGTCGGCGACGAATCCTTGTCATCTTTCTTACGTCCGAAGACTTTGGACAAAAATGAAGGCATGACGATCGCGTCCGTTAACGGAACCCTGGATGTGATTTAATTTAATTTAATCCCGTCAACCAAGAAAACCAAATAATTTTACCTGCGCTACGGATTCCTCGAGGCAAGGAGGGTCGTCACTCGGCACTGAGCTGGTGGTTGTACTTAATGACGCGAGGATGCCTCGAGGATGGCAGGATCCGACACGTGCTCACCCACAAGTAGCGGTCTTTCAAAGTTCGCAACTCCGATTTAGACTTGGCTTGAAGTTTGGCTTCTCATGATTTGAGATCCAGCCTTGCTTAAGATTCCGAACTACCTTGGATGGCTCTCTCACTTCCTCCTGGCATCATGAGCCATAATTGCTTATGTTCCATTTTTAGGACTACGAACTGGGACGTCTTCAAGTCCACCTATGGATTTAAAGGAACTACAGCTTGATCCACGGACAACAGCAACCTTGGAACAGCGGGAAATGATATGCGAGCGCACAGCTACGGTTACACTTGCCCGACAACACCGCGATTAACAAGTCCCTGATCAAGTTGCAACTGACTGGTTGATATCAGTGTATGAGACTAAACGCTTCCTACTCTCGCTGTCAAAACTTCCTCTGAGCTCGTTAAGAGCCTCGATAATCTTGAAGTCTGGTCCCACCTGGATAAGAATGGACTAGTCAAAGGTCTTTGTGCCAAACGGTTTGCTTATTCCCGCCTGTGTGGTTAAGAGTCGTCTACATTTCGAGAACGCCATGCGGCCTACTCGTTCAAGTTCAAGTTATACTCACTGAAATGAGTTCCATTTTAAGTGAAGGCGACATATTGGACTTCGACCTGAGCGATGTTTTCTTCTCATGCGGAACCAAGACCCGAGAAAAGATACCCTGGCTTGTTCGCCGTTTGTGGGTGCCACTTCGCGACCCTGACTTCATTCGATTCTCTGTCCTGACGCGTGGGCGTGATGGACTGCTTCGATTCCCTTTCGAATCCATTTTGCTCATCTGCCAGTGGGTTATGATCATGCAGTATTCTAGAACTTACAGTTCTGCAATTTGCTTCGCCAGATGAACAAATCTCTTCCGGAAAGGCACAGGTATCATTCTCTGAAATTTTATTCGATAAATTATTCTCGCCGCCTGGGAGTTGGATCAACGATAATATACATCAGATCTCGCGGCGGTATAGCTACTCTGGCATATCCAACTTACGAAAGTGCCCCACTGGACAGCAAATCTAGTTTGATGATGACATTTCGGAGAAGGATTTGACTTTACTTGGTGTCATTCAAGAGAGAAAGTTCCAATCTTCTCAATCGCTTGAACCACTACAAGAGTCAAGAGGTGGGTGAATTTCTTATGTGACTTAGTTGAGTTGGACTCTCGAACCTTATAAAGCTCGAAAAGGTGTTGAGACGTCCTCTTTTTCTAAACTCTCGGACCGACTTAGCTTAATGACAGGCTTCTTGCCTTCCATTTCCCATTGAATTATACTACACCATCCGCCTTGATGGCTGCTCTGAAGACGGGCAATGAAGAATCACCCACAAGCTCGGATTGAGATCATTCGGCACTTTCTGCCACTGGCACGTTGAAATCTACGACTTCGTTCTTGCAAATTTGACCGAGAACTGTGGAATCTGTCGGGCGCCAGGACACAGGCGCCCTTTTATGAAATTTATGAATGGATGGTTACTCACTTGGGACTGGTCATGTGACCGTCATCTCCTTGCCAAGTTGAAGGTTCGTTTTTCAACAGTACTCAGCTGCAATACTTAAAGGCATGTTCATGTGTATTTTCTTTCAAATGTCAGGGGATCTTACTGAGCTAAGGTTCATGCCCACAAACCACCGTTGCGTTTACCGGTGTATTCCTAGGGACAATGCCTACTTTTGGGTATACATTTCATCACACATTGCAGACTCGATCACGAAAGGTACTATCGCCAAAACTCGTGGATCTGCCTCTCGAGGTTCTTGTAGAAATTTTGTCGCTAGTAGAATGGAAGGACGTCCTTTACATTCGTCAGGTTCGTCTTTATTTAATTCAATTTTCCGTCTCACGCAACCCCATTATTAGACATGCCAGCGACTCCGCGATGCCTCGCTTGCTCGACCCGTATGGCTGAATCTCGTTCAATGGTATTTTGCAATCGTACAACCTCGACCGTTCTGGCTTGAAAAGCCACTTGTTTTGTACACGGACCACGAGTTAGAACACCTTATTCTGAGGTGGCAGAGTGGCAAAGCCGTCCGCTCGTCAATACAACCGAAGGAACTGCAGCTGTCGATACCAGAAGATTACTTGCAGAGTGCGCATTTACTTCCAGGTGGCCGGTGGCTTCTCTTTGGCGCTCGTGACGGCTCTGTCAAATATCACGACCTAAATTCAAAATGCGAAATCTCTGAGGCCATCACACTTGTCCCATCCCAGTTCGACCAAGATGCAAATACTATTGTCCTGTTCTCAGTTGACATGGTTCCCGATGCCGAATATATGTCATTCAATCTCGGAATTATGAAATGGCGATTGTCCCCTCTTGGTGGCGATCCTGATTATCCCAACTTCCCTCGGTATGCTCGTTGGATTGAAGTCAGCCGAATAACTTCATATTGGGATGAGAATGGGCAAGTCAGAGGTCTCCGATCCGAACGACTTGCCTGTTTCCGTGAGGAATACATGTGTGGTTATGAGTCGTTTACACTTCGAGGACGTCATGTGGCCTACTCTCTATACTCATTTGAACAAAGTATCACATTGGGCGAAGGCGACAATATTGCTATTGTCGACTGGACTCTACCTGATTCGACTTCGTTGTCTTATTCACGGAGGCTCATTTGGCGCCGTCGTGCACGGGTGAGTCGTCGTTTTCTCTTCCAGTCAAGTCTACCATTTTGAATCCTAACAAATCACAGTGGTTGGAGTTACTACCTGATGACAGACTTTTACTCAATGATGGCCGTGGCATTATGCTTTTTGATCTGAGCGACGCACCTGTGTCTACTTTGCCTCCTACCCAGCGGAACCAACCACCGAGACAAGATGCCCTGGCTCGGTTGCAATTGTTCATAAATGCCATTTCGCCACCTTATCTTTTATACGACTCTATCCGATTTTCCGTCCTTACTAACGAAGGCGTCAAAGGCCTTATCGTGCCTCGCACAAGGAGTGTCTCTCGCTCTATTGACTGCATCGATCTTCTCTCGCATCCCAATCTCAGCAACTTTTCTCATATGGGCTATAACCGTGCAGTATTGTGTTCCATTCAAAAACCTATCGTGCTGCAATACCCCTGGCCAGACGATTCATCTTCCGTCGTCTCTCAAAAAAGCACCATCCAGATGCCATCTTGCTCAGAATTGCTATTTGATGAATATTACAGCCGCATTGTTAGAATTGGAGTTGGGTCAAGGATAAAACATATACTAGATCTCCCAGCGATGTACCCTACAACAATGTCATACCCAATATCCCAATAAGTTGGTCTATGGGACACAAAGTCTAGTTTTGCCTGAATTGAATACCCGTGGGAGACAACAAGGATCTGTGACATATGCATAGAATCAGAATTTTTTTGATGCTTTCTTCCAAGTCACTGTCGCAGATGGATAGAGTTAGAACACCTTATTCTGAGGTGGCAGAGTGGCAAAGCCGTCCGCTCGTCAATACAACCGAAGGAACTGCAGCTGTCGATACCAGAAGATTACTTGCAGAGTGTGCATTTACTTCCGAGTGGCCGGTGGCTTCTCTTTGGCGCTCATGACGGCTCTGTCAAATATCACGACCTAAATTCAAAATGCGAAATTTCTGAGGCCATCACACTTGTCCCATCCCAGTTCGACCAAGATGCGAATACTATTGTCCTGCTCTCAGTTGACATGGATCCTGATGCCGAGTATATGACATTCAGTCTCGGAATCATGAAATGTCGATTGCTTCCTTTTCACGGCGACCCTGACTATCCCAACTTCCCTCGGTATGCTCGTTGGATTGAAGTCAGCCGAGTAACCACATACTGGGATAAGGATGGGCAAGTCAAAGGGCTCCGAGCCAAACGGCTTGCTTGTTTCCGTGAGGAATATCATTGCGGTTGTGAGTTGTTTACACTTCGAGGACGCCATGTGGCTTACTCGTTGTACTCATTTGAAATGAGTTCCTCCTTGGGTGACGGCGACAATATCGCTGTTGTCGACTGGACTCTAGCTGGTTCGACTGAGTTGTCTTATCCCAGGAGGCTCATTTGGCGCTATCGTGCACCGGTAAGTTACATCCAGTCAAGCCTACAAGTTAGAATCTTTACAAATCATAGTGGTTGGCGTTACTACCTGATGATCGACTTTTATGCGATGACGGTCATGATATTCTGCTTTTCGGCTTGACCGACGCTCTTGTGTCTTATCTGCCTCCAATTCAGCAAAACCAACCACCGAGACAGGATGCCCTAGCTTGTTTGCAATTGTTCGTGCATGCCATTTCGCCACCTTATCTTGTACACGACTCCATCCGATTTTCCATCCTTACCAACGACGGGGTCAAAGGCCTTATCGTCCCCCGCACAGGGAGTAACTCCCGAGCGATGGACTGCGTCGATCTTCTCCCGTATCCCAATTTCAGCAACTTTTCTCATCCGAGCTATGATCGTGCACTGCTTTGTTCCGTTAGAAAACCCAGTGTGCTGCAATACGCTTGGCCAGATGAACATCCATCTTCCATCGTTTCTCAGAATGGCACCATCCAGATGCCACTCTGCTCGAAAATACTATTTGACGAATATTCTAGTCGCCTTGTTACACTCGGAGTTGGGGCAAAAATAGAATCTATATTAGATTATTCTGCCACATAGAACTAATCAAATGGTTCTCCCACTGTCAGGAATACGCTTTAGTTTTGCTGCAGTTAACCAATTGAGGGGTAACTATGTGGCACGAGTTGTGGGTCCAGTATAGATCATGTGATTACTATGTTGATAATTGCACCCATGACAATGTAGGTAGCATCGTTTGTGCAACTACTTAACTGCATTATAGGTGTGTTCATTGTATTTTATCTCAAATTTGACGGGAAGCCTCACTGAGCTTAGTTTTATGCCCACAAGTCGCCGTTTCCTTGTCATTGCGTTCACCAGTGTCATCCTGGGGACAATGGCTACTTTTGGGCTTGCAAGGCTGAAGACCCGTGTTGGCCTCATAACCGATCGATTCAATATTGTGAGTTTTACTTGGAATTCTACTGTCTGGTAATGAATTCATCTCATCGCATATTGCAGTCCCGATCACGAAAGGTTTTATTGGCAAAACTCGTGGACATGCCACTCGAGGTTCTTATTGAAATTTTATCCATCCTGGAATGGAATGACGTCCTTCAGATCCGTCAGGTTCGTAATTTTATTTAATTCAAATTTTCCCCCTCTCATGCAACTCGTTCATCAGACATGCCAGCGACTCCGCGATGCCTCACTTGCTCGACCTGTATGGCTGAGTCTCTTTCAATGGTATTCCGACACCATTCAACCACGACCGTTCTGGATTGAAAAGCCACTTGACTTGTACACGGACCGCGAGTTGGAATACCTTATTCTAATGTGGCAAAGCGGCAAAAGCGGCCGGGTACTGGCACAACCAAAGAAACTGCCGCTCTCGATACCAGAAGATTACTTGCAGAGTGTGCAATTACTCCCAGGTGGCCGGTGGCTTCTCTTTGGCGCTCGTGATGGATCCGTGAAATACCACGACCTAAATTCCCCGTGCGAAATCTCTGAGGCCGTCACACTTGTCCCATCCCAGTTCGATCAAGATGCAAATACCATTGTCCTGCTCTCAGTTGACATAGATCCTGATGCCGAATATATGACATTCAATCTCGGAATCATGACATGGCGATTGCTTCCTTTTCACGGCGATCCTGATTACCCCAACTTCCCTAGGTATGCTCGTTGGATTGAAGTCAGCCGAGTAACCACATACTGGGATGAGGATGGGCAAGTCAAAGGGCTCCGAGCCAAACGGCTTGCTTGTTTCCGTGAGGAATATCTCTGCGGTTATGAGTCGTTTACACTTCGAGGACGCCATGTGGCTTACTCGTTGTACTCATTAGAAATGAGTATCACCTTGGGCGAAGGCGACAACATTGCTATTGTCGACTGGACTCTAGTAGATTCTACTTCGTTGTCTTACCCAAG
>Ga0307517_10003772_pt1 | contig 23555 bp, 41 predicted proteins | sample 23_EM_MG_FD_194515 | JGI IMG/M metagenome (GOLD analysis project Ga0307517, IMG submission 194515) | Populus trichocarpa ectomycorrhiza microbial communities from riparian zone in the Pacific Northwest, United States - 23_EM | ecosystem: Host-associated > Plants > Roots > Unclassified | place...
CCCCCCCCCCCCGGCAACAAACGATTTGAGCAAACTAGATAGTAAGGCGAAACATCCGGCTGGGAAAGTAGTTCCTGCTCAGTGGGTATTGGGGGGGAGATGCCGTCTGGTAAGTTCCTTCGGTGTCGCAGAGCGGGGGGCATTGTCTGTGAAGTGCGATCGTAAGAGCTGCTACTAATTCGGCGCCTCTTGTTTGATCCGGTGTCGCTTCCCTCATCCATCATGTCAACCTCGTTATCCTCAAAAGTCGCAGGAACAGTGTTCGCGGCGGAGCTAGCAGGAGTCGGTATGGTATTGGTTGGATGAAGGGAGCGTGAGCTCCCGGAGAACGATGAGGTCATCGAAGAACTAAGCGGCGAGAGAGTTGTAGAGTGATGATGATGGCTGTATTTGCCGGAGGAATAATTATTGGAGGGTGCATGGTTGGAGGACATGTAGAAAGGGGGAGATTGAGGAGTGGGTTGATCCAGAGCTGGCGTGGGTGGGTGGTGGTGTTGATGAGAGTAGAGGGTTGTCATACGCGACGATGGCGTTGGGGGAGGAGTGTGAGAAGGTGTTGAACTGATTTTGGCGGGTGAGGGGGACGGTGAAAGTCAAGACTTTCAACGTCGAGAACAACGAAGATGTTTCAGATCTGGAAATTTGGGCAAAGAACTAAACCAAAGGAGAATGTCAGGGGTGGTTGTCGTGGAAAAGTCTTTATTGCTGTGATAGGTGGTTGAGTGGCGGAGGTGAATGATCGGAGATTTCTATTGAACCAGACCTTTAAGCATGGTTAGTTGAATAGTAATGGGTGGGTGGGTGGATGGGTATATGCGTGGTGGGTTATGCCCAAGATGGAAAGGGGAGAACAAGAACAGGAGCGGTGGAGAGAGGAAGGGAGAAGTGGTGGGTTTGTCGATCGTGGATCGTTGCCAGGCGATGTTTTGCTCGATGGGCGATGATGTTGAGCCCTTTTCCCTTCTTCCTCTTCTTCCTCTCACCCTTTGAGTTCTCGCCCACCGCTCCGAAACCCCAGGTAACCCAAGCAGAGAAGGGGGAAAAAAGAAAAAAAGAAAAAAAACTAACAAATAAACAACGAATAGATGAACAAAAAAGATTGTTAAAAGGAAAAAAGCGAATAAACTCACAAGATTGGTGATTTATCCTCCTTTTTCCCTTTCTATTTCTACTTGATATATCCCTTCCCCTTTGCAAGCGCAGAAACGATGGCGTATGTGAGTGAGTGAGTGGGTGAGTGAGTAAGTCGACCGTCCGAAATTTTAAACTTCTTGCCTGAGGCTCCTCACAACGGAAGCGAAAAATGGTCCCCACTTTTCCGCAGCGAGAAGGAAAGAAAAAAACTTTTTCCCCTCTCAGCTCCCCACAGAAAAAGTATCCTCCCGTCTCTCTCTCTCTCTCTCCCTTTCTCCTTCTATCTCTCCCTGGAACTAATTCCGATCCCTTTATATCGGTAACACCTCCTTGAAATCTATTCCCCCCCAATCCCTTTGCAATCAACTCCACCCAGTTCCTACTACCAATCCTTCCCGTAACCGATCCAAATAGCCGTAATATCTCCCCTAATCGACGAAACCAAAATGGTAATTTCCAATGTAGACGTGAAAGAAAGTAAAAGAAGAGAAAGAAAGGAAGGAAGGAAGGAAGGAAGGAAGGAAAGCCTAGAAGAGGCAGCTGTATCCGTTGTTTATCGCGCCCAGGTGAACGGACCAGCGAAGAGGAATGGATAAAAGCTTGGATGGAGGGTGAGCTGGGATGTGTGTTGGTGAAACGAGTGGAAAAGTTGAAGCAGACGGCGGAAGGGAGTCGCGTGTGACGGTGAGCAGCAGGAATGAGACGGGATTTTTCCTACAAGGGATGAGTAGGAAGCGATTAAGAGTAGGATGAAGGGTAGCTGTTGTTAAAGTAGGGAGGAGAGGGGTGAATATGGAGGATGGTGATGATGATGAAGGGTGGTAAAGTAGGTCGTTAAAAGGGTTGCGGGTAGGTAGAGTGGTCGCTTACACACGAAGAAAAGAGTGTGCGGTGTGCGGGTGTATGAGTGTGTGAGCGTGTGAAGGAGTGGTGAAGGTGTGTGAGGGTGAGGGTGAGGGTGAGGGTGAGGGTGAGGGTGAGGGTGAGTGTGAGTGTGAGTGTGTGTGAGTGCGAGTGTGAGTGTGAGTGAATGGATGGGGGTGATGGATAGAGCCGTGGAGGCAAAGCACAAGCGAAGGAAGAAGGAAGGGTACTATAAGTCAAGCCCAGCACCAGTTCCCTCTCGCTCTCTCGGATGCGCAGAAGAGGGTATTCCTTGCTTGCGTGGGAGCGAGGGGTGGATGAGCATGGAGCAGGCAGTATGGTACTCCCCAGCACGGCCGAGCAGCCAGGTCGGGCAGAAAATTGTGGGCTAATCTGGTCTGCGGATTCGCTTCACTTCACTTCACTTCACATTGCACATACCGGCACGACAGCACTCGAGTAGTGGAAGCGGCGGCAACGGGAAGAACAGGAGAAACAACAGCAGAAGTGGCAATCCACGCCGAAATACCAGCCAGCACAGTATCTCTGTCAGAAGGAATACCGGTAGAATATATATGATAATATATGTGTGTATATATTATATATATACATAATTATACACATCCACCCCCTTGACCTCATCCTTATACCTGGACGTGTGCGTGCGTGCCCTTCGATGTGGCAAAGGGCCATTGTGAGAACAGGGTGATGGCGGCGGTTACGGAGTAACCCATTGAGCATTCTGTTGTCCGTGGTTATTACTGCTATTAATTCCTCTAACACTTGGACGAAACTCCCCGCCGCCTCCGTCAGTGCTCGTACTTGTATAATACTAGTACAGTGCCAGTATGTCAGCGGGCGGAGATGGCTGACATTGACAACTCCCGCACACAATTTCTCTCAGCCCCACCCCGGTCTTGTTTGTGCCTTGCCCATCTACGGTAATATTTCTTCCCTCCTCTTGCACTTCTTCCATTTGAGGTCAAAGACTAGACTAATGGTGCAATGCAGCTCCACAACGCCTGAATGGCCAACCTATCTTCTGCTACTGCTGCCCCTAAGCTCCCACGCTCCAGTTACGCTTACCGTGCTTATCATAACCCCCCCTCTTCCTCATGTTCATCCACCACTACTTCCCCACCTTTATCCATATGTAAAATCATTGACGGTATAACACAACCCCGCCGACCCATTGAGCAAAAGAAGGAAGGAAGGAAGGGAAACAAAAAAAGAGAGAGAGAGAGAGAGAGATTCCCCAATCTGAGCATGGATACGCCTTCCTTTACCAACAAAGCGTGCGTTCACAAGGTGACACGTCCGAGATCTTGCCCTACGGTTCAAACCCATCCCGGCGGCGGGCATGATGGTATGGCAGGGTGAGAAAAAAGAGGGAAGATGCACGTTATCATACCAAAACCCGTGTGCAAGCAAAACCAAACGTATAAAGCAGCGTATCCTTCACTCACCCATTCACCCATTCACTCACTCGTTCCATCTATTCATCCGGGTAGGGCCGATGGAGGAGAAGGAAGGAAGGAAAAAAAGGAAAAGGAGGGAAAGAAAAAAAAAAAAAAAAAGAGTTATGATGTAAGTGCAGTACCGGTAGCATGCTCCACTCGGTACTATGCGATACAGTAAGTCAAGTTGAGTCACCCACGGTTCGAAAGCAGAAACAAGAGAGGAAGAGAAGAGAAGAAAAACCTGCGCCTTGCACACAAGACCACACACCATTTCCCAACCAGGCTCCCGTTTCAACGAATTCTCACAACACAAAGAAAGCAAGAATCGAGAGACCTGGTGTTTGAACAACTCACACAGACAGCTATCATATCGTAGCGTAATCCGACGCCTCCTCTCTAAATCAGCCGATAGAGGGGGAAGGGGGGGGAGAAAAGAAACAAATATGGACGACGATTTGCTCGACGACGAAACCATGGCGGCAGCCCTGGATGCCGCTGAGAAGGCTTTAAACAATTCTACCTCCACTTCTTCCGTGGCGCTCAGCCTTCCTCCTGCTCCTCCTTCCACTGCCGTAGCTGGTGCTGGCGCTGCCGCCTCAACCCCTATCCAGCAGCCAATCCCGCAGAAACTTCCTAGGGGAAGCTCGTCAATTCTCGTGTCGACCCGGCAGGTATGTTAGCCGCATCCAACTGACCATGATTCCCCCCAATCTGTTCCAACAAACCGAAAAAGAGAAGAAGGAAAAAAAGAAAAAAACCCACGTTACACAAACCAACTAATTCTTTGACAACACAAACAGAAAGGCAATCCACTCCTCACTCACATCAAGAACATCCCCTGGGAATACGCCTCCATACCAAGTGACTACCTCCTTGGTGCCACGCCAGCCCTCTTTTTAAGTTTGAAGTACCACCGCCTACATCCGGAATACATCTACACTCGAATCCCAAAACTCCTGCAGACACCTCTTCGCATCCTACTGGTGCTAGTAGACATCGACACCGTCTCGACCACGGACCCCTTGAGAGAATTGACAAAGACCAGCCTGATAAATAACCTCACCGTGGTACTATGCTGGTCGGCACAGGAGGCAGGCCGGTACTTAGAAGCGTACAAGAGCCTGGAAAAAGTCGCCCCGACCACAATCATGGGGCGAAAAGAGGAGGAATTCGGTGCGAGAATGGTGGAATGCGTTACCAAAGTCCGTAGTGTGAACCGCGTGGATGCGGTTAGTCTCGTGGCGAACTTTGGAAGTCTTAGGGGGGCAATAAATGCCAAGGGGGAAGAGATGGGCTTGATTGCTGGGTGGGGTGAGAGGAAGGTTGCTAGGTGGGAACGCGCTGTTGGGGAGAGTTTTCGGGTGGGAAAAAAGTCCAAGATTTCTACTGCTGCTACCGCCATGGGAGCCAGGGGGGATATGGGACGAAGCTCTGTGGCTGCCAAGCTCGGCATCGCAGGTTCTTCATCCTCCCCCTCCGTGAAGAGGCCAGCACCAGTGCAATACGGAATAGAGGAGGAAGACGAAGAGGCCTTCATCGCCGCAGCGGTGGCCCAATTCGCCGCTATGGAGGAAGAAGAGCGCCGTCTCGCCTCCTCTTCCTCCTCAAAAGGCAAAGAGGTGGCAAGAGTCCAAGAAGACAACCCCATAGCTAGCGGCGTTATGGATGCCGTCGCGAAATTTAGAGAACAGGGATCGCCCGACTGACCCCGACAGGCAGGCCTGTGGACTACAGGTTGCAGCGCAGTTTTCTCGCTTATCTTGCACGATAAGTTTGATAAGCCTGTTAAGTGAATTTTTGAGCTGATTGGTGAGTTGTGCGAGTGGCTCGCTTGTCGGGGAGGTGGCGATGAGTGATAGGGGCGGAGGCGATACTCGCGATGGGTGGGAAGGGGGGTGTCAATGATGGTTTTGGGGGTTTGGAGAGGGTGGGGGCATATTTGGTTATCGGGATTATGGTAGCACTATAACTTACTCCATAGAGCTCATAACGGAAGATAGCTTGTACTTACCGATTGTGTGAAGCTACCATGGGATGGATCCCGGTGCATCTCCGGAAGCTTTTAGAGAAAGAAAAAAAATACACTTCAGGCTGCGGGCCCTGCATTGCTATCATACCCAACTCTATACTTTGGAAGCCGGACCGGAAAATTATCCTTTGCTATCTTCCTAATTACGGAGTTTCCCATATAACCCGGTCTCCCCAACCGGAACCAACTATTAGTAGGTAGTAGTCCAGTTTCATCATTCCACATGTTCACGAATGGTCACTCATATTTCAACACCGGATAGGGGACACCAACCCTATTTCGATCCTTGATTGTGATAACCGTACTATTGCTTTAGTAGAACGACCTATCAGACAACCCCGCACACTCCCAGAGGGGGGATTAGCTTACGTCAACCCAATTCGGCCCACAACCAAAGGCCCCCCCCCCCCGGGCTATCACAATACAGCATAAGGCGAAATACACCTCCTACGATTTTTCTTCTTCTCTTTCTTTTAGCTTCAGGATATTACACCTAACACGAGACGCAGGAGGGAGCTCGAAACGGTAGTGGGGGGAAGTATTTATAAATTTCTTCGCTTGCACACCGGTTCCTAGGCTTTGTGTAGACGAGGCATCCATCGGGAGGGGATACTGGAGTGGTTAGAGCATCGAGGTGGTAGTAAGTCCAGGCCCAGTTGGATTGGAGGCTATCTTTTGGGGCTTTCAGTGTGCTCGAGTAGGCGGTGTCTCTGTGCTGCGTTAGGCGCAACGACATCCGTGAATGCGGTGGTAGTAGTTTAGGGAAGAATTGGACTTTGGGTATGGCGGTTTATGTGGTGGTGCGGTCCGTGTCTACGGTACGGCACTGGTACAGTATGCCCCATATTGCGAGAAAACAAACGAATGAACCCCTCTGGAAGGGTATGGATGTATATGCGTATCAATATATTCGCATAACACACTTTAACTTAGTAAATATCTGGATGAGAGATTAAGCGTCTAGGACGGTGACTGTGAGCTCCCCATCCAAAGTAAGCACGGAAGAAAGGCGCAGTGAATTAGGTATGGTATACGGTATTATCACGCTATAGAGGGAGAGGGAAAGGAAAAGAAAAGAAAAAGTCAAAAAACGCAACGACACTACAGACATAAACGGGTCAGAATCCAAACTTTGAAGAGGCACCTAGGAATTCGCCGCAAAAGCCCTCGCAGCCAACCCGGCATCTAAATACGCTGTAACTTTAACAATCCTCCTATCCTCCCCAAACTTAACAATCCGGGCATAGGTATTCGGAAAATCCATCCCCGTATGGCATCCATCCCCTGCAGTTAGCCCCCACTCCCACCCTTTCCTCCTTCCCCCTACGGCACATATGTTCGGTCGGTCGATCAATCAACTCACCATTCCGACATAGTCCCCTCCCCTTCAACTCCACAACTGCCCACTCATCGACTCCGCCCCCGTGTACGTCGACGATGTCAAGCACGAGCCCGCCCTCGTCGGGTATGGGGCGCGGTTTCTCGCAAGCGCTGCGCAGGAATTCCTCGCGCGTATGTCAGTGTCCTGCTAGAGGGTGGTCGATGCCCATTGCTGTCCAGTCTACCGTTTCCGAGACGTGCTCATCGAAGGTCTTGAAGGTGCTCTGTTGCGAGAGGAGGGCGAAGGCATCCCGGATTTCGGGGGGTGCCGGGTAGGGGTTTTTTTTGGGGGCGCATTTTGTTCTCTGGGGAGGTTTTGTCTGTCTGTTGGTGGGGGGGTTGATTGTGTTGTGCTGCTGTGGTGGTGGTGGGAAAGTGGGGAGGTCGCCCCGTTATCATGGAAGATCTTGAAAGGGAGAAGAGACGAGGAGATAAAATGAAATCGTCCCAAGTTACATCGTGAGCTCGGAATTGTCCTTGCTCGCTCGACAAAGGTCAAATGTTCATTGTCCACCGAGTGATATCTCATGACAACACATTAATTACTCTTGCTCCTATCGTGCACACTACCGCTATATGTAGTCACTCCAGCACGGTCCAACAATTACTGTTAAACAATTGCATTGCCGCCTTAGCCCTTCATCTCCGAGCTCTATTAATCACCCCACTATTCAACTTCGACAATCAGTCTAATTGTGCCCTCACATAACTTCACATACGCCTCCAAATCGCTCTGGGAATTAAGGTTCATCTTCAAGCCATCCACTCTCCCGAAAAGCCTCAGCTCCAACAGGTTCCAGTGCGACCGCGCTTGTCTCTGCAATCCCTCAAAGCTAGAGCTAATACTCGCCGGTCGAATTTCGACTCCCGCGTCCGCTGGTGAGCGTCTGTAGACCATTGCAAATATTTGTCTTGTCATTGTTGGCACCGGAGAGGCATACCGCTGCGGAACCTGCTGTGACAGTGGGGCTGCAGGTGGGGGTGCGGGGGCCGGTGGAGGTGCAGGAGCGGGGATATCAGAGTCGTAGTCATAGCCCCTATCTTCCCCCCCTCCCCGCAATGGACCAGGCCTATGTGATCCCAACGGTGGTGGATTTGGTGCAGGCGGGGGAGCACGTGGGAACCGCGGGTGTGAACTGCGGCGGGGAAGGGGGGGCTGTGCGTCCGGGTCTCTGTCCGGGAAGTACGGACCCGGATTGCGGTATCTTGGCGGGGACATGTCCGGCTCTAGAGGTTCTTCGAAGTGCACCGTTGGTTGTTCAGGTATGGATGGGGGGTGGTGAGAGGAGGCAGGGGCTCGGGGGCGGTGTGTGGATTCGTATGCGGGGAAGTCCGAGGCACGTTGGGGGAGGGCGGAGATTCCTTGGCGACCTTGTTTTATCTGTTTGCCGAAAATGATTAAGTTGGATCCTCTCTATGAGGGGGGAGGCGGGGGTGGTGGAGGATGAGGGTTAGGGTAAGGTGTTCTACCTTTCTAACAAAGTGCGCCGCCCGAGCGACTGCATCGTATCCCGCTACCAGGCACCACATATGCAATTCCTGGTTAAGTTCCTGTTTAAAGGCATGAATATGCTCTGGATGTCGCGGGCCTTCGTCCCAAGTGTAATACTAAAGGCACACAGAATATCAAGTTAGATCTTTTTTCCTCTCCTGGTTGTAGACTACTTAACATGAACGGCCCAATAGTGACAAAGGACGCACACACCTTCCGCCTAAACTGCGTTCGAAAGAAAACTGATATGCTTCCGTCTTGGTTATCCTTTAGCAGGAGTTCTTCCAGCGGCACTAGCATGCCTAATTTCATGGGACCTTCGAAAGAAACACATTCCGCCCTACAAATGAGAAATGAATACTTGAGTCATCCAAGGCTCCGCCAACCACCACCTCTACCAACCAGACCTCACGGAGACTAGGGGAATGGGGAGCAAAGGAAAAAGTAAAAATAAAACATAAAAGACGAAACATAAAACATAAAACTGCTCATCCCATAGCCTGATCCGAGACACCCACTTTCCATCTGTGGCAAGCAGAGGGGGATGAAAAAAAAACTCAGACTCTTACACCTTAAACCCTCCCCCCCCCCTCGCTCCCTAGCCAAAAGACAAAGAAAGGAACCAACAACTCACTCAGTATGATACCTCAACTTCAACCTCCCTCCCCCCCACGGCTCCCCGTACCCGATCCTAATACTCAAAAGCTCAACCTCCGGCCCATCAGAACTAAGCATTTGGGGCAGCGGATCCCAAATCGGGGCTCTCCTCCCTCCGCTTCTACCACCGCTACCCCCAGCACCCGACGGCCCAGGTCCCGCGGGCACTCTGAGTCTTCCGCCGTTCAGCATAACAACTTTCTAGTCCAGTCCGATCCAATCCCGATTCCGGTTCTGATGGTGCACGTTCCTAGTCAGCAAGCCAGCGAGTGTGAGTAGTTTGAGATGTCGACGACGATTTCGGCCTAGCTCGACTCGACTCGACTGGACCTGAGTGTGCGATGTCGGTCGGACCGACAGGCGGCAATACTCTTGCGTGCGTGTCTCGCCTACCTACCGTCCTCCTCACTCGTGCGCTTGTATGTGTGGTATGCCTGCCCGCCCCCGATAGTAGTAGTATCTATCGCGAGTTCGAGGCAGGTGCGGTAACGGTAATAAAAAAAGAAAAAAAAGAAGAAAAAAAGAAAAAGGAAGGGCCATGATTAATGCTAATTGTGCGGTATGGTGACCGTATGTATGATTGCCAAAATTACAGCCTGATCGATACGTATGTATGTATGTGGGTGTTACTGTATGTGTGTAGGTCGCGAGATGGTCCTGGAGGCAGGAGGGTATGCTATGGTATGGTTTGGCACGGGTATGTATGCAGCCCACTGCACTGCGCTGTACTGTACTGTATTGTACTGTACAGCGCAGCAAGCGGACGAACTGACTGCACTTCATTTCGCACACCCAAGCTGCCAGAACCGCGACGACAGCGGTGGGTTTAGAGGGATGGCGCTGTACGCATGTATGGAGAAAGGCTGCGGACCACGGTCGAGAAGGGTCTATACAAGTACGGTACTATACCAGGGATTCCCTTTCCCTTCCATCTACAACCACCCAAATTCCAATAGGCAACGTGTTCCTACGGGCGGGATGGGGAAGAAGAAACAAAGGAAACGTTCCGTTGATCGAAGAAGGATAAGGTCGGGGTGATGTTTTTTTTATTTTTTGAAAACAGATGGGAGGGGACGTTCCCCTATTCATGTGTTCAGTTACCGCCCGATATATCGTAGTAAAAGTCGATCTGGTGGGATTATGCTGGCTCGTAACTTAGTGTGCTCGAGCACGAGTACGATAATTAGATGGAGCACCAGGCGAATGTTTGGGTTGCTACCGTTACCGTTGTTACTCTTTTTTCGCGCGCAGCCTTATGAGGGAAAGTGCTTCATCATGGATGGAGTTCTGTTAGGAGGTATGATAGGAGGTATGATAGGAGGGTGGGGGGCTCTGGTGACGAATATCTGACTTGGGCCACAGGGTCTTGCTGTGAAGAACAAGGCTGAAGATGGGTTGTGGCCTCGCTGCCAGTCTTTGACGAGTGATCATTCGTGACCCTAATCGCACGAATTCCGGGCTCAAAGTTCAGCTTGCGTCCTCTTTACGAATACGTAGAACTGTAGCAAGTTGGCGATGATCAGGGGGGTCTTTCCATAGGCTAGCTTTGGGAGAAACACTTGATTGCAATTGAAATGCCATGATGCCTCTATAATAGAAGTTGTGTCTATCTAAATTCTTGCATGATAAATGACATGTGAGCACCAAACTGAAGGGCTAGGGGCCAGCCCCGTCTAATCACAGGAGCCAACAGCCAACCTGCTCGGATATGTCCCTATTGCTCATTTTGGAAGGGGGGAAAATAACAATCAGCTAATAAAAATGTCGTATTACCACAGAATGAGAACAGTACACCCAAACAATGCAGCAAACCATATGGGGAATTAAAAAAACCAAAAAAAAAACCAAAAACTCCGACCATTTCCCTCGCCCCTCCAGGTTCAAGGACTCAGCAAGTCTTTAACGCTCATTCCCCGACTGCTGCCGCTACTGCTACTACTGCTGGCGCGGTCAGGGCTGCCTCTGGGTTCGTCGTTGCTGCCCATCCTTCCATCAGCCAGCAGCAAGAGCGCGTGTGTCGCCTCGGTATCTACTGAGTCGTGTTGGTGACGTTGCGGATGCACCATCGGTGATTGGGAGACCTGGCGTGATGCAGGCCCGCGAGGGGGATAAAGACAGGGAGAGACGAGCATAGAAGGTGTGAGGCTGCAGGGAGCAATTGACTGGACTGTTTCATTTTGTTTCACTTCTTCTTCAACTTCTTCTTCCTCCTCAGAATCGTCCTCAGAATCTCTCTCTTCGTGATTTCGTGGCGGAGGAGGGAGCATTAGAGCATGCGCCTCGCCATCACTAGACGAGGAGGCAGCATTGGATGCTTTGAGATCTTCGACACATTTTTCGAGATATCTCAAATATTCGATACTCGCCTAAGAATATGATGAGTTTGGTACATTTCGTATTTGTAGTAGGAATTTTGGTGAAAATTACCTGAAGAATTGCAAGTTTATGCATTTCCACGCCTTTGCATGCAGGTATCATTCCCTTTAACACTCCAAATTCCTCATTCATTTTAAACCTTCTTCTCCGTTCAATCAAGCTATGTGCCGTCTTCCTCGCAATTTTCCTTCCGACAGCCGTAGTCGGCTTTTCATCATCACCTGGCTTATCTGCCTTGGCTGCCGCCTTCCTTGACTTGTTCGGCTCTGGGGGAGTGGACTGGCTCGGACCGTCGGCACTGCTTGCGCTAGATGAAGGGGACTGCTGTGGCTGCATCTGAATAATTTTTGGGCGCCTAGATGGAGGCGGGGGCAGGGTAATTTTTTCAGTCTTCCGTTTCTGCGCTCGCGGTTGTGATTTTGGCTTCTCAGGGACTGAGGAACGACGGCGTTTCTTTGGGGCATCGGCAGGAGTATTGCCTCTCTCTGCTATTCCGGGCGACGTTGGTGATAATGGCTGATAACTACTCGAAGTAGACGAAGACAATGAGGATGTCGGAGCAGACGAATCGAAATAGCAAGTTGAAGCCACCTTTAGATTGGAGGGAACTATGGCCTCTAGGGCAGGCGGAGGCAACGCAAAGGACAGCTCGAGCCCAGAAAGCGGCGGGGCAGATTTTGCAGCTATATCCGTAGATGGCTGCGGAGTCGGGGGCAGTATTATTCGTGGCATTTTGATATCGTACTCCCAGGTCGGTGTGAGGGAGCCTTTGACGTAACAATATTTGAAGGGAAGTCGATTGAGGATCTCAAAGGGAAACAACAGGGGAGTTTGAAAAAGTGCGAGGGGTGATGTACGAGAGAATACTATTTGGGATGGAAAGGGCTGGAGGGTTATATGGCAATGAGGGAATCTTTCTGCTCTCCTACGCACAAACTTTTTGTTTCAAGCGTGCAGGACGATGAGCACAAGAGGCACGAGCTCAATGCCACTGGTGGGTAGAAATGCACGGCAAAAGTTTATGCGAAAGGCTTCACCAAGATCGAATATCGGAGGGCGCTAGCATAAGCACTGCCGTACCGCTGTTATAACAGGCAAAGTGGAGGGGAAAGGATGGAGGGAGAGCTGTGTGGGAAGGGACACAGTCTTCCCCCGCCCGCACATCTATCATCAGCATCTTAATCACCCTCCGCCTTCCGCCTTCCGCCATTCCTTTCTCCTCCTCCACCCTCGTAGCAAGACGCACCCGAATATCACACCAGCACATCAATGAAAGTTGCCTACTATTCCCGACAGGAAGGTACTTTTTTTTTCGTCGTTGGATTCGAAAGGGGGGGTTGTGTCGCGTGCCCGTGGGGAAATTGATAGGCTGGCGTCAACTTTCTCGTCAGCGACCCTTGGTGTGAGAAGAGACCGCGTGCTCCGTTCTGTCCTCTTATTGGTCCATTCTTACTAGAGAGTCGCGTGCACCGATCCGAGCCCAGATTGGACGGTTAAAAATTTCCCGCAAACGGAACCATCGGCGCTTTTTCGGGGTCGTCATTAGTAACCTTGTTCAATTAATATTACCCCAGGGTGAGTTACCCGGACCTGAGAAATGCCTTGCGGCCGAGTAACCGTACCGTATCGTGGGGCTCCGGGTGCTGGAAGCCCTTTGTCGAGGGTTTGATAAGCGCAAGATCCTATCCCTTAATCTGTATGCAGATTTCGCAGCTTTTTAGCGTTGCGCTGGTGTGAGGATTCACATCAACCTTACCCTGTAGGGAAAAGAACAATTGAGAAGAGGGTGTGGAGACACCACCTCAGTGAAAACATCATCACCGTACATTTTTCATGACAAGTAGCTTGCGCCAGGGAATAGAAGTGAACAAAGAGAAGGCAATATGGAGGAATTTGGGAGTACGTTTCAAGTCACCAACTATACGCATATACCAGCAAGTCAAAAGTCGATTCAGTTTACACCAGGCGGCACAACTACCACATTTGCACAAGCGGAGAGATTGGTACCTCCCAATGCCGAGTCCGATAATGAGAGTATGGAGGAAGAGCTCGAAACGCTTGAGAGAACTCATCATATGGAGGAACTGGCAGACCATGAGGAGGAAGGAGAAGAGAGAATTGAAAGTGGTAGTGCCGATAGTAATGGTAGTCCTTGCAATAGTGGTGATGATTGCGAGAGTGCCAGTGATTGTGGTGAGGAGGGAGACGAAGAAGATATACAAGCAGAAGGTCAAGATTCAAATTCACGAACCGGGTATGACAGGGATATCAACCGCGATCCCAATATTCTGCCGCCCCCTCCCGAGTTTGAATTCTTCAAGCATCGAGAGTTACCGCACGAGCGCATTCTTCACCTTCCAGAGACGATCTCAATCAATCGGGGCAGGCCGTTGGACTTTTTCACTCTATTTTTTGATGAGAAAGAGCTTGAAATCCTTACGCAAAATACCAATGCATATGCTTTGAGAAAAGGTGCATCAGATTCACACAAGCGAAGATGGTATAATACGTCAGCTGCGGAATTGCAAGTGTTTCTGGCTCTGGTTCTGTATATGGGTGTTTGGCAGTCCCCCCAATATACTGATTACTGGGCAAAGACTTATAAGTGGCCTCAGCATGGTATAGGGAAGTATATGTCTAAGTTTCGCTTTGAGCAAATAAAAAGATACTTCCATGTTTCAGCACCCTATGAATCACTGCCTCGGGCTGAGTGGTATCAAAAAGTTGAGCCATTATCAGACAACCTGTCCTTCAAGTTTCAAAGATTTATGACCCCAGCAAGTAATATTGCTGTAGATGAAATGATGGTGCGATTCACGGGTAAGATATCAGAATATTTATACAAATGATATTAGTGCTAATAAATGAAAACTGTAATTAACAGGTCGGTCAGCACACACACAACGTATACCCAGTAAGCCTATCCCATATGGCTTCAAGATTTTGGCCCTCTGTGAGCACGGGTACACTTGGGATTATATCTTTACCTCACGACTCGATTCCTTTGCCAAGCTGAATCCAGCACTCTATACCGGTCACCTAGCTCTAAGCCAAACCTCAAAGGCAGTATTTCAGCTAGTTTCAACACTTCCCTACGATACACACCGGTTTACTTTATATATGGATAACTATTTTACCAATATCTATCTTCTTAGTGCCCTGCGTAGTATTGATATAGGAGGATGCGGAACAGCAAGGCCAAATTCAAAGGAGTATCCAGGTACCTTTAAATTTGGCCACACAAAGCCTTGCTTTCCTCATAATACTATTTCTGGAATAGTATGCAGGGATGTTCTAGCTGTCCTTTGGCAAGACAACAACCTCGTCCGCTTTCTGACTACTGTTCACTCGATTACGGGATGCCCAAATCCATCTGCCTCGACCCTCAACTGGCCATTAAAAGAGCGCCGCCGCCCACGCTTTACTCCCTATAATCGACAAAATGTTAGGTTTGCTTGGGGCGACCAAGCTTACAAGTCTCTGCCTACTCCGCAAATTGCAATCGACTATAATATGAAGATGAACGGAGTTGATCTTTCTGACCAATTCCGGTGCTATTATGCTACTCAGCTGCGTGTATCGAGGAACTGGATGCCTCTTTTCTTCTGGTTGCTTGATATTACCACTATCAATAGCTGGATCATCTGCAATGAGTATCGGAAATCTCACGGACTCAAACCCTATTCGCAAAGAGACTATCGGATCGACCTGGCTTGGGAATTGGCTCAGAACGGATTTACCACCATTAATCCTACCCATGCTGCTACCCTTTACACCTCTAATTTATATACTGAGTTTTCTACTACTTCATTTTCTTCCTCATCCTCCTTTTCGTCCTCCTTTTCGTCCTCTTTCTCGTCCTCACCCTCTTCCTCATCCTCCCACTTGTCCTCTTTCCCATTACCTCCTGCTATCCACTCCAGCCATATTTATCCTAATGGCCGGCATTGTCCCAACCTCCGGCCTCTTGGAAACTCTTCTCTCTCTCGGCAAAACGGTATAGTTCCCTGGATACTTCTAGTAGAATCTATCTATTTACACTGTTCAATCAACTAATTTATTTATTTAGGATACGTTACCAAGGGATCTACATTACCTATTATTCGAACACTGCCTGGAAAACACTCCCTTGTACGGTCAGAAAAACGGCATTCGCAGTGTTTCCTTTGCCGTCTACTCACGAAATCTCCGGCCGCTCGGGATGGGCCACTTCACCTTCAGGCATGTGCAAGAGGATGGAAACCACCAAAAGGTCGGCGACGTACAACTCTTTTTCTCTGTAACTATTGTTCTGTTCCACTTTGCACAAGTCCCTGCTTTCATTTGTTTCATAGTTTTGATGATACTCAATTTGGAGAGGGATAAGTATCTACTGTCACGGTACCTTATTTTCTTTACCATCGTTCTTTCCGCCTTCTCTTTTTTCACAATCCATACTTGTGTCGGCAAAGTTCTCGTAACATCTGATGTATCACGGAGGCTTAATGACCTCAAACTGGGGAGTGTGTAGCCTTTTTCTGGTGAAATCTTGTTAATATGTGCTCGGGTATCATACAAGATACTAACTAGAATAGTTCTTGTATATCTTTCTTGTTTGGGTTTTAGTGTTGCTAGCCGATCATTCTTACTATTCCTATTGTGGGTAGACACCGCAGACTAAAAAGCGACGAATACAGACGAAGGGATGATACGGTACGTGCACCCTTTTCTGCCCCTCCCGAGATCCCTCTTCTCTTCCTGCTCCCCCCCCCGCACGGCCAGCACTCCGTTTTTAGTCCCCATCCCACTGTCATCTTTTTTCTTGCTTCGATCCGTGCTCATCCTGTAGGTTATGTGCTGAATAGCATACGGCGACTCGACCACTGTGCTTGATTTACACGTGCCTGCGAGCACAACCTACCGGGAGTAACGCAATAACCAAGACCAGAGCCTCGCTTTTTCTCTACGAGCCTAAAGATAAGTGTAAATTCTGCGGCACGGTAGTCCAATATTTCGAGCTTTGTCCACAGAGATGAATTAAATGTCCAAGAGGCGTGAGTACCATGCACAAGATCTTTGGGTTGGACTCACTCAGAGGACGAGTGATTATTTATGGCTAAGCTCGAAGTCTCGGTCCGTAGCCATCTGAGTAGACACGTGCGCCCAAGGGGGAAGGTCGAGAAATTTCATTCTATGGAGGTGAGGGCTGGGGTTGATGTTTTTCCATCTGAAGATGCACGAGCAGTCGTGTCAGCTATCCCATAAGAAAATGACCTATCGAATTCCGGGTGATCCATGATAGCAGATAACCTCAGGATTCCACGATCAAGGAGCCCCTTGTGGAATGAGGGTGATTGACGGGTTTAGCGAAACGTGATATGATATGATACTTGAACAGGATGGGGGACAATAACCCCCAATGTCTAAAGTAGTGGGGTGGTGGGGTTCGGATGCAAGCAAATCGTTTCCCGAGATGCAAGGGCACTTTAGAGCAGGCAGGGTTTTCCATGGCTGGGGCCGGCCCGATGGTTTTTAAAGTGTCGGAAACAAAACCCTCCGACACGGAATTGGTAGTTCTCCGAGGGATGATTTCTGGAAAACAGCCCGATAATATCTGGCGAGTATCGGAATATGTAGGGATAGAGTGACAAAAAGTGATTTTGAGAAGATGGGTGTGTGACTGTAGAGAATGCAAAGATTTACACCAGGTCGTCAGAGGTTGAGAGGGGAGGGATTGGAGGAGAGCTTTGGGCATTGAATCTAGTTTGTCCTGTTTCGTGTTCGGTGGTTTTGGATTTGATTTAGCCTGCAATGTTCGTGGACATGGGTATTGTACAAGTGCCTGGCATGAATGAACCGAACAATCACCACGTCGCTTACAACCACAGTCATTGAAATTGCACCTCCGTGTGATCAATCACATTTTGGTTTTCGACCAATAGCATTCCTTGGACCCCTCCTCACGACGGCTTCAAGTCTTTAACTTCAAGGGAATTTCTCTTGATTTTATTTGGTTAGCAAGGGATAAGTTTATCTCTTTTATCTAATTTTATTTCACCTTTATCTATCTATCACTGTCCGGTATCAATTAAGATGGCTAAGTGAGGTGTTACACCGTTTTCGGCAACTCAGGTTGCTAAGCAAGGGTTGGCTGTTTCGACAGCACTGTTAAAGATGGTGGACCTGGAGAGGGAGGTGTCGAGGCTGAGGCATCATGTTTCCGTTCTTTTGAGGAGAAATCATGGGCCTGAGAAAGAGTTGGCAGGGCTACGGAGAGTGAGTGAGGGGGTGGCTTCGCAGAAGGAGACTGAGCCACAAGTGGTGGCTGAGCCCCCCGAGCCGGAAGTGGTGGTAGAGGTGGCGCCTAGTGTGGCGTCAGATGAGGAAGATGAGAGTGTGGCGTCGGGTGAGCCACGGATGGAGGTAAAGGAGGGGGTGAGAGGGGAGGTGGTTTTTGATGATCGGATGTCGGACCTTAGGGATCGTATGTCTGATGAGGATGTGGTAGTGGGTGGGAAGATAGTTCCGCAGTCGGGGTACGCTCCGGCGGTGGAGGGAGAGGTAAGGCGGGAGGTGCCCTTTGTTCCATTGGGACCGGCGGCAATGGTTCCGGTGGGTCCGAGCCAGATGAGAGGTAGGGGAGAGATTCCTGACCAGTGGCGGTTGGTTGGGGTCGAGAGGAGGGGGGACTTGAGGAGGTTGAGCGAGGAGATTTGGAATAAGGGGGGTGAGAGAAGAGTGGCGGAGGTGCGCAATGGGATGGGAGGGGATTCCTTTCAAACCAGAGGGTCTTATGCCTGTCCGCGGACAAGTGGACATGTGGGGGTTAGGCATGAGGGGTTTGTACCTTACCGACGATGGGGTTGATTGGAGTCAAGAGAGGCTTGGGATTCGCAGCTGGCAGAGACCGTGGGCGCTAAAGACTCACATGAACAGGCTTGGGACTTGCGAGTAGGTTGTTGGTAGGGTGAGTTGGGAGGTGTGGTGGTTTTAGGGAATTTTTATGTGGTTGTTAAATTGTGTTTTTGTGTTGTGGTTTTTGTTTTTGTTTTGTTGAGGCAATGGGCGAGCAGCAGGTACAGGTCGACCTCACCCGTTAGGCGTACTAATAGGGTATTTGATTGCCGGGAAAGATGAGTTAGGGTCGACGGCCAGGTGTGCGGGTTGATGTATGTCTCCTGCTATTGGACCGCTCGGGAGGATGGGATGATGGATTGAGTATTGGGGGGTGATGAGTTTTGTTTTGGATATTTGTTGGTGATTGGGTGGATAAATAGTAGGCCATAAGCTTTAGAGTAGCATGTGTGCCCCAATAGAAAAAGGGTTATAAAAAAAAGAAAAAAAAAAGAACCGAACAGCACGACGACCGGTATTTACCTCATTTTTGAAATAACGACTACGGAACTTTATCGAGATCGGACATTCTACGAATAGTGTAACCCCAAAGCGCTCCACCTATGGCTACATTTTATCTTTAGGATTTAGTGCTTACCTGGAGAAGCATGGGTGGCAATGGCATTTTGGGAGCGGGGAGGGAGAGAGGTGGAAAAAATAGGGAAAGGGTTGGAAAGGGGAGTGTTGGCAAGAGGAGATTGGAGGAGAAGGATGTGAGATCGGTTATGGGGGAAAAGGTGGGTGTGGTGAGGGGATTGGATAGTGGACAGGAATTTGTGGTGGGATTGGAGAAAAATGACGTGGGGTGGACCAATGGGAGTGTTGAGATAGTGAAGGGTGAGGAGGAAGTGGATATGATTGGAGGGGAAAAAGAGTTGAGCGTGTTTGAGAGGGAGGAGGAGAGGGCGATAGAGAAGTTGATTGAGGAATGTGCGGAGGGGAAGAAGGTGGTAAGGGTGGGAGATAGGAAGGGAAAAGGAGTGGAGAGAAGTGTGAGGGAGGTGAGGAAGATGTTTGAGAAGAGTTTAGGTGAGGAGGTGGATGAGGAGGTAAAGAGGTTTAGGTTGGTAGGAGAGGAGAAGATAGAGGAAGAGGGGGATGAAGAGGGAATGGATAGTATGGAGGCGTGGAGGTTGAAGAAGGTGAATAGGGAGAAGAGGGAGAAGGAGGAGAGGAAGAAGAGGGAGAAGGAAGGGATGGTAGCGAGGGGTAAAGAGTTGGGAAGAAGTAGGGAAGAGGTGAAGAAGTTGAGGGGTGAATTTAGGGATTGGAGGGAGGAGGTGGAGGAGGTGAGTTATATTTTGGGTGAAAGTGAAGAGAGGGTGAGGAGTAGGCTTCGTTACGGGGCCCCATTTCCGAAGAGCGGGGACAAAATAACCTAGGTTATTCTGATTAACTGGGTGAAAAAATCATCCAAATCGGACAAGAACTGACTGAGATAGAGCTCTTTGAGGTTAGACAACTTCACAGAGCTCTATCTCACTCAGTTTTGGTCCGATTTGGACGATTCCTTTTTTAATATGCAGTTAATAACCTGCTCTTGGCGCCCCGTTTGTCGAAAACGGAGCCCCGTAACGAACGCAAGTTAGAAAAGGTGGCGGGTTTGAAGTTGATGAAGGAGCTGGTTTGGTTGTTGAAGGAAGAAAAGATGAGGGAGTGGAGGTTGAGAGAGGTGGGGGTGTTGGTACATGTGGCGAGGGAGAGCGAATGGGTGAAGTTTTTGGAGGAAGGATTGAGGTGGAGGGGTATGAAGGTTAAGGTGAATAGGGATGTGAGCAAGAAGGAGGTGGAATGGTGCATGAAATGTGCAGAGTTTGGGCATGGTTGGTGGAAGTGTGGAAGCAGAGTGAAGAGGTGTAGTATTTGTGCAGTGAAGGGTGATACGGGATGGGAGAATAGGTGTGGGAGATGCAATATTTGGAGGCTGAGGTGTGTGCATTATGGAAGTTGTGGTGGATGTGGTAAGAATCATTTAATGAAAGAGGCAGGGGAAAAGAATTGTGTGGCGTGGAGATTGGAGTAGAACAGGTTGAAGATTGTGTACTAAGGGCATTAGGGTGGTATCTGCTAATGTGAGAAGGAGTATGGATGGGATGTGTGAGGTGGGAAGCAGGGAGGAGGGGGTGGATGTATATTTATTTCAGGAGGTACCGGTTTTGATGGGAGAGAGGACGGTCGATTTGGATGGTTTTGAGAGTGTGGATGGAATGGGGAGTTATTTGAAAGATGGAAGTGGGGCGGTGGTAACTATAAAGGTACATGAGAGGTGGGAAGGGAAATGGAGTGTGTTGGTGAAAGAGAGACAGAGGATAGGAATTTTGATGAGGTTAGGGGAGGGGAGGTGTTTGGAAATTTGGAACATATATGTGGGACAGGGTAAACATAGGAAATATGGATGGATAGAGGGGGATGGAAATAAGGTGGTGATGGGAGATGTGAATGCGAGGCATGAGAGGTGGGGAGGTGATGGAGTGGAAGAAGACAAAAGTGGGAGGAGGGTTGTGAATTGGATAGATGAATAGGGTTGGAAGTTGGGAACACCTAGAGGGAGGGTTACTAGGAGGGATGAAAAGGAAGGAGGGGTGGATAGGGTGTTGGATATAGGAGTGTACTATGGAGGAGTGGAAGTGGAGAGGAGGGTGTGGGATTGGATAATTGGATTGGATCATAGGCCGATTGAAATGGAGGTAGAGGTGCGGGGATGGGTGGTTGAGAAGGAGGAGAATAAAATGGGTATAGTGGATTGGGAAAAATTTGAGGCGGAATTGAAGTGCGAAGAGGAAGGAGAGTGGATGGATGGGGTAGGAGGAGGGTATAGGAAGAGTAGGAGGGATTTGGAGGAGGGGGTAGAAAGGTTTGAGGGGAAGTTAAGCGAGGGGGTGGAGAGGTGCAGAGGGAGAAGGAGGTGGAAAGAGGGAAAGAAGAAGTGGTGGAGTGTGAAGTTAGAAGAGAAGTACAAGAGAGGTGTGGAGGTGGAGAAGGAATGGGAGAGGGGCAGGAGAGTGGGGGATAGGGAGATGGTGAAGGGAATGAGGAAGGATTTTAAGAAAAAGCTGGAGAGGGTGAGGAGGGAACATTGGGTGAAATATTTGGAAGGGTTGGGAGAGAAAGAAGGGTATCAGTGGGTGAAGACGGATAGGGATTTTATGGTGGATTTACCGAGTATAAGGGGGGAGGATGGGAATATGGTGGAAAAGGATGAAGAGAAAGGTAGGGCGATAGTGAGGGGATTGGGAAAGAGAAACGAGTTAGACCAAGAGGAGGAAGGATTTTGGGAGGAGGTGAGTATAGAGGAAGAGGAGGTAGAGGAATGTTTGAAGAAGCAAAATGATAAGAAGGCGGCAGGGGAGAATGAGTTAGGAGGAAAGGTGTTGAAGGTGGCTTAGAAGGTGGGTTGGTGTAGGGAGATTATGATGTGGATAGTGGGGGTTAGTTTGGGTTTGGGATATGTGTGCAAGAGGTGGAGGAGAGGTATAGGGGTAGTTATAAGGAAGCCGAAGAAGCAGGATTACGGGGAAGCAAGCAGTTACAGGGTTATTAATTTGTTAGATGTGGTAGGGAAGTGTTTGGAGAGGATAATGGTGGGGAGGATGGAGAGATGGGGACAAGAAGGGATGGGGGATGAACAGTTTGGGGGGAGAGTGGGTAGGGGTAGTTTGGACGGGGTGGGTTTGTTGTACAAGAGTTGGGAAGAAGGAGGGGGTAAGGGTTTGATGTTGTATATGGATGTGAAAGGGGGATACGAGAATGTGGGAGTGAGGAAGGGTGTTGAGAGATTGAGAGAGGTGGGAGTGGATGAGTATATGATTAAGTGGGTGAGCTCATTTTTGAGGGAGAGGGAGGTAAGAGTGAGGGTGGGTAAAAGAGTGGATGAAGTAGTTAAGATGAAGGGAGGAACGGTACAGGGATCTCCGTTGAGCCCTATTTTGTTTATGTTTGTGTTGGGAGGGGTGTTAGAGGAGGTGAGGAAGAAGGAGGTGGAAGGGGTAAGCATGATAGCATGTGTGGATGATGTGGATTTTATGATGGTTGGTGAAAAGGAAGAAGAGATTGAAGAGAGGGTGAGGTTGATGGAAAAAGGTTTAGAAAGAGATTTGAAAAAGTGGGAGGTGGATATACGAAGATGAAATTGGAAGGAATGTGGATGAAGAGGTTTGGGATGAGTTGGAACAAAGGGGTGAGATGGTTGGGGGAAAATATAGAGATGAGGTTGAGTTTGAGGGTGCTGGGAGTGTGGATGCAGTGTGATGGAGGGTGGGTGGAGCATGTGTTGAACAGGATGAGAATGACGGATGTGAGGTGGAAGTTGATGTTGAAATTGTTTGGGAGAGGGGGAAGGGGTATGGGAGTGAAAGATTTGTTGGGAATATGGAGGATGGTGGTAAAACAATCGTTGATGTATGGGATGGAGTTATATTGGGAAGGACAAGAGAAGATGAGGAATGTGTTACAGGTGTGGATGAATAGGCACATGAGGAGGATTTTAGGGGGGGTAAGAAGTACAATGGTGGATGTAATGTTGGAAGAATTGGGTCAGAAGAGGGTGGAGTACGAGTTGGATAGAAGAGTGGAGAGATGGGGTATAAGATTGTTGAGGAGAGGGAAGGGGAAGGTTTATGGGAAGAGTTGGAAGGAGAAGGAGGGGAGGTATGGAGTATATGAGGGCGGATGGGTGGGAAGAATGATGATGGGGATAAGGAAGAATAAGTTGGAAGGAGAAAAGTGGGAGGTGGAGAGAAAGAGGGTGAGGGTTATAGGATGAGAAGTAAGAATAAGAGGGGATAAAGGAGGAGCGAAGAGTGAGTGGGAATGGGGAAGGAAGGAGAGAGAAAGGGAGTTTGTGGTAGGAATGAGTGATGCGAGTGGAGAAGGAGAGAGTGTAGGAATAGGGGGAGGGATATGGGAGGAGGGGAAATTGTTGAAGAGTTGGGGGGAACAGGGTAGGAGGGGATTGATGGTAGGAGAGGGAGAAATGTATGGACTATTGAGAGTGTTGGAATTGGTGGAAGGATGGTATAAAGGAGGGAAGAGAAAATTAATGGTGTGGGTGGATAATACGGGGGTATTGAAGAGGTTGAGGAAGGGGAAGGGATTTTGTGGTGAGGCGGAGCAAGGAGTGAGAGAAGTGGAATTGAGGTTGATAGAGAAGGGTTGGGAAATGAAGTTCATCAGCAAAAAATATTCTCCCTCATGTATTACATACATATCTCCCTGTATCACCTGGTAATACCATCTCCCCCTATACCCCCCATGCCTCTCATTTTTCCGTCCTTTTCTAAAGGCCCATGGG